>Ga0265327_10004473_pt1 | contig 12359 bp, 11 predicted proteins | sample 41621metaG_FD_202089 | JGI IMG/M metagenome (GOLD analysis project Ga0265327, IMG submission 202089) | Rhizosphere microbial communities from Carex aquatilis grown in University of Washington, Seatle, WA, United States - 4-16-21 metaG | ecosystem: Host-associated > Plants > Roots > Rhizosphere...
CATCGTACGTGTCAGCAAGGGCAGCTACAGCGACTACATCAAGCCCTTCGAGATGGATGCCACCGGCCTGATGGTGCCCCACGTGACGACGGCGGACGAAGCCACGAAGATCGTGGAGATGACGCGCTTCAAGCCGATCGGTCGCCGACCCATTGACGGCGGAAACATTGACGGCGCTTTTTGCCAGATTCCCATCACGGACTACCTTGCGCACGGGAATGCAGAGCGCATCTTGATCCTCCAGATCGAATCGCCGGAGGCGCTGGAGAACGTGGAGGAAATCGCCGCCGTGCCGGGATTCGACATGCTCTTGTTCGGACCAGGAGATTTCAGCCATCTCATTGGCAAGCCAGGCCAGGTCAACTCGCCCGAAGTGGCCGCCGCGCGCAAGCGGGTGGCAGCGGCCGGGAAGAAGCACGGCAAACATCTCATGATGCCGGGCATGGTGGCTCCGCGCGCGGAACTGGAAGCGGAAGGCTGGCGCGTCTTCAACCTGGGGGCGGACGTGCTCAGCATGGCCAGTGCCTTCAACAAGCTGGTGTCCGACTACACCGGCGTGGCTGCCGCTACGCCGACCGCGGTTTACAACTCGAAGTCATGAACGCTTCCGTGAATTTTTCCCTCAAGGGGAAAGTCGTGCTGCTCACCGGCGGCTCAGGATTGTTTGGACGCGGGCTGGCGGCCTCCCTCGCGGAAGCGGGAGCCACGCTAATCGTCGCCTCGCGCAACGTGGAAAAGCTGCATGCCGTCGCTGAAGAGGAAACGGCACGCGGTCACCAGGTGCACGCGGAAGCTTTCGACCAGGGCGATGAAGCTTCTGTGACTGCTCTGCACTCAAGAATCAAAGAGCGCTTCGGCGCGCTGCATGGCTTGGTGAACAATTCGGTGCTGCGGCCCATGAAGGGCGCCAATGGCACCGTGGCGCAGTGGGAAGATTCCATGCGAGTGAACGCCATGGGCCTTATGCTAATGCACCGCATCTTCGGCGCGTCCATGGCAGAGGCAGGACGCGGCAGCATCGTGAATATTGGATCCATCCAGGGGATGATCGGACCAAGCTACGAGCTCTACGAAGGCACCACGATGGGCGACATGCCGCCAGATTATTTCTTCCACAAGGGCGGCATGCTGAACCTGACACGCTTCTACGCGTCATTGTATGGACCAAAAGCCGTGCGCGTGAACTGCGTCTCTCCTGGTGGTTTCTTCAACAACCAGCCCGATTCCTTCGTGAAACGCTACAACGAGCACACCATGCTAAACCGAATGGCAGACGACGAAGACCTCGGCGGTTCCGTCATCTTCCTCCTAACCGACGCCTCCCGCTACATCACCGGCGCGAACCTCCCGGTGGATGGGGGCTATACGGCGAAGTGAGCGCTTGAACCGAAACGCGGAAGCACTGCGCCGTGCGGTGCTTCTTTTTGTCTTCGCCGCCAAGGACATAGACCCACCCACCGCATTGCACGAGCGTGGTGCAGTTGGAAGAGGGAATGGGCGGCGCTGGCGTGTAGCGATCCGTGTCGGTGTGGTAAATGAAAGCCTCCGAAAGAAAGCCTTCAGCGTCCGTGCCATAGCCACCGGCGAGATAAACGCGGTGCTCATCCAAAGCCACGGCGGCGAGGCCGCGCACGGCTTTGGGGTAGGACCGGATGGCGTGCCATTGACCCTTCGCGAAGTCATAGGAAAAGCCTTCGGCGATGTTGAGGGCCTCGCTATTCGAGGTCGCCTGCCACGCGCCTGTAAAGACAAACATTTTGTCGTCAAGGGTCACCACCGCGGGAATGCCGAAGCCGTGACCGAGTGCATTCAAGGGAGACAGCGTAGAAATTTTCCCCGACTGGGTACTGACCACCTGCGAATCCGCCGTGGCCTTGGTCCAGTCATCCATGTCTGGCGTGCCACCGAGGACATGGAATTTTCCGTCATGCGGCGCGCCACTTGCAAACGCGATGGGATGCGGCAGCCGGCCGATTTCCCTTAGTTTCAAATCGGTACCCAAGACATAGACCTCATCACGCGCCTTCTTCCCATCTGCTCCACCCGCAAAATAGAGATGCGTGCCATCGCTGGCAAAGGCGGCGTAGGCCAAAGAATGCGGTAGTGAAGGTCCGGCGCTCCATTGATTGGCGGCGGGATCATAGATCCACACCTTGTCGAGCCAATGCTTCACATCGTTCGACCAATTTGTACCACCCGCGACTATGATTTTCCCGCCCACGCACCCGGCCAAGAATCCGCCATTCCCTTCCGGCAGGGGTGCGACTGTTTCCCATTGCGCGATGGCGAACGTGCCGTGAAGAATCGACATAAAACAAAACAGAAAGGCTGGTTTCATTTGGACTCGGAATCTTGCGGCGACTTGGCTCCAGCCGGTGGCGTGGTTCCCAGCACGCTCATCGGCTCGCGCCGTGTTTCGTTGAACAGATGGATGCCGTCCGCCCCAGCGGCATACCAGCGCGCCGCGCGGGCCCGATACTGCTCCATGGTGAGTATGCCGCGCGTGGGCGGCTTCATTTTTCCAGCGGCGATGAGCTTGTCCTCCTCCGCGGTGAGATCGTGACCGCTCGTCGCGGCCTCTTCTCCAAAAAGTACCGCGCATCCGGTGCCTTTGGCCATGGCCACAAAGGGCGCAATATCAAACTCGTACCCGCCCAGCGTGTGCTGCGCCACGACGAGGTAGTCCAGCAGGCCCTCTTTCAGCCACGTTTCCACATCGCATCCCACGGCGCGATGCTCCCTCCAGTCGATCCGGGCGGAGAGTCCCAGGTGGCGACCCCTGCGCTGGCTCGCTTCATCCAGAAGTTTGCGCGTATCCCGTAGGAAGCCCGTCATGATCTCGCCGCGCAACTTCAGCCAGCGCGGCTCGTCCACCGAAAGGGTTCTTGGATCCTGCCCATATTTTTCCTCGAAGGCCCGCACCAGCGGCTCTTCGTAGCCGAAGAAAGGCGGGTGTCTCAGGAAGTCGAAATCCAGCCCATCGATGTCGCGCTCCACCGCCTCTCGCAGTATCCCCATTTTGAATCCCCGCACCTCAGGAAACGCATAGGAGAGATGGACCTTGTCCTCTCCCTTGGGGCCGCGCACACGGAATTCCGGGTGCTTCCACCAGAAGCTGCTGTTGAGCAAATGCGCGATGCCTCCGTCCATGTAGGACTCCGGATAGTCCCCGTTCATCCGCATGCTGGCGTAGCATTGCATCCCTGCCCCGTGGCAGGCGTCGGTCACCACCTTCAGGGTGTCCACGCCCTCGGCCACCAACTGCTTCAGCGACTCTGCGGCCTGCCGGTCGCCGCGGCGGGGAAAATCGGTCATGCCTTCCCCGATCAAGTCCGCGGCCTTGGAGGGATAGTTCACCCGGCTCCCGGAGGTGATGCACCACTCCATCACCGCCACCTGCGTGTCGCGCAGCCCCAGCATCTTTTTCCGCAAGTCTTCCGCGCTCTTGTATTGGCCGGTGAAAAAAGGACTGAATCCGTCGTCATTGATGATAATCAGCTTCTCCCCGTGGCGCGGCGGAGGTGCCTTCGCGCGACACGGTGCGCCTGAAAAGGACACGAGAAGGCTGGCGGCGGCCATGATGGAAGATTTCAGCAGGCTCATTTTTAGGAATGCGCAAGAGGAGTTTTTTCGTCAGGATCCGTGGCGCGGGAGTAGGTGTCAGGCGGGGCAGCCTGTTTCCAGTCAGGACGCAGGCGCACGTCGCGCTCCCCGCTGAGGGCTCCAGTCTCGCTGGGAGGTGTGGGATCGTCCTTGTGGCGGATTTCCCACCAGCAGCGACCGCAGTGGTTGTGTTCGTGGTCCACGACAAAGCCCGCGTCCTTCATGAGCGGGCCGATCCAGCCCATGCAGTGGTCACAGTAGTCCCGGTATTGCGCCAGACCGTTTTGAATGAGGAATCCCTTGGAAGGACACTCGTGCATGTCGATGCGGAAGACCTGGTCCGTGGCGGTCATCGCAAAGCCCGCCGCCTCGTGATCCAGCGTAAAGCCCCAGTATTTTTTCATCCCCTCGATGCCTTCCTCAGCAATCTGTGCCACCGCATGCCGCTGCGAATCCTGCCGGATGGCGACATCCCAATACTCGCGCACCAGTTCATGCCCGCCCTGCTCCTCCATCCAGGCGAAAGTCCACTCGTAATGGCCGCAGAAATCGTAGCAACCTAGCATGACGTGACCTCCTTGATTTGGGAGAGGTCTTGGCGTGCCTGCACTGCATCACGCTTTTGAAAAATTTGGCGGCACGAACCATTCCCGCCGCTGATGCGCACGGTGAGACCTGCAGGCACGCCCATGGTTTCACTGATGAAATAGCAATGCTGGCAGAAACATGGCAAAATCTCGCGGCCATGCTCACGCAGATGTTTGATCGCTGGACACGTCTTCACCTCCAGAGTTACGGACTCCGGATCCTCCATCACCTCCACCTCCGCCCCGGGTTCCGCCGCGAAAAAAGCACGCCAGTACGTTGCCACCGCGGGCAGTCCACCCGCCGTCCACTTCTGAGTCACCGGCGCAAAGTAGCGCGCGCCCAAGTCCGCCCAGTAGCGTCGCAGGCCTTCCATTCCCAGCTTGCCCAGAATAAAACGAAACGTCGCGTTGATCGCAAAATAAAAATCCGCCGCCCCCACGGGCTTCGTGTCGTGATATGGCAGGGGGCAGGTGTCCGGTGTCATCGTGGTCAGTAGGTTTTGCCTGCGGGCAGGGCGGCTTCCGCGGCGGAGTCTTCCGCAAGCATTTCGTCGAATTGCGCGGCGCACTGGGAGAGATGGCTGTGCAGCGCGCCAAATTCGCTGCCAAAGGCCACAAGCTGCGCACCCAGTCCAATGAGGACGCGCGCGTCCTCCTGCGTGCCCACCGGTCGTCCCCAGGCTTTGCCGTGCTGTTTCGCAGCAACGGCTACTTTCTTCTGCACCTCCATCATCTTTGGATCGTTCACCGAGGGCGTGCATCCCAGCCGCAGCGCGATGTCCGCCGGACCGATGAAGAGCACATCTACTCCCGGCACAGCCGCGATGGCGGCGGCATTTTCCAGCGCCTGCGCGGTCTCGATCTGCACCACCAAAAAAGTCTCCCGGTTTGCCTGCGTCGTGTAGTCCTTTGGCGCACCCACCCAGAAGCTCGCATCGCGCCCGCCGCCATCCAGCCCGCGGTCGCCCAGCGGTGGAAACTTCACGCACTGCACGAGGTCGCGCGCCTGCTCTGGGGTTGAGACATGGGGGATCATCAGTCCCGCGGCCCCGTCCTCCAGCAGGCGGTAGAGGGCATTTTTCTCCTTCGTGGCCGGACGCCAGAGACAGTCAATGTCCGCGAGATGATGCCGTGCGATCATCGCGTCCACCTCGCGCGAATCCCACACCCGATGCTCGGCATCCACCCAGATGCCGTCGTAGTGGAAATGCGCCGCCAGCGCGGGAAAGGTTCCCAGCGGGGAACCCGTGGAGCAGACCCGTGCGACTTTTCCGGCACGGAGTTTGGCGAGGACTTTGGATTTTCTCATGGTATATCGATCGATGGAAAATGAGGCGGCTAGCCGCGGCGTGTGGGCTTGAGAAGTATGAGCAGAAGCCCGCAGAAAAGGACAAGTCCCGCGGAACTCATGAGGAGCCAGCTTAGGTCCACGTGCTTCTCCTTAAGCCAGCCGCCGAGGTACGCGGCGACGCCGCCAATGCTGCAGCTAAAAAAATTCAGCAGACCATAGCCCGTTGCGCGATGCTGGGGCGCCGCCACCTGGCAGAGGATCGGCATCATGTTTGCGTCCGAACAACCGCGGGCAAAACCAAAGGCTATCAAGCAGACAATGGCAAACCACAACGCGTCTGTGTGAGATGTCATGAAGACGAAGGGAGCGGCCAAGCTGAGTGCGATCATGGGGACGTAGACACGACCTCGCAACGAGATGCGGCTCCAACGATCCGCCCAAGCCCCGCCCGAGAGCACCCCCAGGAAGGCCGCCACCTGCATGTAGGCGGTAGCGGTGAAGCCGGCGTCGGTTTGCGAAAGACCATAGTGCTCGCGCAAAAACGTGGGCATCCACGTGACAAAAGCCCAACCCGCGAAGCCCAACAGCCCCCAATGCACGGCAATAATCCAAAATTGACGGTTCCCCGCCAGCGCGCTCACAGAATCCAAAGGTGAAACCGGGGTATTTCCCGCATTGGCATGATGTGCCGCCGGCACATCCCGCAGCAGGAAGATCAAGGCCACGGCATACACCAGACCAAAACAACCGAAGGCGAAGAAGCCGGAAGACCAGCCGTGATGGTCCGCCATCCAGCCACCCATTCCTCCCAGGGCCATGCCGGCATAAATGCCACTCATATGGATGCCCGTAGCGAGCGACCGGGTGGCGCCGCGATGATAGTCGGCAATGAGCGCCAACGCAGCGGGAATATAACAGGCTTCGCTGATGCCCATAAGCGCCCGCGTCAGGAGCAATTCCTGATAAGTACGCGCAAAGGAAGTAAGCAACGTCACCGCCGACCACACAGCCACACTCACCAGGATGACACGGCTTCTGCTGAAGCGGTCCGCGCACCATCCACCCAAGGGACTCAGCACCCCATATACCCAAAGAAAAACCATGGTCAATGCGCCAAAGTCGTCATCGCCCATGGGGATCGCCGCCTTGATGGAATCCCGCATCGTGGTGAGCATGATGCGGTCAAGATAATTCAGGCAGCCAACCACCCAGAGCAGCGCGACCACCAGCCACGCGCCTGGAAGAGGACGCAAGTCCTTGTCGAGTGGAGCGCTGACAGGCATGCCGCTCATAACTTAGATATCTGGACCAATGGCCGCGGATTGGCGTACCGCAGGTTTTACGAAAGCCAGCATCACGGCGCAGGCGAGCATGCCCACGCCGCCGAGTTCAAAGATGAGCCGGACATTCACATGGGCATCCCTCAGGACACCCCCCGCATAAATCGTGATGCCGCCGATGAGGTTTGCAAAGAGATTGAGGACGCCAAACCCCGTAGCCCGATAACGGGGATCCACCACGAGACAGAGAATGGGCATGGTGTTGCAGTCCGTGAAGGCGCGTGAAAAACCGAAGATCATCACGCCCGCCACCGCCAACCCATAGGAGCCGGTGTGTGCCGCGAGGAAAATTCCCGGCGCGGAAGCCGCCATGCCAATGATGGCGCAGAAGATGCGCCCCCGCGGATGAAAGCGGCTCCAGTGGTCCGCCACCAGGCCGCCCACCACCAGGCCGGCCAGCACGGCGACTTGCAGGGTGGTGGTTGCAGAAACCCCGGCCACTCCCTGGTCGAGGTTAAACTGTTGCTTGAAATAGGTCGGCATCCATCCGGTGACGGCCCAGCCCGCCAGACCAATCATGCCCCAATAGCCGAGCAAGAGAAAGTAGGAGCCGCGACTGAAAAGGCTGCGCAGCGCCATGAAAAAATTTACCGGCTCGTTTTCGTGGCTGTCTGCCGCAGTCACGCCTTCCAAGGAAGGCGTATCCCTCAGCGCAAAAGTCAACACCAGCGAATATACGATACCGACGGCGCCGAACAAATTGAAGACGTAGCTCCAGTCGTGCCGCTCCGCCAGCATGCCGCCCAAGCCCGCCAGCGCAGCGCCGACACCCAGTCCGCTGAGATGAAGACCTGTGGCCAAGGAGCGCGTATGACCGCGATGATAGTCCGTGATGAGAGCAAGCGCGGCGGGCAGGTAGCACGCCTCGCTGATGCCCATGAGCGCGCGCGTGACCAACAACTGGTTCAGCGTTTTGGCGTGCCCTGTGAGAAAGGTCACGATGGACCATACCAGCACACTCACGATGATGACCCGGCTGCGTCGGAAACGATCCGCGAGGAACCCGGCGAAGGGACTGAGCCCGCCGTAAACCCAGAGGAAGACGGAGGTGAGCAGACCAAAGTCCGCATCTGTCATCGGAATGGCTGCCGTTAGCGAATCGCGCATCGTGGTAATGACAATGCGGTCCAGGTAGTTCAGACAGGCCACAAACCACAGCAAGCCGACGACCAGCCATGCTCCCGGAATCAGGCGCATGTCCGCCGCGCGATCAATGGAGTGAAGTGGGGCGGACATGAGAGTGGAAAAACACGTTCATTCATTCCATCCGGCCTACTTGGGAAACCGTCAGTCCGCCATCAATGGTGATGATCTCCCCTGTGATGTAGCTCGCCGCAGGAGAACACAGAAAGCTCACCGCGCCCGCGCAATCCTTGGGTTCGCCCACACGGCCCAGAAGAATCTTCTTTTCGTAGTGCTTCAGCAGATCATGGGCACGCGGCTCCAGCCATGTGGCGGTTAGCGGCGTACGGATCAGACCGGGGGCGATTCCGTTCACGCGAATGCCGTAGGGGGCGAGAGACACCGCCAGCGAGCGGATCATCATGACCAGGCCGCCTTTGCTCGTGTCGTAGGCCACACTGTCCGCCTCGCCCTGGAAGCCGTTGGTGGATGTCACGACAACGATGCTCCCGCCACCGCCCAAGGCGACGCGTTTCCGCGCGAAGGATTGGGCGCAGAGAAACGGTGCCCGCAGGTTCAGTCGCATGGTCTTTTCCCAAAGCGCCTCATCCATTTCAAGAACCGGCTGATCAAAGAAGCTCCCGGCATTGCACACCAGCGTGTCGAGCGCGGAATCCAATTGGAATGCTTCCTCGATCAAACGAACCGGTCCATTCTGATCGAGCAAGTCTGCCTGCACGTAAACTCCAGAGATTTCTGACGGTTTCAGCTGCAGGCCGTGATGCACCACACGCGCCCCGGCTTCCATCAGGCCATGAGCAATCGCCTGGCCGATGCCCTGTGAAGAGCCCGTCACCAGCGCCACGTGCCCTTCAAGCGAGAATGCTTTCATCGTGCAGTTTTAAGAAAGCGCGGGTGTTCGTGCCGGTGATGCGCTGCACCACTTCGGCAGGATTCCAGTGCAGCGCGGCCATTTCCTTTTCATAGGTACTGATGAGCCGCACGACTTGACCGTTGATCTCCGCCGCGTAGCTGTAGAACGGCGAATCGCTGCCCCACATGAATTTGTTGGGGTAAGCGGCGGCGAGGTCGGCGATCACTTTCTCCGGTCGCGTGTAATCCGTGTCGAAACGGCGCGCGCGGGGCGCAATGTAAGGCAGATCATCCACCGCGCCCACGCAGTGGATGCAATGTGCGGAACAGTCGAACCAGGCATTCGGCAGCGCATTGAGCCGGTCCAGACACTCCTTGTCATACCGGCAGGAATGCGCCGCGCAGAAACGAATGTCCGGATTTGCCTCCGCGATGTCGAGAATGTCCCGCGCCTGTGCCCAGAGATCACTCTCGGCCACGCTGCTGTGAATGAGAAACGGCACGTCCCACTCGCGTGCGAGGTCGAGAAACACCCGCCCCTCGTGTGCCAGCCGCCGAATATCCGCCTGAATGATGGTGCTCTGAATCTTGATGCCGTGAAATCGGTATTCGGACCGCAGCTTCACCAACTCTGCGGCCTGCGCATCCGTGTTACGCATCGGGTCCACCATCACAAAGGGCAGCGTCTTCTTTCCTTCTTCCGGAAAGAGGCGCTGACATTCCTCCAGGAGACGGCGGTTCTCAAAGGCGTAGGGCACGGTCTCAAGGCCTTTGCCAAAACCGATCTCACCCGCGCGAAATTTCGTCACGTCCATCGCCGCGTAGGAGACAAACGGAAAGACCACCCAATGGGTAATGCCGAGTTCGCCGCCCTCCTGCATCATCTGCACGAGCTGCTGGGCGTAGGGAAAATCGCCATGCAGGTAGAACAGCAGGTCCGCGCCGATGTGGTTATGACAGTCGATCAACATAGGGGTTTAGGCGAGGCGGGCGAAGCCGGAGGGAGCGACGGTGGTGCCGGCAGCCTCCCGCAGACCGCCACGTTGTTGGATTTCAGCAAGTCCGCTCAACACCTCATCCCAGGCGGAGAGCATGCTGGAGATCTTCGTTTCGTCATGCGGCCACATCGCGTAGAGCTGGCTGCTGAAAAGAATGCCGTGGTGCAGCATGCCGCGAATGGAGAGGGCCTTGGCCGATGCGGCCACTTCACCGAGCTGAAATGCGACGGACGGAGCGCAGGGCTGCCCACCAATGGCAATCTTCAGCGAAGGATGACGCGCGGCGACTTCACGCAGCCCGCTTTGCAATTGATTGCCAAGCACAGTCACGCGTGGCTGCACACCTCGGCGTTCCATCTTGCGCACACAAGCGAGCGCAGCCGCTGGACCGACCCCATCCGTCCAATAACTGCTGGAGATGAAACTCGCCTCCGCAGCATCCATGACGCCGTCGCGCCCGATGATGGCCGCCGCAGGAAAGCCGTTGCTCATCGCTTTTGCGTAAACCGCGATGTCGGGCTGAATCCCGAGTTCCGGCGAGGCACCCGGAAATCCAAAGCGCCAGCCGCTGGTCACCTCATCGATGACATGAACCGCGCCGTGTTGTTTGCAGACGGCAGCGATGTTTTGCAGAAAATCATCGCGTGGCGCTTCGGAGCGCATGGGCTCCATGACCACCGCCGCAAAATTGTCACCGAGTTTTGAAAGCGCTCCCTGGAAAGAAGCGGAATCGTTGTAGCGAAACGGCACTGCGGTGCCTGCCAGCTCACGCGGCACGCCCAGCGGCGCGAGGCCGGGAAGCAGATGACCATCGAGCGATTTGTCATCAGCAAGGTTCGCCGCGAGATACCAGTCGCTCCAGCCGTGGTAGCCACAGAAGGCGATACCACTTTTGCCGGTAGCGGCGCGAGCAATGCGCACCGCGAGTGACAGCGCCTCTCCCCCACCCCGGGCGAAGCGAACCCGAGCGGCCCAAGGATGCAGCGCGAGAAGATGCTCCGCGAGAGCCGGCTCATCCGGCGAGACAAGAGTGCAGTAGCTGCCCTGCGAAACACGGCGATGCACCGCGCGGTTCACATCTTCATCGGAATGGCCCAGCAAGATCGCGCCGACTCCACCGGTAAAGTCCGTAAAGCGACGGCCCTGGCTGTCCCAGATATTGGCGCCGCTGCAACGCGAGTAATAGGAGGGCCACTCCACCGGGTCAAAGCTGGTGGCGCGCTTCGCCATGAGTCCGGTGCCGCAGGAGATGCTCTGCTTGGCGCGGCTCCAGAGTTCCGGCCCGCGCGGAGAAGATGGCAGCTGATCCGCCTCAAGATGGGGTGCGAGCAGGCGCAGCGCGTTGTCGCAAAAGACGTCCTTGGCGTCCTGCTGGTTGAAACCGCTGTCTTCAAAAGCCTCACGCAGACACATCACGGATTCCACACCAACGAGAGGAAAATTCTCAAAAGAAGTGACCGCGGGCGCGGGCAGCAGATCAGAGTATAGCCACGAAAAGCCATCACCCATGGTGAAGCATTTGCCGTAAAGTTCGCTTACCATGTAGTCGGAGCCGAAGAGCACGCGACGCGGCCCCAGCGCATCCAGCGCCACCCGCATGGCGCCAGCCTCGGTGACGGCAGAGGTGTCCACCACCACATTGTCCAGATGCTCGATCTTGCGCAGAGCGGTGCGGGCGTTGCGATAGTTGAAGGAACGCGCCACATGCGCCAAGACGAGCCGGCATTCCGGAAACTCCCGGCACAATCGTTCAATGGCGGCAAGATTATCCGGGTCCGCAATGCCCTCGCTCCGCATGATGTGCAGCATGAGCACACCTTTGATCTCATGGCAGATCTGCCACATCCAACGCGGGGCAAATTCCTCAATGCGCGCCTGCTTCGTGTCCGCCACGGGCGCGTAGAGCCGGTAGCATTTGATGCCGTTAAATTTCTTTTCCGTCACGAGACGTCGCGTCGCCTCCTCGCCATCCGCCGGGGAAACCAGCGCGATCTTCCGGCTCAGTGACAGCTCCGGATGCGCGGCAAGCTGCGACGCCACGAACTCATTTTCCCCTACACGATTATTTCCGGCGGAAGGATAGCCGAAGAAGAGGCCGTTCACCCGGCGCCCCGGCAGCCACCGTGCGAGAGCGCTGCGATATTCGCTGATGCCGTAGCCTGTGTCCGGGGTCAGAAAAGCAGGACGGCTGCCTTCGGCAAAGTGACCGGAATGAAAAATATGCGCATGGATGTCATATACCTCCTCGGGCACAAAACCCTCCGACGCTTCACGCACCATCCGCTCATCGGCGGAGGTTAATTGATTGCAGAGCCGCATGGACATGACATAAAAGAATGTCGACTTAGATCGTGATACGGCGGCGACGCGCGGTGACTTCCCAGCGCTCCACGGCCTTGCCATCGCGCACCACCCACACATCATGATGCAGGGCTACCGTGGGGCAGATGTGGCGTGGCAAACCATAAAACACGGTGCCGACCGGGAATTCGTCCGCACGCGGCGTTTCCAGGACGAGGTGCTCCTCGCTGTGCATGACAAAATT
>Ga0265327_10004474_pt1 | contig 12357 bp, 11 predicted proteins | sample 41621metaG_FD_202089 | JGI IMG/M metagenome (GOLD analysis project Ga0265327, IMG submission 202089) | Rhizosphere microbial communities from Carex aquatilis grown in University of Washington, Seatle, WA, United States - 4-16-21 metaG | ecosystem: Host-associated > Plants > Roots > Rhizosphere...
CGTGGCGCTCGTCGACGTCCACGAAGCCGGTGACCATCACCACGACGGCTCCGACTCCCGTCGCCTGATACTGCACTGACCTGTGCCCCGGGGGCTCGCCGGCCCCCGGGGCGCAATCGTGGTCCATCCCATCGCTACGGCAGCTGCTCGAGAAGCTCGATCACCTCGTCACGCCGGTAGCCGTGGCGGCGGGCGAGCGTCAGCAGCTCGGCCGCCTTCGCGATGACCGCTCCGCGTTCCGGGGTGCCGGCGACCCGGACCCCCTGGCCTCGGCGGAATTCCAGCAGCCCCTCGTCGCGGAGCACCCGGAGGGCCCTCAGCACCGTGTTGCGGTTGACGCTGAGCACCGCCGCCAGGTCGCGCGCCGGGGGCAGCCGGTCGCCCGGCCCGGCCTCGCCCTCGGCGATCGCGCGCCGGATCTCGCCGGCGACCTGCTCATGTAGGGGCGTGGGGTCGCGGCGATCGATCTTGACAGGCAGCATTGGTGCTATCTAGAGTAGCACCAATGGCATCTATAGAGGTCGACCTTGGCGTCATCAAGGAGGCCCGCCGCCGGCAGCGGCGCCGCTGGGCGGCGGTTGCGGCGGCCCTCCTGGCCGGCGTCCTCGCTTCCGCGGTAGTTGTCGTGTCGCGTTCGGGGCACGTAGCTCCACCCCGATCTGCGAAACCGTTACCCGTGCCTGCGGTGCGACTGCCTTCGGCGCCCCACGTGTCTCCCCGCGTCGCGTTCTGGCAGGAGCCGTACATGGGTGTTGCCTGCCCGGTCCCGAACTCGATCGCCTGTGACCGGGTCGGCCTGGCCGTGTGGCTACGACGACCGGCCGTCGCGGTCACGGCAACCATCGCGGGCATGACCATCCACCTGCACACCGGGCCGGGGAATCCCGCCTATCGCACCAACCGGCCCGTTCGGGCAGGGTTCGGCGGATACCTGCATCCGGCAGGCCTCGCTTCGAAGTTCCACCTCACGACCACGCCGGGGGAGCCCCTGTGGTTCGGTGAGCGGGCACCGACCCCGCTCGTCCGGTTCCGGATCGACTACGGCGACGGCGACGTCGTGTCGACCCGTAAGCGGGTGATGATCATGGCCGGGTGGGGCTAGGCGAGGAGCTTCGGCAGGCGCGCGCCGCAGTGCTCCCGGAACGCCTCGACCGTCCGCGGTTCGCGGGCCGTCGCCATCGCCGCCAGGCCGGCGTGGAGCGGTCGGGCCGGCTCACGCAGCGGCAGCACCGTGAAGCCGCGCCCGTCCGGCGCCCTGCCGATTCCGGGCCGGACGTTCACCAGCGTGTAGCCGAAGCCGTTCGCAACCATGGAGCGGATCACCTCGGAGTTGGGGCTGCGGCGGGCGACGGTCGGCTCCAGCCCGTGAGCCAGGAACAGCGAGAGGAAGTACTCGCGCGACAGGGGCAGGTCGAGCAGGATCAGGGGCTCCGAGGCCAGGTCGGCCAGCGCCACATCGGCTCCGTGGGCCAGGGGATGGTCTGCCGGCAGGACGGCCAGCGGCGGGAGCATCGCCATCGGCTCGAACCGGATCTCGTCACCGAGCTGCAGGTCGTAGGTCAGCGCAAGGCTGATCCTGCCGTCGCGCAGCGCGCGCAAGAGCTCGTCCTGGCCGCCCTCCATCAGCTCGACGTGCGCCTCGGGGTGGGTGCGCACGAACTCCCGGCACAGCCGCGGCGCCACCACCGGCGCCAGGGTGACCAGGCAGCCGAGATCGATCGGGCCGGACACGCCTTGGACGAGATCGACGCCGTACCGCTCCAGGTCGGTCGCCTGGCGAAGCAGCGACCGGGCCTCGCCGAGGAACCGCGCCCCGGCGGGCGTCAGCGTCACTCCGTGGGCGTGGTGGCGGACGAACAGTTCCACGCCGAGCGACTTCTCGAGGCGGGCGACGGCGGACGACACGGTGGGTTGGGAACCGTGCGTCCGCCGCGCTGCCTCCGTGATGCTGCCGGCCTCTCCGGCAGCCACGAAGTACTCGAGCTGTCGGAGCGTGAACCTCACGCCGGCCGCACGCGCCCATCCGGTGTCGTTCGCTCCAGCACCGAACGCATCGCCTCCACCACGCGGTCGGCCTCCGGCTCGCTCATCACCAGCGGAGGCGAGAGCACCAGGCTGTGGGCGCAGTTGCGGACGATCACGCCCGTCTCGCGGCGGATGATGTCCTGCAGCTGCTCGGCGTCGGGCAGCGGCTCGCGGGTGGCGCGGTCGGCGACCAGCTCCACGGCCAGCATCATGCCGACGCCGCGCACCTCGCCGACGATCTCCAGATCAGAGAGCGACTCGAGCCCGGCCAGCAGGTGGCCGCCGATCTGGAGCGACCGGTCCAGCAGCCCCTCGCGTTCGATGATGTCCAGGTTGCCGAGGGCGACCGCGCATGCGGTCGGGTGGCCGTTGTACGTGAAGCCCATCGGGAACCCGTCATCGCGTCCGAGCGACTCGGCGACGTGGTCGGCGACCAGCACGGCGCCCAGCGGGATGTAGCCCGACGTGATCCCCTTGGCGGTCGTGATCAGATCGGGCTCGACTCCGCACCGGGCGGCGGCGAACCACTCGCCGACCCGGCCGTACGCCGACACGACCTCGTCCATGATCAGCAGGATCCCGTGCGCGCGCAGCAGTTCGGACACCCGCGGCCAGTAGTCGTCGGGTGGCACGATCATGCCTGCCACACCCATGATCGGCTCGCCGATCATTGCGGCGATCCGGTCCGCGCCGAGCTCGTCGATCGTGCGCTCCAGCTCGGCCAGGCAGAACTCTGTCGGATCGTCGCCGTCGAACAGCTCGCGGCGGTACGGCCACGGCGGCGTCAGGTGGCGGACGTGAGGGAGCATCGGCCCGAAACCGGTGTGGTAGAAGTCGTAGCCGGTCGCCGTCCCCGATCCGTAGCCGATGCCGTGGTAGGCCTTCGACCGCGACAGGATCCAGGTGCGCTCGCTCTCACCGCGGCGATGGTGGTGGTAGCGGGCCATCTTGATCGCCGCCTCGTTGCCCTCCGACCCGCCCGACGTGAAGTACACGTGGTCGAGCCGCCCGGGCGCCAGGCCGGTCAGGCGTTGCGCCAGCTCGATCGCGCGGTCGTTGCTGAACTCCCAGAAGCTCGTGAAGTACTCGAGCTGCTCGATCTGCGCTGCCGCCGCCGCGGCCAGCTCCTGGCGTCCATGCCCGACCTGGGCGAGCCAGAGGCCGCCGGTGGCGTCCAGGTACTCCCGCCCCTCGGAGTCGGTCAGCGTGCAGCCGTCTCCGGCCACCATGATCACCCGCTCCTGCGTGGACGACGGCAGGTAGGGGTGGATGATGTGCGCGCGGTCGGCATCGGCGAGCGCGGCGGTGCCCGCAGCGAGGGCGGTCTCGGTCGACATCAGTTGTCCTCCTTGGTAACAGCGATCACGTCGATCTCCACCAGCCACTCGGGCCGTGCCAGGGCGACCACGACCAGCCCTGTGAAGGCGGGGTGGACGCCGCGCATCCGGTGTCCCAGCACACGGTAGACCGGCTCCCTGTAGCGGATGTCGGTCAGGTACACGGTCACTTTGCAGACGTGCTCGAGGGTCGCCCCGCACTCGGCGAGCAGGAGTTCGATGTTGTCCATCGCCTGCTCGGCCTGACCGGCGGGATCACCCACGGACACGTTCTCGCGGGTGTTCAGATCCTGGGCGACCTGGCCCCGCAGGTACACGGTGTCTCCAGCGACAACGGCCTGGCAGAGGTCGTTGTCCAGGTTCTGCTCCGGATACGTGTCGCGGGTGTTGAAGGGGCGTATCCGGGTGTGGCCGCCCGCAGTCGTCGCCGCGCTCACGCCGGCACCCCTGCCGGGATGGGTGTCTCGGCGTTCATGTGCCGCCGGATCAGGTCGAGCGGGCCGTCGAAGTCGTAGTTGTTGTAGACGGCCAGCAGGTGGGAGAACGCCGGAGACTGGGCAAACAGCTGGAACGTCAGCCGGTGACCGGCGTAGTCGGAGTTGAGGATGTCGCGGGCAAGCGCGAAGAAGCGCCTCCGCTGCTCGGCGTCGACATCGTTGATCCGGTAGTACTTCTCAAGCCAGCGGCCGGGCACCGGGTGCTCGAAGGTGGCGGCGTTTGGGGTCACGCAGATCTGACCGCCGCAGAGGTCGCGGGCCAGGTGGATCATCGCAGGCAGCTGCGAACAGGCCAGCACCCGGCCGGTGTAGAGCAGCGCCTGGTTCGGCATCAGCAGTCCGCCCGGGCTCGGTTCGGCGAGCTCGATCGAGGCGGTCAGGTGGGCGTTGATGCTCTCCCGGTAGCAGGCGAGCTGGGCGAGCTTCTCGCGCACGCCCTGGTGCATCTTGACGCCGGTGTCGACGGCGTTCGTGTACGCCAGCCCGACCAAGAAGTCGGCCAGCCGCAGGTGCCGCTGCACGAACGGGAACGCGCTGTAGCGGTGCAGCGTCGCCCGGATGAACGCAGCCGCACGGGTGTGCTGGTAGAAGAACACGTTCTCCCACGGGACCTCGACGTCGTCGAACACGATCATGGTGTCGATCTCGTCGAACTGGTTGGCGAACGGGTAGTCCGCCTCGGGCAGCCGGCCGGCGAAGCCGGAGCGGCAGATGTGAGTGATGCCGGGGGCGCCCATGTCGGCGATGAAGCCGGCGGCGTAGTCCGACAGCTCGGCTCCACCCCAGTCGCCGATGGTCGGCTTGACGAAGGCCTGGTTGGCGTAGGCGGCGGCCGTCTCGAACTTGGCGCCGCGGACGACGATGCCCGAGTCGGTCTCGCCGATCACCCGCAGCAGGACGTCGGGATCCTGATCCTGCGGTCGCCGGGCGCGGTCGCCCTTGGGGTCGGTATTCGCCGACACGTGGAACGGATCGGCCAGCGCAGCCGCGCGGACGTGGTTGCGGATGTTCGCGGAGAAGCGGGGATCGATCTCGTTGAGGACGTCCTGGCCGTCGAACAGCGACCACATCTCGCCCACGGTCTCGTCGCCGACACGGGTGACGATGCCGCCGACGTCGTCGAGCACCGTCTCGACAGCCCGTCGCTTGTCGTGCCAGTCCTGCTTGCTGACGGGCGGCTTGCCGGCGATCGCGCAGAGGTCTCCCGACTCGGCGTCGGTGTACGTCATGGCGGCGCGCGTCGAGCTCTCATGGGCCAGGTCGTAGATCCTGGCGCGGACGTCGACGATCGGCTTGAACGCCGGATGGGTGGTCACGTCCTCGACGCGCTCCCCGTCGATCCACACCTCGCGGCCGTCGCGGATCGACTCGCGGTAGTCGTCTCCAGTCCGGATCATCGGACAGTCCTTTCTCAGGGGCGATACGGATGGCTCGCCCGGAGTATGGGACTCCTCATGTCATTCGTCAAAGAGCAAATATTTGACCACTACATCGTACTATGCGATGCACCCGGCTCGCCCGCATTCCGACCGAGCAGGGTGTGCCATAGCTCGACCGGAGTGGAGCCGCTCAGCCGCCGCGCAGCGGGCGAAAGGCCGGGTGCGCCCACCGGGAGCCGGATTCGCACGGCTCCCGGCACCGACTCGAACACCAGCGGCGGTTCGAGTGTGAGCGCCTCCCCGTCGACGCCGATCGGCACCGGCCCTGACGAGTCGACCTGGAACCGGGGGCACGTCCACTCGTCCCAGCCGTGGAACCGGCGGGGCTGGCCGATCGCCTCGAGTGTGATGAACGCGTCCAGGTCGACCGAGCCGCCGATCTGGAGCGTTGCCACACCGAGCGTGCCCAGGTCGATCCGCTCGCGGGTGCCGGCGCCGTCCAGCGAGGAGAGCAGGTAGGGGTTGTTCGAGACCAGGATCACGTCAGCGGTGCCACGCGGCTCCCCATCCGGGCCGGTGTGGCGGAGGTCGAACGGTTCTGCATCCGGGCCCTTGAGCTGGGGGAGCATGGCGGCTGCAGTTCGCAGCTTCGCATCCCGGTATTCAGCGCTCTGCACGATCTCGGCATACAGCCCCAGAGAGGCGTTGTTGACGAACACACGGCCGTTGACCGTCGCCATGTCGATGCGCCGCTCGATTGCCTCGGCGAACGCGTCCAGCGCGCCGACCACGTCGTCGCGGTCGAGGCCGAGGTCGAGCGCGAAGTGGTTCCGGGTGCCGGCGGGCACGACCACGTGGGGCACGTTGTGCCGGCCGGCGACGGTGGCGACCAGCGCCTGGGAGCCGTCGCCGCCGGCCATCCCGATCACGTCCGCGCCGCGGGCGATGGCGTCCTCGGCGAGCTGCAGCAGGTCATCGCCTGGCGTCAGCATCACGGGCTCGATCCCGCGCTTCTCGCACTCCTCGGCGAGCCGGAACTTCGTCGCCTTCCCGCCGCCGGACTTGGGGTTCATGATCAGAACCGGGTGCCGCGCGGCGGCGACCGGGGTGCCCGGCGTGGCAGCTGCCTCCAGGTCGGCCACTCGCCGCCGCAGTGCGAACCGTGCAGCCTGCGCGGAGGCGATCGCCAACCCCGCACCCAGCGCCGCCCGCCACCAGACGAGATCGCCGATGGCGGCACCGACCACCAGCAGTACCAGGCCGCCCGCCGCGACGGCGAGCCCGGCGGCGCGGGCAGGTCCGGTGCGGACGGCCGCCGTCCAGCCCCCGGTGATGATCACCAGCACGCCGACGACGCCGAAGACGAGCGCCCGGCTGTGCTCGAGCGCACCGACCACGATGGCGAGCAGCGCCAGTCCGAGCATGACGAGTGCGAGTCCGGCCGCAAGCCGCTCGCGGACGCCGGGTGCGCCGTTTTCAGGGGTGGTCATCATGCCGGCGGCCCTCCCGGGGTCGTCCACTCGGCGGCCGTCTGCTCTCGGTAGGCGGCCACGGCCGCCTCGATCGTCGGGTAGAAGTGCGCCGGGTCGATCGTGTCCGTCAGCTCATAGCGCTCCACCTTCTCGCGCACCGGATCCTTCATCTCCGCGAACACCAGCGACACGCCGCGCGCGTTGATCGCACGGTCGAGGTCAGCCAGCATGTCGGCGGCGGTGGTGTCGACGTCGGTGATTGGCTCGGCCGCGATCATGATCCACCGCGGCGGAGGATTGGTTGTTGCCAGGCGCATGATCACCTCCCGGAACGTTCGTGTGTTGGCGAAGAACAGCGGACCGTCGATGCGGAGCATGACCAGCCCCGGCAGCAGCTGCGCATCGGGGTAGCTCTCGAGGTCGTGGTAGCCGGGGACGCCGTCGACGCGGCCGAGCAGCGCCTGGTGCGGCCACCACGAGCGTCGGAACACGTTGAGCACGGAGAGCGCGACCGCCACGGCGATGCCCGGGAGGACGCCCAGCAGCGCGACGCCCAGGAATGCGGCGATCGAAAGCACGAACTCGGTCCGCCGCTGGTGCAGCAGCCGGATCGTTCCCGGGATGTCGGCCAGGGACAGCGACGCCGCGATCACCACGGCGGCCAGCGTCGGCTGGGGCAGGTCGCGCAGCAGGCCGGGTACGGCCAGCAGCATCGCCGCGATCGCGGCGGCCCCCACCAGGCCCGTGACCTGCGTCTTGGCGCCCGCCTGCTCGGCCACGGCCGTCCGCGATCCGCTGGTGCTGACCGGGAACCCCTGGAAGAAGCCGGCGCCGATGTTGGCGGCGCCGATGCCGACCATCTCGAGGTTGCCGTTGACCTCCTCGCCGGCCCGGTCGGCGAACGCCGACGAGGTCGCGATCGTGTCGGCCAGCGAGACCAGCGCGATGCCGAGGGCGCCGGCCGCCAGCGTCGCCAGGTCTGACCGGTTGACGTCGGGGACGGTGAGGGGCGGAAAGCCCTGAGGCAGCGTCCCGACGAGCTTCACGCCGTGATCTGCGAGGTTGAACAGGTAGGCGGCGAGGATCGAGACGACGACCGCCACCATCACGCCCGGCACCTTCGGCAGGAAGCGGCGCAGGCCGGCGATCAGCACCAGGCCGAGCAGGCCGACGGCCAGCGCCGCCCCCACCGTGTCACCTCCGCGGACGCCATCCACGAACGCCTTCGCCTCGTCGATCAACCCGTTGGCGTCGGTGGAGAACCCGAACAGCTTGGGCAGCTGGCCGATCAGGATCGTCAACGCCAGGCCGTTCATGTAGCCGATCATGGTGGGCTTCGAGAGCAGATCGGCGACGAACCCCAGGCGGACGATTCCGCCGACCGCCATCACCACGCCCACCATCAGCGCCAGCATCGAGGCCAGCGCGACCGCGCGCTTGGGGTCGCCGTTGGCGCCCAGGAGCGGGATGATGGTGGCGGCGATCATCGGCCCCAGCGAGGAGTCCGGCCCCAGCACGAGCACCTTCGACGGGCCGAAGATCGCGTAGCCGACGAGGCACAGGATCGAGGTGTAGAGGCCGGTGATCGCCGGCAGGTGGGCGAGCTCGGCGTAGGCCATGCCCTGGGGCACCAGCAGCGTGGTCAGCACCAGCCCGGCCATGACGTCTTTGGGCGCCCACGCGGAGCGGTATGACCGCAGCGACTGCAGCCCTGCGGCAACGGGCAGCGAGCGTCCCGCCGGCGGCGGGACCAGCGACCGGATGGTCGACGCCGGGCGCGCGTCCTCGTCCGTCACCGGCTCCATCTCACCGGTCCCGGACGTGGTCGACCGCGTCGAAGGTGGCGAGCGTGACGGCCGCTCCCAGCAGCGTTCCGGCAGCCACGTCGCTCAGCCAGTGCACCTGCAGGTAGGTGCGGCTCCACGCCATCGACGCGCTTCCGGCCACAACGCCCACCCACAGGGCCTGCCGGCCTGGGGCGTCCAGCCGCCTGGAAGGCAGCAGGGCCACCGCGGTCAGCGTCGCGGCGGCGTAGGCGGCGTGTCCGGACGGAAACGACGAGCCGCGGGCCTGGAGCTGTGCGGTCGGCGGCCGGTGGCGGTCGGCCCACAGCTTGATCAGGTTCACCGCGGCCGGCGTCACCGCCTCGGCGAGGCCGAAGGCCGCCAGCCCCTCCAGCCGGCGGCGGCGGGCCGCGAGCAGGGCGAGCCCCGCGATCGTCAGTCCGCGGGCGGCGCCACGGCCGCTGCGGTCGAGCGCGTGCGCTGCCGACTCGAGCCGCTCGGAATGGCCGGCGGCCATCGCCTCCGACCAGCGGCGATCGGGCTCGGTGGGCTCCCGGGGCGCCACCGCGGTCATGCCTCCGACGGCAGCAGCCATCGTCCCCGCGATCCACGCGGCGCGCCTCGGCAGGTTGGGAAACACCGCGCCGTGTGACATCCGCCGCGATTCTTGCAGGGCTCGCCTGTCTGCGGGGTTGTGGCCGCACCCCTAACTGCAGGGCTGCGAGCGCCCCCTCCGGATGGAGGGAGCGTCCGCAGGCTGTCGCGTCTTAGCTCAGGTGGTGCAGGCAGCTACCGCCGTCTGCATTGCTGTTCGTGCCGTCTGGACAGGTGGTGTTGCCCCACCGCACACCGCCCAGATGCGCACCTGTCAGGGTGGCGCCGTCGAGGTTGGCATGGGTAAGGTCTGCGTCGAACAGGTTGGCGTCCGACAGGTTCGCCCCTCGCAGATCGGCAGCACGCAGCTTCGCGTACTTCAGCGTTGCGCCGCCGAGGTCTGCGCCGGTGTCGAAGGTGTCACTCAGCACCGTGCTGTTCAGGTTCGCCCCGGCGAGATCGCCGTTGGAGAAGTCCTGACCGTGCATGTTGCGGCCGCTGAGGTTCGCTCCGGACAGCGCGACCTGGCCCGTGTTGGGGCTGAGCGGCACCGCCGGGTTGTTGGCGTGGCTGAAGTCGAACATTCCCGCCAGGTCGAAGGACACGCCCTCGGTGGCGTCGGTCGGCGAGAGCGCCTGGTCGAACGATCCTGAGATCCCGGGAAGTTGCCAGTTGTACTCGACGAGGTTGATGAAGGACGCCTGGTCGGACAGGTTGTGGTCAACGTAGTCCTTCTTTGCGTACGGCGAGATGACGATCATCGGCAGGCGTGGCCCGAAGCCGCAGCGGCCCTGCTCGCCGCCACCCAGAGGAGTGGTCGTCTGCGGGCTCGGCCCGCACTGCTGCGAGGTCGGGTTGCCGGCCGTGATCTCGCCCAGAACCGTGTTCGTGAGGTTGTCGGCCGGCGACAGCGACGGGTTCACGATCGGCGCGAACGCATGGTCGTACCAGCCGTCGGAGTCGTCGTAGTTGACGACGATCGCGGTGCTCTTCCAGTCAGGCGACTGCTCGATCTCGTTGATCTTGTTGACGATGAACTGCTGCTCGTCGGCCGGGTTCGAGTATGCCGCGTGCCCGTCCTGGTAGCCCGGGGCCTTGATGAACGAGACGGCGGGCATGTCGGAGGCGGGCAGCTGTCCCGCGTTGATCGCGGCCATCAGCTGGTCGAAGTCACTCGTGTCGTACTGGTGGTTGGGGGTGTTGAACTGCGGATCGACGCCGTACCCACCGCTGAACGCCTGCGTGTCCTTGCCGAGCGTGGACAGGCTGTCCGACCCATGGAGAAGGTCGCTGCCGCCCGCGTCGGTTCGGATCGTCAGGTGGTGGGGGTTAGCCGTCGAGGGGTAGTACTGGAACGGCTCGTGATGGGCAATGTAGTCGTCCTTGTAGCCCCACTGGCCGGTGCCGCCGAGGGCGACGCCGACCGGGTGCACTGCGTCGCACAGGCCCTGGTTGGACGAGTGCGGGACGTTCAGCTGGAAGTTCGCGCTCTTGAACTCGTCGGGGATGAACGTGCTGGTCGGCTGGCCGGTGTTACCGGTGGCCGCAAGCGCCGCCTGGAAGTTCTCCGTCGGCCGGACGCCGCCCTGGAACCAGCCCCACGAGAGGCCTGCGGTGTTCAGCTCGTCGCCGACGTTCGTACCCGACAGCGCGACCGCGTCGCGCGTCGAGCAGTCGTCCCAGTACGGCTGGGCATCGCTGGTCAGCGAGAAGCCGCCAAGCCCGTCGGGTGTGATATCTCCGTTGGGTGAGGTCGAGGTGGACTGTGACGGCGCGTTCGCCGTGTGGTCCATGTCGACGTTCCCGGTGTCACCCGAAGCCAGGTTGATCGCACCCGGTGCCGACGGCCCGAACGTCGAGCCGTAGGAGTTGTCGCTCATGGCGTACCGTTGTGCGTAGTTCCAGAGCGCCGTCGTGGTGTTACCGTCGAAGTAGTCCATGACGGTCTTCGGGTCACATGGCGTCCCGAACGGCGTGAGAGTGCCGTCGTCGGTGCCGACGCTCTGCACGAACTGATCCATCTTGAATCCGTCGAACGCCTGCTGCTCGTCGGAGTAGTTGTGATCCTGGTCGCAGGTCAGCTGGCCGCCTGCGTCGCCGGGCAGTCCAACCGCGTCGCTGTCCAGGCGCTGCGGCAGCGACTCGTTGGGGTTGGTCTGCGTGAGGTCGCTCTGGTGCTGCAGTGAGGGCGGCAGCGAGGGGTTGGTGGCGGGCAGCAGCCCGTCCACCGCGGGCGTGCCCGGCCGTGCGTCGAACGGCTGGCCGTCGGTATTCGCGGAGTTCGGGTAGGTGCCGAAGTAGTGGTCGAACGACACGTTCTCCTGGAAGATCACCACCACGTGCTTGATCGGTGTTCTGGTGGCGGCGGCGCTGGGGCCGTTGGCTGCTCCCGCGGTTGCGCTCCCTGCTGCGGCCGTCCCAATGGCGGCCACTGCGAGCAGGGCGGGCAACCCGAGGAGTGCACGCTTACGTGACATGTACCCTCCCGTCGATTGGCGCCGGCGAGACATCCCGGGACCACGGGTCGCTCCGGCGTGAGGAGATCTTCCAGCCGGTACTACACCCCGTGGGTTTGGGCCTCGTAATGGTTCTGTTCAAGGCTGGTAAACAAAGGCACATTCGTTACCGCTCAGTTACCGACGCTGAGCTCAAGTGTCAGTAGGAAGGTGTGAGCAAAGCCACAGAACCAACGTGGTCGGATATCGCTGTCTGGTACGACAAACTGGTCGTCGAACCCGCAGGCATCTGCGCTGCTGGCCTCCCAGCAGTCCGAGTACGCATCGATGCCCATGTTCTGGGCAGGACGGGCGCGAGCGCCCTCCGCAGGCTGACTAGATGCGCGCGGCGTTCAGGCGGGCGCTCACCGTGGATGCGGGGCGTCCGCTCTGGAACGCGCGCTCCACCGGCTTCTGGCACTCGCTGCACCGCCACAGGAGTTGCCCCGCGGAGATGGCGAACACCTTGGCCTGGAGCGTGTCACGCTCGCAGCAGTCACAATGCGCGGTTCGGCTGTGCATGGTTCGAGCGTACGGGCGTTATGCGCCCTTGGGAAGGGGTTTCAATCACCCAGGCGGGGTAGATCCTGGCGCAGACTGCCGCGTGTGCTGTTGTGGTATCCGCCATTTGGCAAATGCCGGCGTGCCATTTGTCCCTCGTGCGGATCTCATGGGAGAACCGTGCCAACCCGTTGCAGGGCAACCGCCACGCGGCGCAACGCACTCAGCTCGGGCCACGGAGCGGTACAGGCCACGATGAGGGAGGCGCCGCCC
>Ga0265327_10004475_pt1 | contig 12355 bp, 12 predicted proteins | sample 41621metaG_FD_202089 | JGI IMG/M metagenome (GOLD analysis project Ga0265327, IMG submission 202089) | Rhizosphere microbial communities from Carex aquatilis grown in University of Washington, Seatle, WA, United States - 4-16-21 metaG | ecosystem: Host-associated > Plants > Roots > Rhizosphere...
GGGCAGTGGTGCGTATGCCGGACACACTATCGAGAAAAACATGAAATCAACCACGGCTTATGTCATCAAGGTTCGCATGCAGGATGGCACTTACCGCAGCGTCACCCAACCATCGCAACCCGAATACGCAGTCGGTGATCACGTCAGGGTCACCCACGGCAGCCTCACCTCCGCCTGATGCTCACTTAACCTTTGATCTCCTCCTCTAGCGAACTGGCTTTCCTCCCCCTGGAATCAGTTCGCATTTTTTCGCTCAGCGCCGCGTAGAGCCTGACCCAGACTCTACTAATCAGTTCCGAACAAATCTCGGGTGAAAACCTTCCCCTTAACATCTTCAAGATCTCTGGTCATGCGGTTGGAGACAATCACATCCGCCTGCCGCTTGAAATCGGCCAGATCCGTCAGCACGCGCGATTTGAAAAACTCGGGTTCATGGAGTTCCGGCTCGTAGACGATCACTTCGATCCCCTTCGCCTTGATGCGTTTCATGATCCCCTGAATGCTTGAGGCGCGGAAGTTGTCCGAACCGCTCTTCATGATCAGCCGATATACACCAACCACTTTTGGATTGCGCCTGATGATGCTGTCGGCAATGAAATCCTTGCGGGTACTGTTGGATTGGACGATAGCGTTGATCAGGTTCTGTGGCACATCACTGTAATTCGCGAGCAGTTGCTTGGTGTCCTTGGGCAGGCAATAACCGCCGTAGCCGAACGACGGATTGTTGTAGTGACTGCCAATGCGCGGATCAAGTCCGACACCATCAATGATCTGCCGGGTATCCAGTTGGTGCGTCGCGGCATAAGTATCTAGTTCGTTGAAATAAGCCACGCGCATCGCGAGGTAGGTATTGGCGAACAACTTGATGGCTTCGGCTTCGGAACTGTCTGTCAGCAGCACCGACACGTCGGGCTTGAGTGAACCCTCTTGCAGCAGGTTCGCAAACGCCCTGGCCCGTTCGGAGATCTCCCCTACTACAATTCGAGATGGATGCAGGTTGTCATATAGCGCTTTGCCTTCGCGCAGAAACTCAGGCGAGAAAATCAAGTTATCGCATTGCAGCTTGTCGCGTACCGACGCGGTGTAACCCACCGGGACGGTCGACTTGATCACCATCACCGCTTGCGGGGCAAGTGCCATCACGTCTTTGATCACTGCCTCGACCGAACGGGTATTGAAATAGTTGGTTTCGGGGTCGTAATCAGTCGGCGTCGCAATGATGACAAAATCGGCTCCGGCATAGGCATCGTGCTTATCCAGAGTTGCACGGAAATTCAGCGGCTGATTCTTGAGATAATCTTCAATTTCGGCATCGGCGATGGGCGACTGCTTGCGATTCAGCAGGTCCACCTTTTCGGGCACGATATCCAGTGCCACGACTTCGTTACGCTGTGCAAGCAACACAGCCAAAGAGAGCCCGACGTAACCGGTTCCGGCAATCGCAATTTTCATGCATACACTCCATCAGCCAACCATTCAAAGGCGATATTGTAACCAATCGTCTTCATTCATGCCCGAAGGGCATTTCATGCTAATCTTTGAACGATTTCGGCGATGTCCGGTCATGAGGGCATTACCTTCTGCAATTCGGTCCCGGTATCACAATTCCACCGCAGATCGTCAATCACAACACATAGGGAGCATCACTGGATGAAAGTTGTACACATGAAACATGGCACTGCAGCATTGCTGCTTGGCTTGGCGGCCATCTCACAGGCTTATGCAGGCGATCAGGGGTTGGCCTATATCTCGAATCAGGATGGCGGCATCAGCGTCATTGATCTTGCGACCCTCGAGAACAAGGGCAATCTGGATATCGACGCAAAAGGACCGCGTGGCATCGGCATCACGAGCAACGGCAAGCAACTGGTTACTGCGAACAAGGATGACAGCAATATCTCCATCATTGACCTGGCCGGCGGCAATAGCGTCAAACATGTGGTCATCGGGAAAAATCCGGAATTTGTGCGCGTCCTTGGCGACAGGGCTTACGTCACCTACGAGCCCAGCGCAAAATCGGGTCCGCCACCCAAGCCCGGCTCCGAGGCCGCCAAAGAAGACGATGATGAGGACAAGATTCCTGGCCGTATCGCCATCGTTGATCTGAAGAAGGGCAAGGTCATCAAGGAAATCATCGGCAAGCCTGAAACCGAAGGGCTGGAGTTTTCCAAGGATGGCAAAAACCTGGTCGTGACCAACGAATCGGACAACTCGATTACTGTTCACAGCCTGAAAACGGGCAAGTTGCTGAAAAGCATCGCTGTCGGCCAGTATGGCGAACGCCCACGCGGCATCAAAAATTCCCCTGACGGCAAACAGTACGTCACTACGCTGGAGCAGTCAGACAAACTGCTGGTACTTAACAGCAAATTTGAAGTGATCAAAGAAGTCCCCACCGGGAAATCGCCATATGGCGTTTCTTATGATCGGGCCGGCAAGCGTATTTTTGTAGCCTCCAACAAGGAAAAAGCCTTGCAGGTATTCGATGCCGTGACCTTTGACAAGATCAAGGACATTCCCACCGGAGAACGCTGCTGGCATTTCAGCTTTACACCCGATGACCAGCAACTCCTGCTGGCTTGCGGCAAATCCAGTGAACTGGTCGTGATTGACACCAACACGCTGGAAGTGACGAAACGCATCTCGGACAAGGAAACCCCCTGGGGCATCGTGACCTACCCGAAATCGCTGGGTAGCCTTGATCGCCCATAGTTCTTGATGGATAAGTCATAAAACAAACGGCGCCGATGGCGCCGTTTTGTTGATCATCAACTTGAACCCATTGTCGTTCATAAAGGTCTTGCCTTACCCATGGCAGTGCGGCAGGCTATCGCTTTTACTACAGGTTTTAAGGGCAGCACGATCATGAAACAGTACCACGACCTCCTGCAGGATATCCTCAAGAACGGCACACGCAAAGGCGACCGCACCGGCACCGGCACCACCTCGGTCTTCGGCCGTCAGTTCCGCCACAACCTGGCCGATGGCTTCCCGCTGCTCACGACCAAGAAGCTGCATTTCAAGAGCATCGCCAACGAGTTGATCTGGTTTCTGAGCGGCGATACCAACACAAAGTGGCTGAAGGAACATGGCGTATCCATCTGGGACGAGTGGGCGACCGAAACTGGCGACCTTGGCCCTGTGTACGGCAAACAGTGGACGGCATGGCCGACCAAGGACGGCGGCAGCATCAACCAGATCGACTATGTGATCGACACCTTGAAAAAGAACCCCAACAGCCGGCGCATCCTGTTCCATGGCTGGAACGTCGAATATCTGCCGGACGAATCCATCAGTCCGCAGGCTAATGCCCGCATCGGCAAGATGGCGCTGCCGCCCTGCCATCTGTTGTACCAGTTCTACGTAGCCGACAACAAGCTGTCGGTGCAACTCTACATTCGCAGTTCGGATAGCTTTCTCGGCCTGCCCTACAACACGGCCTCTCTAGCGCTTCTGACGCACATGGTGGCGCAGCAGTGTGGCCTGATTCCGCATGAAATCATCATCAGCATCGGCGATCTGCACGCCTACGCCAATCATGAGACGCAGATCAACACGCAACTGGCGCGCGAAATCCGTCAGCTGCCGCAAATCAACATCAAACGCAGGCCGGCATCCATCTACGATTACCAGTTCGAAGACTTCGAAATCCTGAACTACGACCCACATCCGTCCATTGCGGCACCCATTGCGGTATAAGGATTGCCAGCGCGTTAAAAAAAATTTCAAAGAAGTTTGTAAGGAAATTGGGCGTACTCCGTCTAAGCAATGTGAGGGGCGCCATCACCGACGTTTAAAGTCATGATGGAGGTTTCCGATACGAATACTATTTTTCAACCTGTAAGGAGATACACCATGATCAAGCAAACTTCCGCCGCCGCCCTCGCCCTCGCTTTGGGCGCCGCCCTGACCGTTGTTTCCGTTCCTGCAGCAGCAGCCGACGGCGATAAGTGCTTCGGCGTTGCACTCAAGGGCAAGAATGACTGCAAGGCAGGCGCTGGCACTTCCTGCGCAGGCACGTCAAAGACTGACTATCAAGCAAACTCCTGGAAGTTGGTCCCAGCAGGAACTTGCGAAAAGACCGTGTCCAAGACTTCACCCACCGGCTACGGCCAACTGGCTGAATTCAAGCCAAAGATGTAATCAGGTTTCAACGCCGCATTTCAACGGAGCGCCCGATATGTCGACACCTCACCTCCCTGTGTCGCCGCATTGCGGCGCTCCTTCTCATGACAGCACCCTGCCGACGCGTGCCGGCGTGGGGCTCAAACCCGAACATTTCCGTCAGATCGTTGAAACCCGGCCTGACATCGGATTCTTCGAAATTCACGCTGAAAACTACATGGTGGATGGTGGGCCGTTTCACCATTACCTTACCCGCATCCGTGAACAGTACCCGCTCTCGATTCACGGCGTTGGACTGTCCATTGGCGGCGAAACGCCGCTGGACCTGAAGCACCTCGACCAATTGGCACATCTGATCGACCGTTACGCGCCGGAATCCTTCTCTGAACATCTGGCATGGGCAAGCCACGGCGACGTCTTCCTGAACGACCTGCTGCCCGTGCCCTACACAGCGCAGACGCTGCAACGCGTGTGCGACCATATTGACCAGGTGCAAACGCATTTGAAACGCACGATGCTGCTGGAAAACCCAGCCACCTACATTGAGTTTGCGGCATCCACCATGGCCGAAACCGAATTCATCAACGAAGTGCTGCGCCGCACCGGTTGCGGACTGTTGCTCGACGTCAACAACGTCTATGTTTCATGCACCAACCACCATCGCGATCCGCATGACTACATCCGCGCCTTGCCGTCCAGTGCCGTGGGCGAAATCCACCTGGCCGGCTTTGCACGCGAGCAGGATGCCAATGGTGACCCGCTGCTGATTGACAGCCACGGCTCGCCGATTGCACAAGCCGTATGGCAACTTTATGCCTACTCACTGGAACTGGTCGGCCCGGTCGCCACCCTGATCGAACGTGACAACGACATTCCGCGCTTCAATGTTCTACATGCAGAAGCACAGCAAGCAGAGCTTCTGATGCGCGAGCACACCTCACTGGAGCAAGTCGCATGAGCGGGCATCAAGCCTTTGTCGCGGCGCTGTTTGATGCCGATCTCCCGCATCCGGCCGGACTGAGCACCTGGAATGGCTCAGACCCAGCCGCACGATTCGCGGTCTACCGTAACAATGTGATTGTTTCGCTCGTTGATGCGCTGGCCGACACATACCCTGTCACGCAGGAACTGGTCGGCGAGGCGTTCTTCCGAGCCATGGCACGACTTTACATCGGCGAGGCACCACCGCATTCACGGGTGTTGGCGTTCTATGGCGCCTCTTTCCCCGATTTTATCGAGCAGTTTCCACCAGCAGCTTCAGTGCCCTATCTGGCCGACGTCGCGCGCCTCGAAATGCTGCGTGTGGAGGCTTACCATGCTGCCGACACCAGCGCATTATCAGCAGAAGTCATCGCTCAAGCACTGGCCAATGCCGACAGCCTGCCGCAACAGTTGATCACATTCCATCCATCATTGAGACTGCTGCAATCTCGATATGCCGTGGTTTCACTGTGGGCTGCACATCAAGGAATCACAGAGATTTCGACGATCGATCCGGTTATCGCCGAATCCGCTCTGGTGGTGCGGCCACATCTCGATGTTGAAATCATTCATCTGAATCATGGTGCCGGCGATTTCGTCTCACAGCTGACCCATAGAAAAACCTTGGGGGAAGCGCTGGAACACTCCAGCGAGATCCAGCCTGATTTCGATCTTGCCGGTATTCTTGGCCTGCTGATCCAATCGCAAGCCATTGTTTCCATGAACATCAAGGAGTAAGCCATGCCTACGAACATGCAGCAGTACGTTACAGGGCTGATCCTGCCGATCATTGCGGTTTTTAAACGTATCCCGGACAGTTTTATTGCAGCGTTGGGGAGATTTTCGATTGCTGCCGTATTCTGGAAATCCGGCCAGACCAAGATCGAAGGGCTTTCCATTGACCTGATCAATGGCGACTTTCACCTGGGACTGCCGCACCTGTCGGATTCTGCTGTGGCGCTGTTCAAGGATGAGTACCGGCTGCCGTTGGTGCCGCCGGAGTTGGCTGCCCCGGCAGCGGCCTTTGCCGAGCACTTCTTTCCGGTATTGATACTACTGGGACTGGCCACACGATTTTCAGCGTTGGCACTGTTGGTCATGACATTGACCATCGAGATTTTCGTCTATCCGGATGCCTATCCAACACATGGCGTCTGGGCGACGGTGCTGCTATTTCTGATCGCCAAGGGCCCGGGGAAGCTATCGCTGGATCACTGGCTCGCGAATAAATACCGCACCAAGTGACCCAACTGAATTCGATCAGGTCCGTTCGGCAACGAACTGCTTGACCGCTTCCACATCGGCTTCCATCACAGCAAAGCGTTGCGGCAAGCTCTCCAGCCCAGCCAGATCGGCAGGACGTTCCGGTGCGTGACCCAGCGCTTCCTGAATCGCGTCTTCGAATTTGGCTGGCAGCGCGGTTTCCAGCACCACCATCGGCACGTCTCTCTCGCGATATTCCAACGCCACCTTGAGGCCGTCGGCCGTATGGGTGTCGATAGTCACGCCATATTGTTCGTGCACCTGACGGATGGTTTGCATGCGGTAACTGTGGTTGCTGGCGCCCGATACGAAGCCATAATCAGCCACCTTGTCGAAGCTCCCGTCCGCCTTCAGATCAAACGCACCGCCCTTGTCGACCTTGCTCCATAATTCGCGCACCTTGACGCCGCTACGACCGACGAGATCAAACACGAAGCGTTCAAAATTGGACGCCTTGCTAATGTCCATGGATGGGCTGCTGGTGTGATAAGTCTGCGCCGCTGCGCGCGGACGATAAACGCCGGTGCGGAAGAATTCGTCCAGCACGTCGTTTTCGTTGGTAGCGACGACCAGTTTCTTGATTGGCAAGCCCATCTGGCGAGCGATGTGGCCGGCGCAGACGTTGCCGAAATTGCCGGAAGGCACGGCGAAACTGACTTGCTCGGCGTTGCTGCGGGTCACCGCAAAATAGCCCTTGAAATAGTAGATGACCTGAGCGGCGACACGCCCCCAGTTGATGGAGTTGACTGCACCGATCTTGTGTTTTGCCTTGAAGGCGTGGTCGTTGGACACCGCCTTGACGATGTCCTGCGCATCGTCGAACACGCCCTTGACGGCGATGTTGTAGATGTTGGGATCCTGAAGGCTGAACATCTGTGCCGTCTGGAAGCGGCTCATCTTCTGATGCGGCGACAGCATGAACACCTTCACGCCCTTCTTGCCGCGCATGGCGTATTCGGCGGCGGAGCCAGTGTCACCCGAGGTCGCCCCCAGAATATTGATCTCGCGCCCGGTCTTGGCCAGCACGTACTCGAACAGGTTGCCGAGCAACTGCATCGCCATGTCCTTGAACGCCAATGTAGGTCCGTTGGACAGCGACAACAGATAAAGGCCGTCTTCCAGTTTCACCGTTGGCGTAATGTCAGCGGCGTTCTGGCCTTCACGGGTGTGCTTGTAGACATCCGCAGTATAGGTCCGGTTGACGATGTCGCGCAGATCGGCGACCGGGATGTCATCAGCAAAACGCGACAGGATGGTAAACGCCAGTTCCGGGTAGCTCATGGCACGCATCGCGGCCAAGTCTGTCTCTGAAAACTTCGGGTAGCTCTCCGGCAGATACAAGCCGCCATCCGGGGCCAGCCCCCCAAGCAGGATTTCGCTGAACGTCTGTGCCGGCGAATTGCCGCGGGTCGAGATGTATTTCATGGTCAATTAGCCGTTAAGTTCTTCGAGGCGGATGCGAGTGATGCTGCCGGAAATCGCCGGCAGCGCTTCGATCTTCGCAATCGCCTGATTGATATTTTTTTCCACCGTGATGTGAGTGAGCATGATGATGTCCACCTCCTGCTCGCCTTCTGCCGGTTCCTTCTGCAGGAAAGCATCGATGGAGATGGAAAGATCACCCAGAATGCGCGTGATATCGGCCAGCACACCCGGCTGATCCTTTGCACGCAGGCGCAGGTAGTAGGCAGTACGCACATCGTCGATCGGCAGAATGGGCAGATCAGAGAGCTGATCCGGCTGAAATGCCAGATGCGGCACACGTTGATGCGGGTCAGCTGTGGCCATACGGGTCACATCCACCAGATCGGCCACCACGGCAGAGGCCGTCGGTTCAGCACCAGCGCCCTTGCCGTAATACAGGGTCGGGCCAACAGCGTCGCCCTTCACCAGCACGGCGTTCATGGCGCCATTCACATTGGCGATCAGGCGCTTTTCCGGAATCAGTGTCGGATGCACGCGTAGTTCGATGCCGGCGTCGGTACGCTTGGTGATACCCAGCAGCTTCACGCGGTAACCCAATTGCTCGGCATAACGAATGTCGACGCCAGTCAGGTTGGTAATGCCCTCGGTGTAGGCCTTGTCGAACTGCATCGGGATGCCGAAACCGATCGCGGCCAGAATCATGAGCTTATGCGCCGCGTCAACGCCTTCAACGTCGAAGGTCGGATCAGCTTCGGCATAGCCCAGACGCTGTGCTTCTTTCAGCACCACGTCGAAATCAAGACCTTTCTCGCGCATCTCGGTCAGGATAAAGTTGGTGGTGCCGTTGATGATGCCGGCAATCCACTCGATCCGGTTGGCCGCCAAGCCTTCACGCACCGCCTTGATGATGGGGATGCCGCCGGCCACGGCCGCTTCGAACGCGACCATCACGCCCTTCTTTTGGGCAGCCGCAAAAATCTCGTTGCCGTGTACCGCTAGCAGCGCCTTGTTGGCGGTCACGACATGCTTGCCGTTCTCGATCGCCTTCAGCACCAGGTCCTTGGCAATGGTGTAGCCGCCAATGAGTTCGACCACGATGTCGATATTGGGGTCGTTTACCACCGAGAATGCGTCGTCGGTCACCTCGACCTTGCCGCCAGTAACGCTACGGGCAAGCTCCAGGTTGCGATCCGCGACCTTGGTGATCTGAATCGGGCGACCGGCGCGACGGGTGATTTCTTCCTGATTACGGGTGAGTACGGTCCAGGTACCGCCACCGACGGTACCGATGCCCAGCAGGCCTACGTTGATTGGTTTCATGCTGTTTTGATTCGCTTTGCTAAAAATTAACTGGTTGCGCCGTGACGCTTACGGTATTGCTCGAGGAAGCGTGCGATACGGCCAATGGCCTCGGTCAGGTCGTCGGCATTGGGCAGAAACACCACGCGGAAGTGATCCGGCGTCGGCCAATTGAAGCCGGTACCCTGTACCAGCAGCACGCGTTCCTGCTCCAACAGCTCAAGAATGAATTGCTTGTCATCGTCGATCGGGTAAATCTTGGGGTCCAGTCGCGGGAACAGATACATCGCCCCCTTGGGCTTGGAACACGTCACACCGGGAATCGCCGTCAGCAAGTCATACGCCAGATCACGCTGACGGCACAGGCGACCGCTCGGCGCAACCAGATCGACGATGCTCTGGTAACCACCCAGCGCGGTCTGAATCGCAAACTGGCCCGGCACGTTGGCACACAGACGCATCGAGGCCAGCATGTTAAGGCCTTCAATGTAATCCCTGGCGTGGCGCTTTTCACCCGACACCACCAACCAGCCTGCACGATATCCACAGGAGCGATAGTTCTTGGACAGCCCGTTGAAGGTCACGAACAGAACGTCATCAGCCAGCGAGGCGATCGAAGTATGCTCGTTGCCGTCGTACAGCACCTTGTCGTAAATCTCGTCGGCAAAAATGATCAGGTCATGATGCCGCGCGATTTCGATGATGCCTTCCAGAATTTCACGTGGGTACAAGGCCCCTGTCGGATTATTCGGATTGATGATCACGATGCCACGTGTATTGGCATTGATCTTGTTCTCGATGTCCTTCAGATCCGGCATCCAGCCCGATTCTTCATCGCACAAATAGTGGCGCGGCGTGCCGCCGGACAGGCTCACCGCGGCCGTCCACAGTGGGTAATCCGGCGCAGGCACCAGCACCTGGTCACCGTTGTTGAGCAGCGCGTTCATCGCCATCACAATCAGTTCGGAGACGCCATTGCCGATGATCACGTCATCGGTGGTCACGCCAGCGATCTTCTTTTCCTGCGTGTAGTGCACGATCGCGCGGCGGGCAGCGAATAAGCCCTTGGAATCGCTGTAGCCAGAGGCATCCGGCAGGTTGCGGATCACGTCCTGCACAATCTCTTCCGGCGCTTCGAAACCGAACGGCGCCGGGTTTCCGATGTTGAGCTTGATGATGCGATGACCTTCATCCTCCATCTCGCGCGCTCGCGCCAACACCGGGCCACGGATGTCGTAGCAGACGTTGTTGAGTTTGTTGGATTTGAGAATAGGCTGCACAGTCAAAGGCTCGGTCAAGGTTAAAAAGTGTGCTATTTTACTTGAAAGTAACACGCCTTTACACCCATGAAACTCCACCTCACACAATCCGCAGGCAACCAGCTCATTACCGGCTACGGCAAAGGCTGGATTGAGGTCAATGAAACGCGCTACGAACGCAGCCTGATCGTGCTCCCTAACCTGCTGGTTACCGACTGGCCCCCCTCCAGTTTCGATTTGTTGACAGTTGAACATTTTGCGCGGTTGGCTGCGCTGAAACCCGAAATCGTTTTGCTAGGAACAGGCGATGCACACCATTTTGCACATCCTCGTCTCAGCCACGCATTGACTGAAACAGGCATTGGCCTTGAATGCATGACCACGGAAGCCGCCTGCCGCACATATAACATTTTGATGTCTGAAGGTCGCCATGTAGCTGCTGCACTGATCATTAAAATGACTTAGAATTCAGTTGACTTCGGAGGCCGATCCAAGTGACCTCCTGATCAAAGGTGTTCATATCATCAAATGAGCAGGAACGGCCATGTATTCACTCACCCGAATTATCATCTCAGCCACATTATTGGTGATCTCTTATCAATCACCATCTATCGCGGCAGAAAAGAGTCATGATGCCGTAGTCAATTTCGATAGTGGCATAGGAAACACCCCGTCGAACGAAGGTGATCCGGATTACCAGCAGTATATTCAGCAATACTTCTCGCATTATCATGCCCTTGGCGCATCTTCATCGCCCCCCTTCAAAGACTTCAACGCCGAGTATGACGCACAAGGCATCCCAAAATGGTTTGATGGAGACACCGGCGAATACACGCTAAAAATGCTGGTCATTCGCCTGTACGCCAAAGAACAATTCGACGATCTAGAAAAACTGCTGGCCGACTGGAACAACTCGAAAAATCGGAAAGCCGATGGCAAGTGGAAACTCGTTGCATTCACCAACGGATTGAGCATGCGCTTCGATAATGGCGGATGGGATGCCGATTATCAAATCATCAAGCACTGGCGCCAGAAATACCCTCAGTCGGCTGGCGCAGCGATTGCCGAAAGTCTTTACTGGTCACGCTACGCCTGGAACGCAAGAGGCTCCGGCTTTGCCGACTCAGTGAGCGAAGCGGGATGGAAACTGTTCAAGGATCGTATTGAAAAAGCTGGCCGGATCCTCGTCGAAAGCGAAAGTTACGCCTCCAATAATCCTGAGTGGTTCGCACAGTTTCTAATGGTTGCAAAAGCCGTCTCATGGCCCAAGGAAAGTCTTCTGAAACTCAGCGCGAAAGCCACTCAGAGACATCCATATTACTACCCGATTTACTACGCGACCCTGCAAGCGCTTTCACCTGCCTGGGGCGGCGACTGGAAAAATACGGATGACTTCATTAGGCAATCTTCAGCACAGACAAAAGATCAGGAGGGCCTGGCACTCTACGCACGACTTTACATGGCAGCGAGCGCGTGTGCAGGCTGCACCGAGAAATTCAATCTATTCAGAGACACAAAAGCCTCCTGGCCGGAAATGAAAAAAGGCTTTGAGGATCTGATCAGGCAATACCCACATAGCCTGTGGAATTTGAACAAATACGCTTCATTTGCATGCCAGGCTGGAGACAAAACAAGCTACCAAGCAGTTCGATTCCGCATCGGCAATAATCTGATCCCCGGTGCCTGGCGTTCAAATTACTCGACTGATCTCTGTGACCATCAGTTCCCCAGCCAGCAACTCTAACGCTCTGCAGCCTCCCAGATTTTAGTGGCAAGGAGCCAGCTTTCAGCCATAGTCAAACCTGCGGTTCGTCACCTCGCTCAGGCACCGAATGCTGTTTTATCTGCGTTGCCTGATAAGCCTGATAGGCCATCTCAAAACCGGGGCCGATCTGCTCACGGATTCCGGCCATCCCAGTCGCCAACCGCGCACGGGTTGCCTGATCCAGTCGATTACCTTCTTCGACCAGCAACTGCTCCGACTTCTGGTAGTTTTCCAATGC
>Ga0265327_10004476_pt1 | contig 12355 bp, 11 predicted proteins | sample 41621metaG_FD_202089 | JGI IMG/M metagenome (GOLD analysis project Ga0265327, IMG submission 202089) | Rhizosphere microbial communities from Carex aquatilis grown in University of Washington, Seatle, WA, United States - 4-16-21 metaG | ecosystem: Host-associated > Plants > Roots > Rhizosphere...
CATGACGATGGTTGTCGTCACCCACGAGATGGGTTTCGCCCGGTCAGCGGCGGATTCGGTGGTGTTCATGGACGGCGGCCGCGTGATCGAGACGGGGACGCCGGAGCGGATCTTCGAATCCGCAGAGACTCAACGTTTACGTCAATTTCTGGCGCAGGTCGTCTAATACCGGCCAGTATCCGGCATACACGTTAGACTATCGAACTATGTCGTCGACGGAGCCGCAGGTGGCGGACCTTGCAGGAGACCTGCAACAGGTCCTCTCCAAGCTGTTCAACGTGATGCGCCGACGCGTCGAGATCCCGAAGGACGCCGAAGCCGGTGCCGATCTGACGTTGGCGCAGCTGTCCATCCTGCTGACCCTGCTGGACCGCGGACCCATCCGGATGACGGAGTTGGCCGCCCACGAGCGGGTCCGCACACCCACCACCACGGTGGCGATCCGCCGGTTGGAGAAGCTGGGACTGGTCAAACGGTCCCGCGACCCCTCCGATCTGCGTGCCGTCCTGGTGAACGTCACGCCGCGCGGGCTGGTGCAGCACCGCGAAGCCCTCGAGGCTCGCCGTCAGGTGCTCATCGCGATGATGGCCAAGCTGACACCCGAAGACATCGACAACATCTCCAAGGCCCTTGCGCCGCTGGAGAAGCTGGCCACCAGCAACGACGACTAGCCCAGCCAGTCCAGCACGGCCGCGGCCGTCCATGACTGCTGCATGCTGCCGAGCGGTTCCCCGGTGAAGGGTTCGTAGTATTCGGCGAACGTGCCGTCGCTGGCCTGCCGCAGGCCCTCCTGCCGCAGGATCGACGCGCGCTCGGACCACCCGCGGCGCGCGAAACACCAGGAGAACAACCACGTCATCACCGGCCACACCGGGCCGCGCCAGTATTCGCGCGGGCGGAAATCGCGCGATACCGGTGACGTGGACGGGATCAGCGGGTACTTGAGGTCCGGGTGCGCGCAGAACCGCGGGCCCTCCAGCAGCCGCAGCAGTGCCCGTTCCCGGTCATGCGGCAGGCCGCCGCAGAGCAACGGCGCGAACTGCGCGACGGTCTCACTCGCAATCCACTTGCCGGTCCGCAGATCGAAGTCGCGGGCCGCGCCGGTGCGTTCGTCGCCGGTCGCCACGACGCCCTGCCGGAACCGCTCGGCCCACGAATAGAGTTCGCGCACATCGGCATTCGGCCGCTTGTAGTCCTCGCCGATCTCGGCCAGGACCGTGCACGCCACCGACAGGATGGCCGAGACGAACACGTCCTCGACCTGGAAGCTCATGACCTTCGGCAGCAGCGCGTCGTCATACCGGACGGACTTCATCTCCTCCAGCAGCCACAGGTACCGGTCGTACTCGACGTCAGATGGCCGCTGGCTGGTGTCGGTGATGATCGCGTTGTCTTCGCGCTGGTACTCGGGCACCGCTCCCGGAACCACATTGGCGTAGGCACTGTCCCACCGCGGCGAGTTGTCCATGCCGGACTCCCACCCGTGATACAGCGTCACCCGGCCGCGCTCCTGCGGGTCGCGCGCCTCGGCCAGCCAGCGATGCCAGCGCACCAGGTCGTCCCACCGTCGGTCCAGGAACGCTTCGGCGACGACGCGGGTCGAGCGTCCGCGGGTGCGCGCATGGTCCAGAATCCGTTGCACCGCAATGGCATGCACGGGTGGCTGGGTGATCCCGGAGGTCTCCCGGTTGCGCGGCGCGTTCACGGCCAGGGCCGTGGTCTCCCACCGCGCCGGGCCCGGAAAGTAGCCGTCGACTCCGTTGGCGAACACGATGTGCGGGATCATGCCGTTCGCCCATTGCGCCGACAGCAGCGTGTCCAGCTCGACGACGGCACGCTCGACCGTCAGCGACGCCAGGCCGATCGACACGAACGCGGCATCCCAACTCCACATGTGCGGGTACAGCAACGGTGCCGCCGTCGTCATGACACCCAGGTCATTACCGCGCAGCAGGTAGGCGGCGCGGGCGGAGAGCTGGGTGGGCGCGAAGCTGTGGTCGGGTGGCATCGCTGTCTATTGTGCGTCGCCGCCCCGGGATTCGCTGATCGGTAGGCTCACGCCATGCCGACCGCAATGATCACCGGCGCTTCCCGGGGCCTCGGAGTGGCCATCGCCGAAGCCCTCGCGCCGACCCATACCCTGTTCCTGGCGGGGCGGCCAACTGCCGAACTCGATGCCGTGGCCGAGCGACTGGGCGCGACCACGTGGCCCATGGACCTCACCGACTACGAGGGCGTCGAGGCGACGGTGGAGCCGATCGTCGAGCTCGACGTGCTGGTGCACAACGCCGGTGTCGCGTATCCGGGCCGCGTCGGCGAATCCTCCATCGAGGAGTGGCGGGCCACCATGGAAGTGAATGTGCTTGGCGCCGTTGGACTTACCCTGCCGCTGCTGCCGGCGTTGCGGGCAGCCCGGGGCCAGGTCATCTTCGTCAACTCCGGGGCCGGCCGCAGCCCGTCCCCCGGCCTGGCGTCGTATGCCGCCAGCAAGTTCGCGCTGCGGGCCTTCGCCGACGCCCTGCGCACCGACGAACCGTCATTGCGGGTGACGACGGTGTACCCGGGCCGGATCGACACCGACATGCAGTGGAATCTCGTGGCCTACGAGGGCGGCGAATACAAACCCGAGCGCTTCCTCAAGCCCTCTACCGTCGCGCAGGTGATCGCGCAGGTGGTGGCCACCCCGGAGGACGCCCACCAGCACGAGGTGATCATCCGCCCCCGCTGATCCCCCGCGATTTGTGCACGATTTTCCGCGGTGGGCGCGGAAAATCGTGCACAAATCCCGGGTCAGGCGACGATGTTGACCAAGCGGCCGGGAACCACGATGACCTTCTTGGGCGTGGCGCCCGCGAGGAAGGCCTGCACCTTCTCGTCGGCGAGCGCGGCGGCTTCCAGCGTGGCCTTGTCGGCGTCGGCGGCAACGACGATCTTGCCGCGCACCTTTCCGTTGACCTGCACCGGGTACTCGACGGTGTCGTCGACCAGGTAGCGCTCGTCGGCGACCGGGAACGGGCCGTGTGCCAGCGACTTCTCGCTACCGAGGCGACGCCACAGCTCCTCGGCCAGGTGCGGGGCCAGCGGCGCGACCATCAGCACCAGCGGCTCGACCGCGGCACGGGCGGTGACGGCCTCCTTGGTGAGGTGGTTGGTGTACTCGATCAGCTTGGCGGCGGCGGTGTTGTTGCGGAGCGCGGCGTAGTCCTCGTTGACCCCGGCGATGGTCCGGTGCAGCTGCTTGAGCGTCTCGTCGGAGAGGGCGTCGTCGGAAACCCTTGGCTCACCGGTGGTTTCGTCGACAACGACGCGCCAGACGCGCTGCAGGAACCGGTGCGCGCCGACGACATCCTTGGTGGCCCACGGCCGGGACGCCTCCAGGGGACCCATCGACATCTCGTAGACGCGCAGGGTGTCGGCGCCGTATTCCTCGCAGATCTCGTCGGGCGAGACGGAGTTCTTCAGGCTCTTGCCGATCTTGCCGAACTCCTGGTTGACCTCGATCTCACCGTCCGGACCGGTCCAGAAGAACTTGCCTTCGCGCGGGGCGACTTCGGCTGCCGGGACGTAGGTGCCGCGCGCGTCGGTGTACGCGAACGCCTGGATGTAGCCCTGGTTCACCAGCCGGCGGTACGGCTCGCGCGACGACACGTGCCCCAGGTCGAACAGCACCTTGTGCCAGAACCGCGAGTACAGCAGGTGCAGCACCGCGTGCTCGACGCCGCCGACGTACAGGTCGACGCCACCCGGATCCGAGGCGCCGTGGATCTCGGGCCGCGGGCCCATCCAGTAGGCCTCGTTCTCCTTGGCGCAGAACGTTTCCGAGTTGTGCGGGTCGGCATAGCGCAGCTCGTACCAGGAGCTGCCGGCCCACTGCGGCATGACGTTGGTGTCGCGGGTGTAGGGCTGCAGCCCGTCGCCCAGATCCAGGTCGACGTGCACCCATTCGGTGGCCTTGTTCAGCGGCGGCGACGGCTCGCTGTCGGCGTTGTCCGGGTCGAACAGCACCGGCGAGTAGTCGGGCACGTCCGGAAGTTCCACCGGCAGTGCCGAATCCGGCAGCGGGTGGGCCTGGCCGTCGGCGTCGTACACGATCGGGAACGGCTCGCCCCAGTACCGCTGGCGAGCGAAAAGCCAGTCGCGGAGCTTGAATTCGACGCGGGCCTGACCGCGGCCGGCCGCCACGAGCTTCTCGGTGACAGTGGCCTTGGCATCGGCGACGTTCAGGCCGTCGAGGTAGTCGGAGTTGACCACCGCTCCGTCACCGGTGTAGGCAGCTTCCGAAAGATCGCCGCCCGCAATCACTTCCACGATGGGCAGGCCGAACGCGGTGGCGAACTCCCAGTCGCGCTGGTCGTGGCCGGGCACCGCCATGATGGCGCCGGTGCCGTAGCCGGCCAGCACGTAGTCGGCGATAAAGATCGGAACCTGTTGTCCGTTAACCGGATTCGTGGCGTAAGCGCCGATGAACACGCCGGTCTTGGTCTTGTTCTCCTGGCGCTCCAGGTCGGACTTCGCCGCGATGGCGGCGCGGTACACCGCGACGGCCTCGGCCGGGGTGGCCTCGCCACAGGTCCAACGGGGATCGACGTCGGCCGGCCATGAGGTGGCCAGCAGCGAGTCCACCAACTCGTGCTCGGGAGCCAGCACCAGATAGGTGGCGCCGAACAGGGTGTCCGGCCGGGTGGTGAAGACCTCGATGTCGGCAGCCTCAGACGCCGAGCCCGCGGAGAACAGCACCGCAGCACCGGTCGATTTACCGATCCAGTTGCGCTGCATGGCCTTGACCTTGTCGGGCCAGTCCAGCACGTCCAGGTCTTCGAGCAGCCGGTCCGAGTAGGCGGTGATGCGCATCATCCACTGCCGCAGGCGCTTGCGGAATACCGGGAAGTTGCCGCGCTCGCTGCGGCCGTCGGAGGTGACCTCTTCGTTGGCCAGCACGGTGCCCAGACCCGGGCACCAGTTCACCATCGAGTCCGAGCGGTAGACCAGGCGGTACGAGTCGACGACCACGGCACGCTCGGCGGCCGACAGCGCCGACCAGTCTCGACCGTCGTCGAGAGTGCGTGCGCCGGAATCGAATTCGGTAATCAGTTCAGCGACCGGCCGGGCCTTCTGCTGCGCCGCGTCGAACCAGGCGTTGTAGATCTGCAGGAAGATCCACTGCGTCCACTTGTAGAAGTCGGTGTCGGTGGTGGCGAAGCTGCGCCGCGAATCGTGGCCCAGGCCCAGCCGACCCAGCTGCCGCCGGAAGTTGACGATGTTGGCCTCGGTCCTGGTGCGCGGGTGTGTGCCCGTCTGCACCGCGTACTGCTCGGCGGGCAGGCCGAAGGCGTCGAAGCCCAGGGCGTGCAGGACGTTGCGGCCCGTCATGCGGAAGTAGCGGGCGTACACGTCGGTGGCGATGTATCCGAGCGGGTGCCCGACGTGCAGGCCCTCACCCGAGGGGTACGGGAACATGTCCTGCACGAACATCTTGTCTGCCGGCACCGGCGAGCCGTCGGTGGGCGCGAGGGAGCCGACGGGGTTGGGCACGTTGAAGGTCCCGCGGTCCGTCCACACCTGCTGCCAATCGGCCTCGATCGTGCCGGCCAGCTCGGCGGTGTAACGGTGCTGCGGGCTGTCGGCGTCTGCGGTCACGGCCGCCTCGGGACGCGCGTTGGCCTGCGCATTCGGGGAATCGCTCACGTGCACAGGGTAGTCAACACCCCCGGCGCGACCTGCATCACGCCAGCCGATCGCCGTTGGTCTCGGTTCCGTTGCAGTGCGGTCAGAGCACGGTTGCAGGTGCGCGCCGGATCTGGTGGGCACTGCGCACACCTACATACAGTCGGCTCCAGTGCAACGCATGAGACAGAAGTGAAGCGGAAGGACCGGCGCCACATGTTCGAGAACGCTCGCCACTGGCGACTTCTGGCAGGGGGTGTCGCCGCAGGCCTGGCGGGTGTCGTCGGCTTCGCAGGCAGCATCGCAAGCCCGATCTCGTCGGCCGATCCCCTGCCGCCCCAGCCCGTCATCCCGGCACCCGCGACGGTGACCCAGACCGTCACCGTGCAGGCCGCCCCGGCACCGGTGGCTGCCGCCCAGCCGGCCGGCCCCGCCTTCATCCCCGCAGGCCAGCCCGCCGGTGTGCCGCAACCGGCGACGCTGCCCCAGCCCGCGGTGGCGCAACCGGTCCCCGCGCCCGCACCGGCACCGGTCCTCGCGCCGGCCACCTCGGGCACCCTCGTCGACTACCTCCGCGCCCACAACGTCGCCATGCAGCGACAGACGGCCGCCGGCTTCACCGCGCTGAACATCGTCCTACCGGTGCCTCCCGGCTGGGCCGCGGTGCCCGATCCGAATGTGCCCGACGCGTTCGCCGTCATTGCCGACCGCGTCGGCGGCGACGGCCTCTACACCTCGAATGCCGCGCTGCAGGTCTACAAGCTGGTCGGCGATTTCGACCCGCGGGAAGCCATCAGCCACGGCTTCATCGACAGTCAGCAGCAGGTCGCGTGGCGGTCGACCGACGGTTCGATGGCCGATTTCTATGGCATGCCGTCGTCGATCATCGAAGGCACCTACCGCGAGAACAACATGACGCTGAACACCTCGCGGCGGCACATCATCGCGACCTCCGGTGCGGACCGGTACCTGGTGACACTGGCGGTGACGACGAGCGCGCAGGTGACCGTCGCTTCCGGCAACGCCACCGACGCCATCGTCAACGGGTTCAAGGTCAGCGCGCCGGGTGCACCGGCGGCAGCGCCCGCACCCGCCGTGGTACCCGCACCCGCCGCCGTACCGGCTCCGGCCGCACCGGCTCCTGCCCCGGCCCCCGCCGCACCGATGGTTCCGGCGCCCGCCGCCGTCCTCCCGCACGCCGCCGGGGCCGTGCCCCTCACCGCGTCCATCCCTGGTCTCGGCCGCTGACCGGTCACCGGTTTGGAGCGTCCCCCGGGGCGCCCCTATCCTGAGACGCATGCTGATCGCCGCCGTGCTGTGCCTGTGCGCGGCCGTGGTGACCGCGGGCGTCGGCACCTGGTCGCTGCGCCGCCCCCATTCGACAGACACCGTGCCGCGCGTGCTGCGCTCGGTGGCACCGATCCAACTCGCGACGTCCGTGATGCTGGCCGCCGGTGGTGCGGTCGCACTCGTCGCACCGCGCGTCACCGGGGTGATGGTGCTGATGGTCTGCGTGCTCGGCGCCGTCGGCACCTTCGCGGCCGGCTGCTACCAGGGCGCGAAGGCCGGGGCCGCCATGATGGGCCTGGACGACGCGCCCGCAGGCGACGGCTGCGCCGGCAGCTGCGCCAGCTGCACGCTGTCCTGCAGCTGAATTTCGCCGGCTAGTTCCGGCTCACATCGATCGGGTGCGTCGCCAGCATCGCCATGGGCATCGGCTGACGCCGTAGCACCCGCGACCACAGATCCACCCGCGGTTCCACGAGGACGTCCGACGGCAGCGCCGACAGCACGATCCAGTCGTCGCGCTCGATCTCACCGTCGAGCTGGCCCACCGACCACCCGGAGTAACCGGCGTAGATCCGCACGCCCTCCACAGCGCCTTCGATGTCCTCGGGGTCGGCGTCCAGATCGACCATCGCGATGCGGCCCTGCACATGCCGCAGTCCGGGCACCGATGCGGCGTCGACACCGACCTTCATGGTCGCCAGGCACAGCGCGGAATCGCGCTTCACCGGACCGCCGATGAACATGGACTTGGGTTTGGTGGCGAGCTTCGCCCACTGCGGCAACACGTTGTAGACGGCCGTCTCGCTGGGCCGGTTCAGGACGACGCCGAGCGTGCCACCGGAGTTGTGCTCGACGATATAGATGACGCTGCGCCGAAAGGTCGGCTCCAGCAAATCGGTGTTGGCGAGCAGAAGCGTGCCCGCCCGGATCCGGTGCGAGGCGGGAGCGAAATCACGGTAATCCTCCGGTTCCTCTGACTGCGCCACGCCCTCCATCATGGCACTTGAGGGCCGTCGCCGTGACCAACGCACACGGCCCGCCGGGATATTTGTACTGTGGAGCGGGTCGCTTCAATCACGCCCGGCACTCTCAAATCAGGACACGAATATCCCAGTGACCGACCGCCGTCCCCACCACGTCGTCCTGCATGCAGTGCAGGCTCTGCCGGACTTCCGCCGGCTGCTGGAACTGCGCGCGGTCAGTCAGTTCGGCGACGGACTTTTTCAGGCCGGTCTGGTCGGCGCGCTGCTGTTCAACCCTGATCGGGCGGCCACGCCATGGGCCATCGCCGGCTCCTTCGCCGCGCTGTTCCTGCCGTACTCGCTGCTGGGCCCGTTCGTCGGCGCACTGCTCGACCGCTGGGACCGCAGGCAGGTGCTCATCGCCGCCAACCTCGCGCGGCTGCTGGTGATGGTCTGCGTCGGCGCGCTGCTGGCCGACGCCGCGTCCGACAGGCCAATCCTGTTCGGCGCGTTGATCGTCAACGGTTTCACCCGCTTCGTCTCCTCGGGTCTGTCGGCCGCACTGCCGCACGTCGTGCCCACCGAACAAGTGGTGTCGATGAACTCGGTGGCCACCGCCGTCGGCGCGGTCTCGGCGTTCGTCGGCGCCAACGTGATGCTGCTGCCGCGGTGGCTGATGGGCGCGGGCGACACCAGCGCCGCGGTGGTGATCTGGTTGGCGGTACTACCCGTCGCGCTGGCGCTGTGGCTGTCGGTGCGCTTCCACCGCCACCTCCTGGGGCCTGACGACAGCGCCCGCGCGGTCCACGGGTCGGTCACCTACGCCGTCGTCACCGGCTGGGTCTACGGGCTCCGGTCGGTCGCGAACGTGCCGACGGTGACGGCGACCCTGACCGGTCTGGCGGCCCACCGGATGGTGTTCGGCATCAACACCCTCATGGTGCTGGTGATCGTCCGGCACGGCGGCGGCGAGCACGTCGCGGGCTTCGCGGTGACGGTCGTATTCGTGGCCGCCGCAGGCCTCGGGTCGTTCCTCGCCAACCTCGTCATGCCCGCGGCGGTACGACGCTGGGGCCGCTACGCCACCGCGAACGGGGCCCTGGCCATCGCGGCGGTCGTGCAGCTGTCCGGCGCCGGGTTGCAGATACCCGTGCTCATCGCCTGCAGTCTGGTGCTGGGGACGGCCGGGCAGATGGTCAAGCTGTGCGCCGACTCGGCCATGCAGCTCGACGTCGACGACGCGCTGCGCGGGCACGTGTTCGCGGTCCAGGACGCGCTGTTCTGGCTGGCGTTCATCATCGCGATCACGGCATCCGCGGCCGTGATCCCGGCCGACGGCAAGTCCTCGGCGCTCATGGCCGCCGGTGCCGTCGTCTACCTCGTGGGGCTTGCCCTGCACGCGACGCTGGGCAAGCGCAGCAGAACCAGCGGTACCGTCTAGGGTGCTGCCATGGCCCCCAATGCTGCTGCCGGTGTGATCGCCGATCTGCGTGCCGAGAGTGACGACCTGGACCGCTTGGTCGCCGACCTGCCACCTGCCGACTGGGCCACTGCGACTCCCGCCGAGGGGTGGACCATCGCCCATCAGATCGCGCATCTGTGGTGGACCGACAAGGTGTCGGTGCTGGCGGTGACGGACGAGGACGCCTTCGCCGCGACGCTCACCGAAGCGTGGAAGAACCCGCTCGGGTTCGTCGACGTGGCGGCCGAAGAACTCGCGCAGACCCCGCCGGCAGAGATGCTGGCGCAGTGGCGCGCCACCCGGGCCACGTTGCACGACGCGCTGGAAGGCGTCGCGGACGGCCGCAAGCTGCCCTGGTTCGGCCCGCCGATGAGCGCGGCGTCGATGGCCAGCGCCCGGTTGATGGAGACCTGGGCGCACGGCGCCGACGTCGCCGACGCACTCGGGGTTCGGCGCGAGCCCACGGCGCGACTCAAGTCCATCGCGCATATCGGGGTTCGGACAAGGGATTTCGCGTTCACGCTCCACGAGCTGACCCCGCCCAGCGACGTGTTTCACGTGGAACTTTCCGCACCCGACGGGTCCGTCTGGACCTGGGGTCCCGACGATGCCGCGCAGCGCGTCACCGGTTCGGCCGAGGACTTCTGCCTGTTGGTGACCCAACGGCGGCCGCTGCGCGAGCTCGACGTGACGGCCGTCGGCGACGACGCCCAGAAGTGGCTGACCATCGCGCAGGCGTTCGCCGGGCCGCCCGGGGCGGGCCGGGACTAACTACCCGCGGGACCGGCGGCGTCGGCCGTGCCGTCGCCATCGGAGTCCGACAGCCGCACATCCCACCGTCCGTCACCGTCGGTGTCCGCGTAGGCGGCAGACCCGGCCAGCACCCGGTCGGCGAGTCCGTTGCCGTCGATGTCGATCAGCCGGTCATCGGCTGCGCCGTCGCCGTCGAAGTCGACGACCGCTCCCCCGCTCTGCTCGGTGCCATCCAAGCCGAACCACCGCAGCCCCGCGCCCACGGCCCAGGTGCCCGATCCGTCGTCGGTGAGCGTGCGCCGAGCACCGCTGTCCGCGACATCCACCACCGCATGGTCGGCCCGGCCGTCGCCGTCGAAGTCGGCCAGCGCGTCGTCGAACAATCCGTCGCCGTCCACATCGAGCCGCACGCCGTCGAGCGTGCCGTCACCGTCGGCATCCACGGCCGGCTCCCCCGGCCACCACGACGCCGACCCGTCTCCATCACTCAGGCAATAGTCCATACCTGATTGGACGGATGGTCAGCCTCTGGCGTTCCACCATTTCTGCAATTCGGCGACGGCCTCGTCATGGGTCAGCGGGCCGCGGTCCATCCGGAGCTCCTTGAGGAACCGCCACGCCTCGCCGACCTGCGGCCCGGCCGGGATGCCGAGCAACGTCATGATCTCGTTGCCGTCCAGGTCCGGCCGCACCCGCGCCAGATCCTCCTGCGCTGCCAGCTCGTCGATGCGCCGCTCGAGGCCGTCGTAGTTGGCCTGCAGGCGCGCCGCGCGCCGGCGGTTGCGGGTGGTGCAGTCGGCGCGCACCAGCTTGTGCAGCCGGCTCAGCAGCGGGCCGGCGTCGGTGACGTACCGGCGCACGGCCGAGTCCGTCCACTGGCCGGTGCCCTTGTCGTCGGCGTAGCCGTGGAACCGCAGATGCAGGTACACCAACTGCGAGACGTCGTCGACCATCTGCTTGGAGTACTTCAACGCACGCATGCGCTTGCGCGTCATCTTGGCGCCGACGACCTCGTGGTGATGGAAGCTGACGCCGCCATCGGCCTCGTGGCGGCGGGTGTCGGGCTTACCGATGTCGTGCAGCAGGGCCGCCCACCGGAGGACGAGGTCGGGTCCCTGGTCCTCCAGGTCGATCGCCTGCCGCAGCACCGTCAGCGAGTGGTGATAGACGTCCTTGTGCTGGTGGTGTTCGTCGATGGCCATCCGCATGGCGCCGACCTCGGGCAGCACCACATCACCCAGCCCGGTCTGCACCATGAGATCCACGCCGGCCATGGGGTCGGCACCCAGCATCAGCTTGTCCAATTCGGCGGCGACGCGCTCGGCGGTGATCCGGCCCAACTGCGGCGCCATCTCGATGAGGGCCTCCAGCACCCGCGGCGCCACCGCGAACCCCAGCTGGGAGACGAAGCGGGCGGCCCGCAACATCCGCAGCGGGTCGTCACCGAACGACACCTGCGGCGCCGACGGAGTGTCGAGCACCTTGTCGGCCAGCGCGCCCAGCCCGCCGAGGGGATCGTGGAACTCACCGATGCCGCCGGGCAGCTCCGGGTTGATCCGGACCGCCATCGCGTTCGCGGTGAAGTCCCGGCGCACCAGATCGTCCTCGAGCCGGTCGCCGAACACCACCTCGGGGTTGCGCGACACCTGGTCGTAGCTGTCGGCCCGGAAGGTCGTGATCTCGATGCGCTGCCCGTGCTTGGCCACCCCGATGGTCCCGAACTCGATCCCGGTGTCCCACAACGCTTCTGCCCAGCCACGCAGCATCTTCTGCAGCTGCGCCGGACGGGCGTCGGTGGTGAAATCGAGATCGTTCAGGTTGCGGCCCAGCAGTGCGTCACGCACGCTGCCACCCACCAGATACAGCTCATGACCCGCCGCGGTGAACACCCGGCCCAGGTCGATGAGCAAATCCGCATGCTGATTCAGTGCGACCGCTGCGGCGGTCAGCAGGGTCGCCGGGTCGCTGCGCGGGCTCCGCTCCGGTCCGCCTTCGGCGCTTGCATCGTTCGGCACGTCCGATGAGCCTAATGCGCCCACCCGCGGCCGGAGTACCCACCATCGCGGCACGGTCACAACTGGGCCACTGACCGGCGAGGGGGGACAGAGCGCCCAACCTGAGCAGCTACTATCGCTTGGGTGTCGGAAGGCGAGCGTGCCAAACCACGACGGCGCCGCGGGCGACGTCGCGGTCGACGCTCGGCAGGTCCGCCCAGCGACAGCGC
>Ga0265327_10004477_pt1 | contig 12354 bp, 10 predicted proteins | sample 41621metaG_FD_202089 | JGI IMG/M metagenome (GOLD analysis project Ga0265327, IMG submission 202089) | Rhizosphere microbial communities from Carex aquatilis grown in University of Washington, Seatle, WA, United States - 4-16-21 metaG | ecosystem: Host-associated > Plants > Roots > Rhizosphere...
ATTTCCATCGAGCATCGCTGCACCGGCAGCATCGGCATTACGCTGTTCCATTTTCACGAGGACTCGGTGGATGAAATGCTCAAGCGCGCCGATGCGGCGATGTATCAGGCCAAGGCAGCCGGACGCAATACCATCCGATTTTTCGATCCGGCCATGCAAAAAATCTTGCAGGCACGCACCGAACTCGAAGCGCAATTGCACCGCAGCCTCGACAACAATGAGCTGTCGCTGCATTACCAGTTGCAAGTTGATGCGGATGGAAACAGTATCGGCGTGGAAGCGTTATTGCGCTGGAACCATCCCGAGCGCGGCATGGTTGCGCCGGCAGAATTTATTCCGCTGGCGGAGGATAACGGCTACATCGTGCCGATAGGTCTGTGGGTACTAAACGTGGCCTGCCGCCAGATCAAGCAGTGGGAAGGCGATGCGCGGCTGAAAAAACTTGCGCTGGCTGTGAACGTGAGCGCCAGGCAGTTCAGGCAAGGCGATTTCGTGGACAAAGTCCGGGATGCCGTGGCCGATTCCCGCATCAATCCGGCCTTGCTCAAGATCGAACTGACCGAGAGCATCGTTCTGGATAATGTGAAAGACGCCATCGCCAAAATGCGCGCACTCAAGGAACTCGGAGTTCATCTATCCATGGATGATTTCGGCACCGGCTATTCGTCGCTGTCCTATTTGCAACGCCTGCCGCTCGACGAATTGAAAATCGACCAGTCGTTTGTGCATGATCTGCTCGGCAGCAGCGACAACGAAACCATAATCAGAACCATCATCGTGCTGGCGAATGGCCTGAACATGACCATCATTGCCGAAGGCGTGGAGACTCGCGAGCAGTTCGATTTGTTAAAAGCCAAAGGCTGCGGCGGCTTTCAGGGGTACTTGTTCGGCAGGCCGTTACCTCCGAAAGAATTTGAACAGTCGCTCCTTGCGCGCGAGCATCAAAAAACTTGATCTGGCCAAGGGCAACCAAGCGCACCGGAAGGCAGGACAAGATTGGCTCGCAATGGATATAATGCCGAACCGCCCGGGAGGCTGCCGAAAAATCCGGGCTCAAACAATTGTCGGTATAGTTTGTGAGGATAGCGCAAACGTACTTTTGAAAGCGTAGTACTTATGCGGGCCGAGTGTCATTCGGCTCAGGGAGCGTGAAATGTCGGTTAACAAAGTGATATTGGTTGGACGCTTGGGCAAAGACCCGGAAACGCGCTATATGACCAACGGCGAAGCCGTAACAAACTTCTCCATTGCCACCTCCGAAACATGGAAAGACAAATCGGGCGAGAAGCAGGAAAAGACCGAGTGGCATAACTGCGTGGCCTACCGACGGACGGCCGAAGTTATCGCCGAATACGTCAAGAAGGGTTCGCAGATTTATGTGGAAGGCAAACTGCAAACGCGCAAATGGCAAACCAAGGAAGGGCAGGATCGCTACACCACCGAAATCGTGGTCGACCAAATGCAGATGCTGGGTGGAAAATCGAGCGGCGGCAGCAACTTTGAGGTGATGGAAAAACCCGCCGCGCAACACGCATCCAGCGCTCCCGCCGCCAGCAAACCCGCACCAGCCAAAAGCAGTGGCTTCGACAACTTCGACGACGACATTCCGTTCTAGAACTCGCAGGGAAACAAGGTATCCGAAGCCGCCCGCATGAGGCGGCTTCGCGTTTAACGCGTCCGTTAAGGACGCGTTAAGTTTTGCGCCGGAAAATGTTATATGCGTCAACGGTGTTGAAGATAACCCGCGCCCGGCAATCAGCTGGGAGATATTCCGCAACTGAGGCTGAACTTATGGCTGGCCGCACTGTCGCAACCCCGGTTCACGAAATTTATAGGCAGGTTCGATTTTTTGATTTATTAAGGAAAGCAGGAATGGTTGCGTTGCGGCGAAAAATTACTGGCAACACTGCACGGCCCAGCTCGACGTTTGGTACGGAAAGCGGCGCCTACGCGCGCCCCTTGCTGGTTTCTTCAATGTGCCGCGATGCTCAGGATGCTTCATTTTGCGAGGGGCTATCACACCTGTTCGATTTGACCGAATGCCGCAATGGTGACCGCGCCGAAGTCGAGTCCTACATCAGCGAAACCTTTGCGCTGGCTTATGGTGCCAGCGTACGCAGCTTCATGCCGCGCCTGCTGGCCGTCTGCCAGAAGAATGGGGATTTGCTCGCGGCTTTCGGGGTGCGTTCGGCGGGGAAAGAAAAGTTATTTCTGGAGAATTATCTCGACCGCCCCATCGAGCAGGCGATCGAGGAAAAAACAGGAGTGCGCCTGGAGCGCAACAAGATCGTCGAGATCGGTAATCTGGCGGCAATCTACCCCGGCGGGGTGCGCTGGCTGATCGTCGCGCTCACCGTCATGTTGTATGAGGAAGGTTATGACTGGGTGGTGTTCACCGGCACGTCGGCCTTACGCAACGGCTTCAATAAACTGGGTCTGCATCCGACCGATATTTGTCCGGCGCGTATCGAATGCTTGGATGCCGAAGAGCAGAGCCGCTGGGGCACCTACTACGATAACAATCCTACTGTGATGTGCGGCAATATACGCCAGGGCTTTCAGGCCATGCGCGCCAACGCGCATTTGCTGGATTTGCTCAGCGGCGAAAAAGACAGCTTTTTCCGCGTGCTGAATTCCGAAGCACCTCCAACTGAGAGCGTACACAACAAATGAGCTTGCTGTTTCGTGCGGTCACCCACCACGCGCAACAATGGCCCGACTCGACGGCTCTGCAAGGCGCAGAATCCGCGCTGACGTATGCGCAGTTGGCACAGCAACTGCAACTCGGTGGCCACGAATTGCACAAGGCCGGGATCAAGGCGCTGGGCTTACTCGCAGACAATGGTCTAGCCTGGGCCGTGGCCGATCTTTCCGCTCTATTTGCCAACATTCTGGTAGTGCCGCTGCCACCGTTCTTTTCCCCTCAGCAATTGCAACACGCCATCCGCGACAGCGGCTTGGATGCCATCCTCACCGACCAGCCGGAACGGGTCGAAAAACTGTTGGGCGACCAGATTCACCGTGTTGATTCGGCTGCGTTCGGCGGCCTGCACATGCTCAAACTTGATGCGCCGTCCGCAGCGAATATTCCCGCGCGTAGCGCAAAAATCACTTACACCTCCGGCACCACCGGACAACCGAAAGGTGTTTGTCTCAGCCGTGAAGCGATGGAGAGCGTGGCGCAATCGTTGTGCAATGCCTCGCAGGCCAGCCCGCAGGATCGGCACCTGTGTTTACTTCCCTTGTCCACACTGCTGGAAAATATCGGCGGCATCTACGTTCCCTTGCTGGCCGGCGCATGCAGTACCGTATTGCCCTTGCACCAAGTCGGCTTGCAAGGCGCGGCGGCACTGGATGTAGGGCAAATGTTAAAATCGCTGCACGAGAGCCGCGCCAGCAGCGCCATCATGGTGCCGCAAATGCTGCACGCCGTGGTCGCCGCATTGAGTATGGGGGCAGCCAAGCCCGCACAATTGCGTTTCATTGCTGTAGGCGGCGCGCCTGTTTCACTGCGTTTGCTGATAAGCGCACAGCGACTCGGCTTGCCGGTGTTCGAAGGTTATGGACTATCGGAATGCGCTTCGGTGGTGGCGGTTAATGCGCCGGGAGCGAACAAGCCGGGCAGCGTCGGCAAGCCCTTGCCGCATGTAAAATTGAAGTTCGCCGAAGACGGTGAAATCCAGGTGGGCGGCGCAGTTTTTTCGGGTTATCTCGGCCTGTCCGAAAGTCCCGATACAGATGGCTACTGGTCGAGCGGCGACACCGGCTATCTCGATGACGAGGGTTACTTGCATCTCACCGGACGCAAAAAAAATATGTTCATCACCTCGTTCGGGCGCAATGTCGCGCCGGAGTGGGTGGAACGTGAATTGACCATTCACCCGGCACTTGCGCAGGCGGCAGTATTCGGCGAGGCGCAACCGTGGAACGCCGCGATAATCGTGCCGCGCGCCTTGCCAGGCGTAGAAATGCAAGGAGCAATAGCCGAGGCGATTGCGGCGGCGAACCAGGCCTTGCCGGATTATGCGCGTATCAAGAAATGGGTATTGGCAAGCGAACCGTTTACGCCGCAGAATGGCTTGCTGACGACCAACGGGCGCTTGCGCCGCGAAGAAATCTGGTCGCGCTATGAGACGGCGATCAGCGCGTTATATCAGGAGAATGCGCAATGACTTTTTATGAGGAGCTGCAACAGGCAACTGCCATCGAGCGCGGTGCGCTGCTGTCCGTGCCCATCATCGGTAAAGCGTTGCAGGGGCAGGTCACGCTGGAGCAATACATCGCATTTCTGACGCAAGCCTACCACCACGTCAAACATACTTCGCCGCTGCTGATGACTTGCGGCGGACGCGTGCCGGAAAGCCACGAGTGGATACGCACCGCACTAGCGCACTACATCGAAGAAGAAATCGGTCATCAGGAATGGATACTGAACGACATCCGCGCCTGCGGCGGCGACGCTGAAGCGGTGCGTCGCGGGCAGCCGAATATGCATACCGAACTGATGGTGGCGTACGCCTATGACACCATCATGCGCAACAACCCGTGCGGTTTTTTCGGCATGGTGTTCGTGCTGGAAGGTACCAGTATCCAGCTGGCGACGCACGCCGCAGGCGTGATACAAAAATCGCTCGGACTACCGAATACCGCTTTCAGTTACTTGACCAGCCACGGCTCGCTCGATCTGGAACACATCGATTTCTTCCAGAGCGTGGTGAACAAGCTGGAACGTGACGAAGACAAACAGGCGGTGATTCACTGCGCCAAAGTGTTCTTCCATTTATACGCCAATATTTTCCGTTCGATTGATTAGGAGCTTACGCATGAAAATTACGGGCATGCGAATTTTGATTACCGGAGCGAGCGGCGGCATCGGCCAGCAACTCGCCCTGGCGCTGGCGAAGAAGGGCGGCGTGTTATTGCTGGCGGATCGCGATCTGGCTCCGATGGAGAAGCTGCGCGACGACATCGTCGCTTCAGACGGCAAGGCCAGCGTGATCGTCACCGACCTGTTGCAGGATAACGCACCGGAACAACTGGCCGAAGCCGCGTTGCGCGAGTTGGGACAAGTCGATGTGCTCATCAACCTCGCAGGCATCATGAGTTTCGATCTATTTCAAAATGAAACCGCGCAAAGTATCGAGCGCATGTGGCGCATCAACGTCATCGCGCCGATGCAACTCACCCGCGCCTTGTTACCCTCCATGCTGGCGCGCGGCACAGGGCGCATCGTGAATGTCGGCTCGATCTTCGGCTCGATTGCCTTCCCCTTCTTCGTTAACTATTCCGCCAACAAATACGCCGTGCGCGGCTTCTCGCAAGCGTTGCGGCGCGAGCTGGACGGTAGTGGCGTGGGGGTGACTTATGTCGCGCCGCGCTCTACCCGCACGCCGTTTAACACCGGTCCGGTGAGCCGCATGCAGCAAGCGCTCAAGATGAATGTGGACGACCCGAATGTGGTGGCGGCGAATATTGTAAGCGCCATCGAGAACGATGCGCACGAGCATTACATCGGCTTTCCGGAAAGCCTGTTCGTGCGCATCAACAGCATACTGCCGGGGTTGGTGGATGGTTCGCTTAGAAAGCAGACCGCGCAAATGCGCGACTATGCCACCGGGAAAAAATAATCAACTTGAAAAGGAAGATGAATATGTTAGCCAGAATGTCGAAATTCATACTCGTTGCAATCCTGTTATGCGGGGCCGGAATGGCGGGTGCCGACCCCATGATGGATGCCATCACCGAGTTGCAGCACGGCTGGGCCAAGGGCTATTACAGTACGCCGAAAGATCAGCAAAATGACTACTTCGAGGCGTTGCAAGTTAAGGCGCATCAACTGAGCGAAAAATTTCCAGGACGCGCCGAGCCGCTGATCTGGGAAGGCATCATCACCAGCACCCACGCCAAATACCAGAGCATCTTCTCCGCCGGTGGCACCGCGAAAGCTGCGCGCGACCTGTTGCTGTCCGCCGAGAAAATCGATGCAAATGCGCTGGACGGTTCCGCGCTGACCTCGCTCGGCAGCCTATATTACAAGGTGCCGCGCTTCGGTTCGTTCGGCGACTATGACAAGGCACGCGATTATCTGGAACGTGCGCTCAAGGTCAACCCCAGCGGCATCGACCAGAACTTTTTCTACGGCGAATTTCTGAGCGAACGCGGCGAAACAGCCAAGGCCGTCGAACACCTGAAAAAGGCCTTGGCCGCCCCGGCACGTCCCGGCAGAGAAGACGCCGACAGCGGACGCCGCGCGGAGATTCAACAATTGCTGAACAAACTGACGAAATAATTTTCCAGCCGGGTGTTGCCGCCATTCCCGACAGCCGCGCGGACACAGCATGTCCGCGCGGCTGTTTGACTTCCGGAAGCCATTTCGCCGCATGCTAAAATTCGCGCCATGAGCAAGGCATTCACCAAGGAATCGGACGACACAGAAGAACTGGAACCGCCTCAGCAACTTCCTGTCGGACTGAAAAATTACATTACTCCGGCAGGCTATCAACGCCTCCGTGACGAACTCGATCATCTGTGGAAAACGGAGCGCCCCGCACTGGTAACCACCATCACCTGGGCCGCCTCCAACGGCGACCGCTCCGAAAACGGCGACTACATTTACGGCAAGAAGCGCTTGCGCGAGATAGATCGGCGCATTCGTTTTCTTTCCAAACGCATCGATAACGCCGTCGTGGTCGATCCGGCGCAGCGGGCGGATTGCGACCAGGCCTTCTTCGGAGCAACGGTAACGGTATGCGGTCAGGACGGTGTGGCGCGCACCTACAGCATCGTCGGCGTGGACGAGGCCGATGCCGGAAGCGGGCTGATCAGTTGGGTGTCGCCGCTGGCGCGCGCCTTACTCAAAGCGCGTGCGGACGATGTGATCACCTTGCATATCCCCGGCGGAGTAGAGGAACTGGAAGTGGTCGAGGTCGCCTACTTGCCGATTTCCCTCGCCAATTAAATCAATTGCGCGGCTTATTGCCGTCTGTTCGAAGCATGCAAGCCTAAATAAATTAATTATCCTCCCGATAGTAGGGCTACTATGCCGCCCGGAGCGAGAAGATAATGAAAACAAATTTGCCTGTAACGCAGCGCGAGGTCGATTACCCGGAGAACAAGGTCTTTGTGACGAAGACCGATACCAAAGGAATCATCACGTACGCAAATGACTCTTTCGCGGAGATCGCCGGATTTTCTCGCGAGGAGTTGCTGGGGAAAAATCACAATCTGGTACGTCATCCGGACATGCCGGAATGGGCATTCAAGAGCCTGTGGGACACGGTCAAGACCGGCCACCCCTGGCGCGGCATCGTAAAAAACCGCTGCAAGAATGGCGACCATTACTGGGTGCGCGCCACCGTGTCACCGATCACGGAACAGGGCGCGATTAGCGGATATATTTCACTCAGAAAAAAACCCACGCGCGCCGAAGTGTCGGCGGCTGAAGCTCTGTACAAGGCGGGACACGCACCCTCGGCGCAGCGCTCTCTGACCGAGCGCTTCAGAGATCTCACACTGCAAACCAAGCTACAACTTTTGATCCAGCCCGCGCTCTTGCTGATGCTTGGTTTCGGGAGCCTGACTATTGTCAGCGACAATAGAACCAATATATTCGAGTCCGCACAGAAGCGCGCCGAAGGGATTGCCAACGAACTGATCGACGGCGCAAACATGCTGATGGTCACGGGACAAATCAGCGATTTTCATAACCGCAACTTATTGCTAAAGAAAATTTCTTCTTCAGGAAGTATTGTCGGCCTGCGCTTGATGCGCGCCGAGCAAGTCTCCAAACAATTCGGCCCCGGGCTGCCCGAAGAGCAAATTCAGGATGACGTGCAACGCGAAGCCGTCGCCAGTAAACAGCCCTATTACGCGATTGAAGACCGCAATGGCAAACACATATTCCGCGCGGTGACACCCTATCTGGTCAGCCACGATTTTCACGGTACGGATTGCATGACCTGCCATCTGGTCGAAGATGGCAGCGTGAACGGCGTATCCGATGTCCAGATAGACATCAGCGACAACTACAGCAAGCTCGACAAAGCCATCATTGAACAAGTGCTGTTTCAGATACTGTTCCAGCTATTTCTGTTCTTCTTTATCAGGATGATTGTCCGCCGCTTCGTGGTCAAGCCGGTGGACGAGATCAAGGAACACTTGAGCGAAGTGGTCAACGGCCACATGTCCGGTCAGGTCGACATTGCGGGCCGCGATGAAATGGGGGAAATCCTCTGCTCAGTCCAATCGGCCAAAGTGCTGCTGGGGTCGATCATTGACCAGATCGCTTCGGTATCGGGCAATATTGATGGCCGCGCAAAGCAATTGACGGAAGCCATGACAAAAGTGTCGGAGGGTTCCCATTCGCAGACCGAAGCGGCAACCACCATGACCGGTGCCATCGTAAAAATGACCGCGAGCATCGACCAGATTGCGGAGAATGCCGCCGAGGTCAGGCGCGTCTCGGAAAACTCGAATGCGCTGGCCAGCGAGGGCGGCAGAATTGTGCAGCAGGTTGTCGATGACATGTCGAGAACGAATCAGTCTGTCATGAACACAGCACAGACCATGCAACAACTGGGCGAGCAATCAAACCGGATACAAAATGTGGTCAAGGTAATTAAGGAAATCGCCGACCAGACCAATTTGCTCGCACTCAACGCGGCGATCGAGGCCGCGCGCGCGGGCGAACAGGGGCGCGGGTTTGCTGTGGTGGCGGATGAAGTGCGCAAGCTCGCCGAGAAAACCGGGCGCTCGACTCAGGAAATTGCCGGGATGATAGAAGAAATACGCAGCAGCACCAGTCACGCGATTGCCGAGATGGAGGCCACCGTCGAAATGGTCGAAGCCGGCTCTGTCATGGCGGAGAAAGCAGGCAACTCGATTATTGAAATCAACGACGGCGTATCTCGCGTGCTCAAAGGCGTCGAAGATATTTCATCGTCCATCCAAGAACAAAGTGTGGCGAGCCGCGAGATTGCCGTCAACGTGGAAAAAGTCGCGCAGATGTCCGGGGAAAATAGCGGGGCAGTCAGGGAAGTTTTCGGCACCGTGGAAAACCTCGAAACGCTTTCCATCGCTCTGGAACAATCCGTCCGGCATTTCCGGGTGTAACGCTGCCCGCAACAAGCCGTCTTCAGGGTTAACACATTGCGCCAATAACAGAGGCCACCGTTACCGCCGGTGGCCTCTTGCTGGAACAGCTTATTTATTTCTGTCCCACTTGCTGTCATCCATGACAATTACCAAGCCAGGCATCAGTACAACCGCAAGCAAAATCATCTCCAAAGCACCCACAATATAATCTCCTTATAAAGTTGTGAACATTTCAGGGGACTCCTCGCGTCTTCTCATGCTCCATAAAAAATTTGAATTCGGTAACTCCGCCAACCGGGAGTCGCGAATTCCCGCCTCAGGAACAGACCCCAAAGAAGGCTACTCAGAAAATCCCGGCGGAATAATAAACCATGTTCAAAATAATGTTAAGAGCTGAAAATGTTTTGTCTCATGCCCCGCCAAGAGCGGGAAACAATCCGCGCATGCCGCTGGCGATAAACTCCACGGCGATGGCGGCAAGTATCAATCCCATCAACCGGGTGAACACATCTATGCCTATTTTTCCAAGGCGCTGTGCGACCCAGGGCGCAATCAGAAACGTCAGCCAGACCGTTACGCTGAGCAGCATAATTTCCAAGCCCATAATCAGATAATGCTCAATGCCGTGCGCTTTGTGCGCCTCTACGATCACCGCGCTGATGGAACCGGGGCCGGCCAGCAAGGGCGTGGACAAAGGCACGATGGCATTCGCCGAAACAGTTTCGCCATCGGCGTTACCGTTAGCGGCGGAGCCGAGTTGCGTTGAATTGCCCATCAACATCTTGATTGCCATCAGCATCAACAGAATGCCGCCCGCCACGCGAAACGAGTTGATGCTGATACCGAAAAATGACAACAGCGGCTGCCCGATCAGCAACGCAACCAGCAGAATGGCGCACACCGCCAACGAAGCGAGGCGACCGAGCTGAGCGCGCTTGGGAGCCGCCATGCCCGCCGTAAACAGAATGATAATGGGGATGATCCCGATCGGGTCGAGGATGGCAAACAGGCTGATAAATATCTTGGTGTATTCGGTGAAATCCAGCATGGCGTTCAGTCCGGGAGTGCGGCAGGATAGGGAAAATTACAGGCTTAAATCGAGCCACGCAACACAGCGGGATCGACCGGCTACTTGCTCGCCCCCTGCGCCAGCGCCCTCAACCTGCCCTGCTCCAACTCAGCTTTGTCCGGTTGATCTAGCCAGCCGTGCAGATTGTCCAGCACCAGATCGGTGAGCGTGTGTATCCACTCCGGGCGTTCGTTGAGGCAGGGAATGTAGCGGTATTCGCCGCCGCCCGCGTGCAGAAAATCCTCGCGCACATCGAGCGCAATTTCTTCCAGCGTTTCCAGGCAATCGGCCACGAAGCCGGGGCAGACCATGTCCACGCGTTTGGTTTTTTGCTTGCCCAGTTCGGTCAGCGTAGCGGCGGTGTAAGGCTTGAGCCATTCCGCTTTGCCGAAGCGCGACTGGAAGGTGATCAGGTATTGCTCTTTGCTCAGGCTTAATTCTTCGGCGATCAAACGTCCGGTTTTCTGGCATTCGCAATAGTAAGGGTCGCCCTTGTCCAGCGAGAACTGCGGCAGGCCGTGGAAGCTCATCACTAACTTGTCCGGGCGTCCATGCAGCGTCCAGTAATCGCGGATGTTCTGCGCGGTGGCCCTGATGTAACCGGGATGGTCGTGGAAGTGTTTGATGGTGCGCAACGCGGGCGTGTTGCGCATTTTTTGCAGCGCGGCGAACACTTCGTCGCAAGCGGTGGCGACCGTGCTGGCGGCGTATTGCGGGTACAGCGGCAGCAGCAGGATGCGCTGGCAATTCTGCGCCTTGAGTTTGCTCAGTACGCTGGCGATAGAGGGATTACCATAGCGCATGGCGTACTCCACCGTGATGCCCTTTACCTTCTCGCCCAGATAACCTTGCAGCAAGGTGGCTTGACGCTCGGCATGCACCTTCAGCGGCGACCCTTCCGGCATCCAGATACGCGCATATTTCTCCGCTGATTTTTTCGGGCGCGTGTTGAGGATGATGCCGTTGAGGATCAGCCACCAGATGGGCCGGGGAATTTCCACCACGCGCGGATCGCTGAGAAATTCTTTCAGATAAGGACGCAATGCCTCTTTCGTCGGCGCTTCCGGCGTGCCGAGATTGATCAACAACACAGCAGTTTTTTCCGGGGTGCCGTGGGTGTGGGTGGGTTCTGTTTGGTAAGTCATGGTTTGGTGGCTTGTTGAGAGCCCCTCACCCCAACCCTCTCCCGCCTGCGGGAGAGGGAGTTTGGTTCCCCTCGCCCGCAGGCGGGAGAGGGGCTAGGGGTGAGGGATGGTGAGCGAAGTGGGAAAATCACGGATACCCTGTACTCAATGCTGCGACAGCGCATTGCTGACCAGCTTGGCGGTGATGTCCACTATCGGCACCACCCGTTCGTAATTCATGCGCTTCGGCCCGACCACCGCCAGCGAGCCGACAATCTGTCCGTCGGCGGCGTAGGGCGCGCTGACCACGCTGCACTCGTCCAGCCCGGCCAGCCCCGATTCGCTGCCGACAAAAATGTGTACGCCGGGAGCATGGCGGCTGGCGTCCAGCAGTTGCAGCAACTCGGTCTTCTGCTCGAACACGTTAAACAGGCCGCGCAACTGGTTCATGTTGGAGGAGAGATCGTTGATGTGCAGCAGGTTGCGCTCGCCGCTGATGACGTAATCATCGTGCTTGCGCGCCATCGCCGCATCGCTCGCCGCCATCGCCGCGCTGAGCAGCGCAGTCATGTCATTCTGTAACTGATGCAGCTCGGCCTGCACGCGCTGGTGGATGTCTTGGAACTGGCAATCGGCATAATGCTGGCTGAGAAAATTGCCCGCCTCGGTGAGCTGCGACTGGGTGTAATCCTTGTGCGTCAACAGCACGCGGTTCTCCACTTCGCCGTCCGGCATCACGATAATCAGCAGCACCTTCTTTTCCGACAAGCGCAAAAATTCGATCTGGCGCACCATGAAGGCGCTGCGCTTGGGCGTGGCAACGATACCCGCGAAATGCGTGAGTTCGGACAGCAGATTGGAGGCTTGCGTCAGCAAGCGAGTAGGAAAGTCCGGCTGCAACTGATGCTCGAGTTGCTGCACACGCACGCTGTCCAGCGGCTGCACTACCATCAGCGTATCGATGAACAAACGGTAACCCAGCGCGGTCGGCACACGCCCGGCGGAAGTATGCGGACTGGCGACCAGTCCCATCTCTTCGAGATCGGCCATCACATTGCGGATAGTGGC
>Ga0265327_10004478_pt1 | contig 12353 bp, 18 predicted proteins | sample 41621metaG_FD_202089 | JGI IMG/M metagenome (GOLD analysis project Ga0265327, IMG submission 202089) | Rhizosphere microbial communities from Carex aquatilis grown in University of Washington, Seatle, WA, United States - 4-16-21 metaG | ecosystem: Host-associated > Plants > Roots > Rhizosphere...
GGCGTATTTATACTTCCTACCTGGTTACAAGTCAGATCACACTGGCGGAGGCGTTTGGTATCGAGTCATTAATGTTCGAACGAACTTCGGAAACAATGGTTCTACTAAATATCATGTTCCTAACATGGATACAGATCCAGCGGAACACTTTGCTAAGAATTACCGTCGATTCTTTCCAGAAGAGTCCAAGCGTAAACAAACAACCTCGGAGAGCGGAAAGACTCAGTGGGTATATCCCGCCTACGGTCGTATTGCTCGCCGTGTGTTGTATAACGTTGTATTTGCAGCTCGCTTGCAGGATAAGGGGCATGTGTTAGACCTGCCATCCTATAACGGCGCAGACAACCTGGACACCTATCATCGTTCCAAGAATGTTAATGGTACTGAACGTGGTTTAATCAGTGATCCTGATTGCTGTGTTCCAGTCTTGGTGCAGATGACGGATTCGACCAACCCTTGGAAGATTCTTCCTGCCCCAGATCAGGCGGTTGTCCTTCCTGAGGAGTTCCGAGACGTCGCCTTGGGTTCGTTCTATAACCTAGACGAGGTAACCGTAGATCGCGATCCAGAAGCCATTATTGCAGATCTGCGAAACGCATTCCCTCTGGATGTGTTTAACAACTGTATGAGTGGCTATCATGGTGGATCTTCGTCAGTACCAGTACAGGGCTTTACGGCTCCCGCCGCAGTTAATCCTGTACTAGCTGCACCTATCTCCGCACTGCCTGCTGCAGCCCCAGCACCCGTGGCCAGTGTACCTATAAGCAGCTTGCCTCCCGCTAGCGCACCAACGCAAGCTGCGCAACCTGCAGCATTGCCATCCATGGTGGTTAACGCTATTCCCAAGTCACTGGCCCCTGCAATTCAAACAGCAGGACCAGCTACTGGCCCGACTCCAGGTATGACACCTGCGGAAGTTATGGCACAACTGATCCCCAGTAAATAAGTAGGTAGTTTGACATTTCCCTAGTCCGGAGTACGTTCCGGACTAGGTTAACAAAAGGAATAGAATGACATTAGATGTAAAAGCGTATTTAGACGTAGTGAAAAAAGGTTATGGTAAGGCATTTAACGGCGACAACGATACAGACCTGGAGATCCGAACAGTGGAAGAGATGCCTCCTGTGGACGGTCTTATTTTGGATAATCCTCAGCTTGAGTACATCCTGGATCGAAGGTTTCTAGCTTGGGGTCGTATGGCACTTATCTATGGAGATAAAGGTTGTGGTAAAACCTCGATCTTCTTTGACATGGCTAAGAATGTAATCAATCAAGGCGGGATTGTATTCTGGGTGGAAACCGAGAACGCACCAGACTTTGACTATATGGAGGCTCAGGGTCTCTCTAGGGACAAGGTTCACTACATCCACCCCCAATCACTAGAAGCCGCTACCTCGTTGATTATACAGCTAGTGGACAACATTCCTGTAGATAACGAAACACCTATTCTAATCTGTCTGGACTCCATCGCAGGTGTATCCACCGAAGATGAAGGCGAGCAGGACAAGTTAGGTGAACAGAATGCACCAGCAAAGCATGCTCGAATTATGTCTGAGTTCTATCGACGCATGGATAACTCGCTTGAGCCCCATAAGGCAATCTTCATCGCTACTAACCAACTGAAGGAAGGCTTCGGCCAGTCCTTTGGTCTGGAAAAGCCTGAGGCCTTGATTGGGGGTAAAGCACAGCGCTTCCACAGTACTTATCAGTGGAAGGTTGTTCGTAAGAGTTATATTAAGGTAAAGGACGAGCACGGTGTCGAACGTGTAGGCGGCTCTTGTCATGCGGTGACCTCCAAGCGAAACAAACTTGGGCGTGAAGGTAATGACCAGACAGCCGAGTTTGATATCTGGACAGTGGGCGGTTGTGATTGGTATTCCCCGTTGGTACGCAATCTTGGTGACAAGTTTAGATACTTAGTAGGCAAGAGCGCAGGATACTACACCTGGAAGACCCCAAACACAGAGTACAACTACATCGATGACAACGGTGCAGTGCAAACAGGGATTATCGATCCAGAGAAGAAGTATCGTGTAGACGAACTGGCTGTTGTTATAAAGAACAGCCCTCAAGCCAAGGAAATCATACGTACGGCATTTGGTGTTAAACCGCTGCCTACGCAGGAAGAATTGGTTGAGATTCAAAAAGAAAACAAATCGAAACGTCAGAAGCTTAAAAACAAGAAAGAAGATAAGACTCTATGATGGCAGAAGCCGCAGCATACAGCATTGATGGTTATCCAGTAACAGATGACACTGTACTATGGAGTTACAGGGAGTACGACTGGGTGACAATCAAGATAGACAAGACGAATTCTGACTTCCCACTTACCAGCCCTAACGGCGGTAGGTGGGCTGCAGATGGGCATCTAACACAGGGTGTGGGAGGTCGAGACCTGTTCTGGGACAAGCTCGACATCATTCCTCCAACCAAACCCAAACGTAAGGTTAAAGAACCAGTAGAACTGTTCGTTAACTCATTTACGTGGGGTATGGGAGGAAAGACCTATCAAGACGCAGAGCAAGCCAAGAAAGACGTACAAGGTACGAAAGAGGAGAAAAGCTACCTTGAGACAGTAAGCCTTAAAGGAGAACGAACATTATTAGTATGAATAAAATTATAAATTGGATATTCGCAGTAGTTGTAACGATTATATTGGTTACTGTTGCATTCTCTCAATATCTTATCCCGCGATTAGAAATTGATTGGAACTCATTCAACCTAGGTGTTCTTACACCTTTAACTGTTGTTACGCTGATAATATTCTTTAATGCCTTGTTTAGCATTATCGACAGCTTAGCTCCCGTTAAGTCTCATAAGAGTATAAAGCAGCCTCCAGTTATATCCGGTATACCAGATACGTGTAGCAGCGGTGGAGGGTCTTTGAGTACTACGTGGGAAGATTCACATGTGGTGACCTACCCTCAACCTAGTACATATCAACCTCTGGCAACCAAATGTACCGATACTTCGGAGGATCTAGCCAAGCTGTACGATACTCTTAAAAAATCCGCAGATCAGGTGGGTACGGTTGAGGATGTTGAAAAGCGAACAGAAGCTGCGTTCGGTAAACCTAAGGTAGCCGATGATGTAACTAAGATATGGGAGATCGCCAGATACCGCTCAGGTAATATCAAACAGGTCAAGGTTGCCGAGGCTAATGTAGAAAAGATAATGGTTCTGCAGCCTGCAGGTATTACGATGCAGCTTGTAGACGTAGTGACTATTCAAACTTCTATATCTGACTTCCAAATGTTGGCGTTAGATAAGGCGTTGAATAGTGAATGGCCTGAACCAAAGACAGTTACAATTAATCTGGAGCCTAAAGAAGAGTCTTATGTACCGCCTGTAGGTGCTATGCATAAGATCCGTAAGCCTAAGAAGAGTAAAAAGAAAGACAAGAAGGGTAAGAAGAAATGACTGAAGAAGTAACATCACAATTGAAGGATTTGACTAAGAAAGCTCAAAGTATCTATGAAGATACCGAAGAGTTGATTAATCAACTCGATACTCTTGAAACAGAGGTCGACAATACCAAGAACGAAGTAGCTGAGATGTCGTTCGAGGTGCTTAACAGTACATACGAAGACCTGGTAGAACTCAGCATTACCGAGATTGTAGGTAAACTGGTGGATCGTTTGGCTCAAGCTCAAGACAACCTAGAAGACCCTGAATAATATGAAAATTTATAGCTTCCTCGATAACGGCGTAAGTGGCTCCCTTGGAGTTATTTATCCAAACGGCGATTACTCCTGGGATCCAACCCCAGTACGTAAGAAATGCTTGGACTACACAAAGACTAAGAAATTCATTACACGCATCGACGTTACAAAGTTTAAAGAACTTCTTACCGAGAAGCTTATAGATGTTTCAAAGGAGTTGAAGTGTGGTGTTATTTTGGGCTTGGAAAGACCTATGGTTAATCCTACCCGATTTAACGCTACGCGGTCAGCCTTAAGAGCCCTAGAGGCGTCCTTGATAGTGATAGAGGAACTCAACATTCCTTATCAATATGAGGACTCCAAGGCTTGGCAGGCTGTTATGCTTCCTAAAGGTATTGTAGGTGCGGATGAGCAGAAGAAGGCTAGCTTGGATGTAGGTAAGAGGCTGTTCCCTAAGGGGACGTTTAAAACCGACGCAGACAGCCTTCTAGCTGCTGAATACTTAAGAAAACAGGATAACCGAACATTATGAAGAATAATGAAGAGAAGACATTCCCCAAGACAGAGAGTGCGGAGGATAGCCAGAAGCGTTTACAGCGTATATTGGATGCCCTGCCTAGCCTGTCTCATGCTGAATTAATACGACTGCGAAATTTTGTGGTCGAACTGAACAGTAAGGATAAACAGAAGAATGACTGACGAACTGGAAGAGATTACTACAGAAGGTATTAAGGCTTCTATATTAGGTGTATTCACTAAGCACTTTAAAATACCTTATGCACGAAATGCGGATAAAATCGAACTACTTCCAGCCTACGAAGACGAGAAGAACATCGTCTCTACAGTAGACATTAGCCAGTTAGATGTCCCGTTAAGCGGATCAACTATACTTCATACAGACGCCGATGTAGGTAAGTTTAGTAATTTGTTCAGACCTAAGAAGTTCCAGAAAACAAGCTTGTATAGGGTGTTAGACTCCATCGTTAACGGCGATGACCCTTTACCTTTTGAATTAATTCTATTCAAAGAAGCCGGTACCATTATGTGCGTTTACCCTTGTAACGGTTATGAGGGTATCGGAGGAGTCTATGTTCGAATTAAAGATACGTCCCTCAGTACTATAGCTGAGGATGGTTTGGCTATTGAGCCTTTGCGCAATTATTTACTAAATGTATATGCGCTGCCCGAGTCAGATTGAAGTCCTGTTGGTTTGTTACGCCCTGCTGAGTGCTATAGAGCCTAGCGGGGCGTACAGCCAAGACTTTAGCTATCTTTTCTTTAGCTTATCTGTAGCCATACCCCTCCCCTCGAAAAGGGGGTATTTCTGGTATCATTATTAGTAAGAGACGTACCTTTGTTACCTGTCGTAACACGGATACAGCCTGTATTAGATTTCTTCCCGATTCGTAATCTAACATTAGGTTTGCAGGACAAGCCTGCCGTCTCTATTTTTTTTGAAAGGAACCTATGACGCTTGAAGAAGCACAAGATGAAATTGGAGTTGCTACTAATGAATACGCAGCATTACAAAAAGATGGAACTATTACATTGGATGGAAGTTTTTCACTAGTTGAGTTAATGCGGATAGCTTTAATTATGGTAGCGACCGACGAGGTAAAAAGATGAAGTACAGGATACAGGAAATTTTTAAAAACTTTAAACCGCGCAAACTGAAAGCCGTGTTCGACACTAGAGAGAAAGCAGAAAAAGCCTTGCTTTGGTTGTCGGATGAAGGTAGAAATACTCAACGCTTTGAGATAATTTCAGTGTAATTTTGGAATCGGATGTGGATCTATTCCACCCAGTCATTAGACTCATGCCACCCTTTGTTGGGTGAAACAAGGTCTTTGATAACTTAAGATGCGTGGTCTCTCCGTCAGAGATGTACCACCTGCCTGCTCATGGTCGAGCTATAGTTATCGAGCTGCGTAAATACAAGGTACTCTGACACCTTTGTTCCTGGCTAGTTAGCCAGGCGGTTTCGCTAATTTATTGAATAGGACCTGGGACGCAGACGCAGAAATGCGGCGACCCTCGGAACCCTTCCTTCAGTAACGACGAAGAAGAAGCATGTTATTTATGCCGGACTGAATACGGATGGCTGGAAACAGTACATCGAGGTCGGGACCTTGGCACCCCGAGTCTGCCTGATAGTGGCCAATGTCAGGAGGGAGTTCTAGTCTCCCCTTCTTCGTTTTCTATTAAGTATTTTCCAACCCTGTCTATACGAGTAGACAGTCTGGAAACTACATGAAGTAGTTCCTAAACCAATAACCAGGAAGTAAAAGCAATATGTCAGTAGTGTTAGACGTTAAGGAAATCAAAGAAACTTTTAAGAACATCAAAATTGAAGAGAAGCCTTATATGGACATCTTCAATACAGCCTTATCGGACGCGATCGAAGATATCGTAATACCTCACGAGAAACAACTCGAAAGGAAACGCGCCGCTTTAATGGCTATGGATGTTAAAAAGTTGCAGAGTCTCGCTCCAGCAGACTTAACGCCAGTAGAAGGATCGGTAAGAATGTATAACGCAGGCGGCTCGCAACTGTCTTCGCCGTTGAGTTTAATGAATATTCTCACGGAGTTATCATTCGAACATCCAGTTGAGCATCTTTATTATGAAGATGTAGAAGGTGAACGCGTACATGTGTTCAAGATTGAACTCCCTGGTAAATTCGTGACATCAGTGCCCTTCGTTCATATTAACGATGTGCCAGATGAAGTGATGGACAGCGGTTCAGTGACAGTTAAACGTGATCCGGATTGTGGAATAGTCTACCTTGAGTCTTGGGTAGACCAGCTTCCTAGCTCCAATGAAAACTTCGGTGAAACTCTAAACCTACAGATGGAGTATTATAACTCTATCTTGATAGGGGTTAACGAGGACACCAATGCAATTGAAAACTGGGTGACTGGTAAGTTTCAGCCTTGCAGCCCTGAGTTCTGGAACAAGAATCCTCGCAAACGAGACATACGTAGTCAGTATGTGTGGTTCCGCGAAGACAATTCTCCGGAGGTCGAAGGTGAGTAAGTTTACTCATAATAAGCACATCGTACTGTATAGTTCGATGCTGCTCGTATCCACCTTAAACCTATTCGTACCTAATCTATGGACGAGTGGTATAGAGGTATCGTTCTTTCTACTATTAACAGTAGGGGAAGCAGTATTCATTCAACAGGGGAATTCAGTCATATCGGCATACGATCAGATTGAAAAACTCAAAGAGAAGATAAACGACCAAGAAAAGCAGATCATCATCCGTGATAAGGTGAGGATCGAGCTAGAGGATATGTTAGAAGATGCAAGGAAAGCCAGCAGCAGAAAATACGCAGGAAAAGTCGACATCCTCTAATGAGGACGTCCTAGACCGTTTATGTATGAACTGTTTTGGACTATGGTGTGTATGGGAATGTATCCCTACAATACTCGTCGCAGGTTCAGTGTTTAAATGTCTCAACCTGATCACAACGGATATAGCCGAAACTTGGAATCCGTAGGATATATTAAGGTGGTCTGAGGTTCTAACCCTCGGCCACCTTTTTCCTTTTCTTTAGCTATCTGAAGTATAAGCTGAGGCTATGGCTAGAAAAGATAAACACTCTGACAAACCTTTTGAAATTCCTAAAGCCTTACTAGAGCAGCTAGACGAGTGTACAAAGGGGTTCTTTCTACTTACTGTTAACGAGAATGGCGACTTCGATATGTTCCAGTCTTATAGCGACACAGTAACGGAGCTAGGCGTTACAAACTGTCTAAATGTGCATTTCAATGCTATGCAGGAAGTCGTTAAGCAACAAGCTCTTGCACGTATGATGGAGATAACTGGTGATGGTCTTGACGATCTGGAGGACGGCGAAGAGCCAGAGGATAAAGATCCTTCTGATGATGGCTTTATAGGTTAAGCAATACTAGCCTTGGCTGTGATGCCTGCTGCTTCACGCAGCATAACTAGTACACCTAGTTGATTGTCTACTGTGGAGGATGAATACCTCCCGTCTTCCACAAACTTTCCAGCTTTATAGCCTGTTGTACCGGCGAATACGTAAGGGCTGGGAACTCCTCGCTTCTTATAACCCAAGCCGTTATACCGTTCAGCGAATGAGCACATATCCTCTATAGACGTTTCATCCACAGATACACCAGAGTAAGACTTAGCCGCTGTTTCTCGTTTAATTGCATCTATGGCCGCCGGATTCCATTCTGTAAAGTAAACACCCTTAGGTACATGTGTTGTTGGTCTACCTAAAGGGTCTCCGTTATGGAGATACTGTTTAAAGGAGCCTGAGCATTCACGCCAATGCAGGGCAGCGATTAGTATGGCTGGGCAGTCGGCTGGGGTAGCCACTTCTACGTAAGTATCCTTGTATTTATTCCAGTGTGTGGAGAAATCCCTAAGATCGTCACGTTGCTCATCTGACAGGGTTAAGGCGTATTCAGGGTGAAAGTCCTTATACACCACAGACTCGTACGACACATTCTCAGCCTCGCCTGGAGCTGTTTCTTGCTCAGCTACAGTATTTTTAACAGTATCCATGACCTGCTTGACTTGGGTCTTAGCTGACACCCAATCTACAGCTCCTTGAGATCCATGATGAATCCCGAGGAGCGTGCAGACATACCCAAAAGCATCTGAGAGATTCTGATGGAATATCGCTCCGATAATCGCCAAGAAGATAATTGCTCCTATCGCGATTAGAAAGCTTGTTCCTTTTTTAGACTCCCAGAGTGCTCTTGTGTCGATGATCATAACTTAGATTACTTTAAATAGAATATGCAGAGCTGCCCATCCTAATGTTGAAACTACGATACCTGCGATGAACTGATGCCCTCGAAGCCATGCAATATCGGTTGTTACGGTAGGCTTAATACGCGTATCTACCACAGTTTCAACGGTATGAATGCCGTTTTCAATCGTGTGAATGAGGTTTACCGTATCCGTAATGATTGAGGTTTTGGTTACGGTAGCTGCCGCTGGGGCAGTTACAGCTGCGAGTGTTGCGGGGATCTCTACCGGAGTTGAAGCTGGGACTGTAGCCACCACTGACGTAATAGTCGGGGGGACTGGTGAGGATGTAGTTGCTGTTGGTACTGCCGTATCTGTTGCTGTTTGTGTCATATTTCCTTATTTGGTTTGTGTTTGTACTGTCTGCAATGAGTTCAACCCTACTTGAACAAGCGTCACTACAGGCCAGACGATGAGATAATATATGGCCTTTATAGTAATTGTAAACCCTAGCTTAACGCCGCTCCATACGATAAGGCCTATTGGAGCTGTCGGAGGATACACGGATAGCACAAGGGAAGCGAGTAAGGCTAGCAGTAAGAAGCTTCCACCAAAGATGACTAGCTTGGTTGTAGAGTCTTCTATGCCATGTATAAGACGCCCAAATCCCCACCAACTTGCATCCTCATCATAAACCTTAGCATCTTTCAGGGCTGTCTTCTGGATCTTACCCTGAGTCTTGAGAAGCGCTACTTGTGAATCATCATAGGCTGCGATATCACCAGGCAACTGGATGTTGAGAGCCATGATATCTTTAGTGTCCTGTTCTAGAAGCTTCTTACTGTACGTAGGTAGCGCTTTAATATCGGCTATCTCTTTCACTATCTTAGCGCTATCTGTAGGCGACAACTTTGGAAACAGTTCCGACTGAACCCTTAAGGTATCTAAAGCATCGTTGGCTAGTTGTATAGAAATAAGGCCTTGGGTACGAGCATTCAGTATTTCTGCCTTATAGAGTTGTGCGTCTTTGTCGTTAATAATCTTAACGTGCGCAGCGTTGGCTTTCTTTACTTGTGCTAACTCCTGAGCGAACAGCTTTTTAAGTTGCTCTTCGTCACTACAACCCGACAGCAGAATGATCAAAGCTACACTGATAACGAAATAAATGGTTTTCACGCCCCGATCGTAGTACCAGCCCAGATAGCTGTCAAATGTTTAAAGCTGACGTGTTATGTTACGCCATACGTAAGGAGGCTTAAACTGTTCCACAACATCGCGAGCGCTGGCGATCCTCTCACGCATGGAAGGATCGTTCCATCTCTGATTAGCTATAAAGTCTTCCAGTTCTGCAGGGTCTGATAAACGAACGGAGGAGCTGTCATCAAACGCCCAACTAGGATGCTTCTTGTCTTCATACGCTACGATAAGTGTACCCGCCATAGCTGCTTGATACTCACGACCACTATGATAGCCTCCATGACCTTGAGGACAAATAACAGCCTTACAATCAGCTAAGACATCTGCATGCATTTCATGGTTTCTGTTGCCTGTAGGTATCCTTAACAGTTTTCCATACTTCTCACAAATATCAATAGCTTCGCGCCTCTTCTTCAGGCTTCCACCCCACCAGTCATCAGTATGTCCGCAGAAGAATAGTTTGTCTTGTCGAGTGTCGAAGGGGTTGAATCTCTCCTGCCAAGAAGGCATCCAACCCCAACCACCAATAAATACTTTATAACCTAAAACCTTAGCCCATTCATAGTCTTCCTTATTGAGCATGAAGCTCTCGTCGAAGATGTCTGCTGTCCTTAGAAAGGCGTCAGTATAACCGTTTATCTCGAATCCGGCGCAACACTCAGAGAATAACGATGTAAGCCTAGGACGGTTTATTCGAGGTACTCCTCTGAACGCTTCTAAGGCTGCTTCTAGTCCTCTAGGGTTCTGTATAATGAGGTGGTCGTCAGGAGTATCCCACTCAATAGCTGTACCCTCTCCTATTTCTTGAGAAGGAAGTTTCAGCTCTGCTGCTATATCTTTAGCGGAGATTCTGTACTCTGTGGTAGCGTATATAAATTTAATCATTTCAGTATGTCGATTATCTCGCAACGGCAGTCATTCCAGCCCGAAGACACATACCAGTTTGTGGCTCTGTCTACTATACCGCCAGGAAACACGACATTGAGTTTATGAAAGTAAAACTTACTAAGATCTTGTTTTGCATTGTGATAGACGTCTCCGTTACCTTCTAATGGAGTTTTATAGTCCACGGAGGCTCTCATGTTCTTGAAGTCTAGCTCCCAGAAGCCTGCTCGATACATGGTCTGACCTGAAATCTCTACATGGTCGTGCCACATACTGAAGTACTTGTCGGGAGCTGTAGGGATAAGAGGAGTACCGCCAGAGACATGCTTTCCATGGTTCTCTCCGTGCCACACCTCAATGAACAACCGCTTCTTAGCGTCCCACATGGTTACAATCAATGGATCAATTGCATAGATAAGAAACAGGTCATCTCCATGTGTAAATGGGGTCCAGTTCTTCTCTATAGCATTCTTACCATCTCCAGGAAAACTAACTCTATTCTTGTTGCTTCCTATTTGAGGAAAGAAGGGTGCCTCACATTTAAAGCTGTCAGGGTTTATCTTAACCAACCCTAGCGCTCCCGACCATCTACCTTCTACGTTATGACAAAACACACAAGATATGTACAGCTGCCCCATCCATACGAAAGCCCGAGGATCGTCGATTGTGTGTATGTTGAGGTTGTATAGTGGTATATCTAACCTTTTAGGCGTACCAAGTATCCTACAGTTTCTATCTAACTCTATGTACGCGATAAACGTATCCGTAGTGGACGGTCCAGCAGCATGCCTATAAAACATGTAGGTCTTACCTCCTACATCTACGACACTGGGATTATAACATTGAGTGTAGTCATTACCATCTAACGCCAATTTAGAGTTAGGTAGAAAAAATCGTGACTGTATGGTGGGCATCTACCTCTCCTATTAAGGAAGTTTAAAGTCTAACGGCAAATCCGTTCCAGTTGCGTCAATATGAGGCTTGGCATAGTCCCAGAACGTCCGGTAATCATGCTTTTGCCAAGTCTCACCGCTATCGTTTACTGAATTGTAAACTCTACCATAAGGCGCAGGGTCTACGTCAGGACGATGATGCTCATGTTTCCACACTAATTCACGTCGCAAGTCTAACGCAGTTTTTTGCTTTTGACTTAGATATGAGAAGTGTAGGTCAGCTTCCAGGTGGTAATACCAGGGAGGAATAAAGTAACCTAACCTGCTGTAGTGGGGTCTGGTCATTACAATGTGACCACACAAAGAACTTCCGTCTGGGTTATGAAGTCCACAGCCTACCCATATAGCTAGCTCTTTGGTTTTCCAATCTGCCGGTAGTCTGCCAATTAGATCTGTATCCCACCCCTGCTTAACATCCTGTGTCATATCATCTTGTAACATCATGATGATATCTCCACTGCTTTTAGAGGCTCCGTAGTTGTTGGCTTTTACAGACGTGTTTCCTGGTGAGTAGTAGATACCTAGATTTACGCGATCTGCCTCCATCTCCACGGGGTCTTGGGTAGGATGCGTCTCCTGATCGCATACGATGAAATACTCAATGATGTCTTTATTCTGAGCGGCAGCTAGCCAGGACTCTTTAACTTTTAAAGCCAGAGGAAGTCTACGTGTAGGATGTATAACTGATATTAGTTTAGCTGTCATAATATTACATTTCGCTTAAAGGTTGTCCGTCAGGCCAATGATAGGTTATGGGAGGAAGTTCTGGAAACTGTCCAGTCTTCTGAAAGTGCAATCTAGCAGTCTTGAGATCGAAATTGTTCTCATGACAGTAGGTCTGCTTGAAGTGGTGAAGTTTGTTCAATACTTGGTGGCTTACATCGTCTCCCCAGAGGTTTCCAGGTGTTTTCTTGTCGACACGGCACA
>Ga0265327_10004479_pt1 | contig 12350 bp, 6 predicted proteins | sample 41621metaG_FD_202089 | JGI IMG/M metagenome (GOLD analysis project Ga0265327, IMG submission 202089) | Rhizosphere microbial communities from Carex aquatilis grown in University of Washington, Seatle, WA, United States - 4-16-21 metaG | ecosystem: Host-associated > Plants > Roots > Rhizosphere >...
AACAATTCATGTTTATGCAAGTCCTATTGTTTCTATTGGAGGAGCAAATTCAGGATGTGTACCACATAGTATTAATCTCACAAATACCACTCAAAATATCTCTCCTAGTGCTCAAGTGCTTTGGGATTTTGGTGGTGGTGATACAACTTCATCAAACATACCCGGAACAAGAACATTTAATACACCTGGAAGTTATCCTGTTAAATTAATAGTGATCGATTCGTGTGGCACAGACTCGGCATTAGTTACAATTTATGTTAGCACAATCCCTGTAGCATCATTTTCTGCAACATCTGTTTGCAGAGGGGATACTACACAATTTACAAATACTTCAACAATTGCTTCCGGTGATTCTATTACTGCTTATACATGGTGGTTTGGAGATGGTGATAGTGCAACTACAAACAACCCGAAACATATATATTCTAATGATGGAACTTATCAAGTTGTATTACAAATAACAACTGATAAAACGTGTATTGATTTCGACACAATGAATGTATCAGTAAAAGTTGCTCCAAGAATAAATTATACAGTATCATCAAATTTTTGCAACGGTGATACTGTAACATTGAATAGTACCGCAACAACTTCCACTGGAACAATTACCTCTAATCTTTGGACATTAAGTACCGGTGATAGCATGCTTGTTGAAGACACTAGTTTCTTGTTTCCTACAGCAGGAAATTATACAATCAGGTACATGGCAACAAATAGTTTGGGTTGCTCAGCCGATACTTCTAGCAATATCACAATAAGCCCTATTCCGGTTTCAAAGTTTTCATCAAGTACTGCTTGTTTTGGTAAAACAACTCAATTTTATGATAGTTCAACTATTGCTAATGCAAATTCAATTTCTCAATGGAATTGGGATTTTAATAATGATGGAATGACTGATAGTACATCACAAAATCCAACATATATTTTCCCCTCTGCTGGAACTTATACGATTAAATTAACTGTAGGGTCAAACAATAATTGTTTTAATACGGATTCAATTATTGTAAATGTAAACTCCTTACCCATTGTCAATATTTCTTCAAGCGTTAATTCTATCTGCAAATTTGATTCGTTAACACTTAATAACACAACAACAGGAGCTGTTTCATATCTATGGAAATTTGGAGATACTTCATCCAATTTTATCACCTCCTCTACATCCTCTTTTAATAAAAGTTACTCAGATACTGGTTTGTTTTTAATAACATTGATTGCTCTGTCATCAAATGGCTGCTCTGACTCTGCTTCATTAAACATCCATTCAAGACCATTGCCAATTGCATCTTTTACAACTAATGATACTATTGCTTGTACTCCAAAAACATTTTCCTTTTCTAATAATTCTATTTTATCAGATAATTATCTTTGGATAGCAGGAGATACACAAACTTCCTACTCTTTTAATCTGCCGGATACAACATTGTATTTTAGTGGACAAAGTCTTCTAGTCAAACTAATTGCGACAAATATTTATGGTTGCAAACCTGATACCGTGCAAAAAAGTATCAGCACATTTGCAAATCCTATTTCTAATTTCACACTCTCATCTGATTCAGGATGCGGACCTTTAATAGTAAATTTTAATAACTCATCATTAGGAGCAAGCACTTATCATTGGATATTTGGAAACGGTAAAGATACATCTCAACTCAATCCTTCTACTCTATATGTTGAATCACAAACAATCGACACCATTTATTCTGTAAAATTAATTGTTACAAATATTAATGGCTGTAATGATTCTATATCCAAAACTATAAAAGTTTTCCCAAAACCAATTAGTGCATTTGATCAAGATATACAAAATGGATGTGGTCCATTACCTATTAATTTCACCAATCAATCTATCCATAAAAGCTCAGGAACAATAAATGACATGACTTTTAATTGGAGTTTCGGAAATGGTATGTATAGTCATGCAAAAGACACCTCAATAAATTTTTCTGCATCGCATATAGTCGATACTATTTATCCAATTAAACTTATTTCATTTTCAAAATATGGATGTAGTGATACGTCAACAAATAATGTTGAAGTATTTCCAAATGCCACTGCTCAATTTTTAACAAACATCAATGCTGGTTGTGGCAGCCTTGTTGTTAACTTCAACAACACATCTTTACCAAATGATACAGGAACTATAAGTGGGATGAGCTTTAAGTGGGATTTTTCAAATGGAACAATAAGCACTGCTGCAAATCCATCATCAACATTTATTGCAAATGCAACAAAAGATTCAGTTTACAATGTAAGGCTCATCGCCTATAACGAACACAATTGTCCGGATACTACTTATTCAAACATTCGTGTTTACCCAAACCCCCTTTCGTCATTTAACGTAAATGATACTGCGGGTTGTGGGCCTCTAAGTATTTTTTTTACTAACAATTCAATTCCATATGACACGGGCAATATCAGCATCATGAGTTTTATTTGGGACTTTGGAAATGGGCTTAATAGCCTTTCAGTAAATCCAAATGTGCAATATGTTTCAAAAACATTATCAGATACAATCTATCATATTAAATTAATCGCTTTTAGTGAACACGGTTGTATAGATACTTCCTATAAAAATATTACTGTTCATCCTAATCCAGTAATTGGTTTCAATTCTAATAAATCGGTTGGATGTGGTCCTTTAACAATAAATTTCACTAATACCACCCAACTTGGTGCAAAATATAATTGGCACTTTGGTGATGGTGATTCTTCTTCTGCAATCAATACATCACATACATTTACATCCTATGATTTAGTTGATTCAATTTATACGGTTACACTTTCAGCACTTTCCTATTTCGGGTGTGCAAGTGACACAGCTTTTTCGACAATCACTGCTAGGTACAATCCCATTGCAAGTTTTATTAATTCTTCTGACTCAATTTGTGGAACAGGAACAGTTGCATTTTATAATGCTTCATCAGGAAGTACAGGAAATGTATGGGATTTTGGAAATGGATACACTTCAACAGCTTATAACCCTGTTTCAACATTTACTGCATTACCAAATCGGGATACTACTTATTTTGTTAAATTAATTATTAGATCTCCATATAATTGTCGCGACACAACTGTAATGCCCGTAAAAGTAAATGCTATTCCGAATGCATCATTTGCTATGATAGCTCCTGGATGTAGCCCATTACTTGTTAATTTTAATAATGCATCACAAAGAGGTGTGAAATATGAATGGAATTTTGGGGATGCGACCTCTGATAGCATTTCCAATCCTCAAAAAGTATTTGAAAATACAACTGCACTTATAAATCGTGATTATTTAGTAACACTAAAAGTATATTCTGCAAGCGGATGTACAGATACTGCAAAACGAAACATCATTGTCTATCCTAAACCACTGAGTGCTTTTTCTGCAAACAAAACTCCTCGCTGCGACACAGCTTCATTTAATTTTCTTAATACAACTGTTGGAGCTACAAATTATTTATGGAATTTTGGTGATAATAGAACTGAAACAGTTTTTTCACCATTACATTATTATAAAACCGCAGCATCAAATGACACCAATTTTATTATTACTCTAATAACATCTTCAGCAAATGGATGTAAAGATACTACTACTCAAATCGTAAATATTAAACCTCTTGTTCATTCTATATTTTCCTCCAGCAACACATCAAGCTGTTCAAATTTAAATGTCCAGTTTACTAATTCATCGTTGAATGCTTTCAGTTATTTATGGCTATTTGGAGATGGAACAGGAAGTATTATTACAAGCCCTTCACACCAATATAACCAATCAGGAAGTTTTAAAATTTCATTGATCACTTTTGATAGTTCGGGTTGCAGCGATACTTCTTCAAAACCAAATTATATTAATGTGTATGATGTTCCTATAGCTAACTTGTTAGTTTCCCCACAACCTACTGCTATTCCAAATGCTACTTTGCAGTTTACAAATCTATCAACATCAAATAGTGGAAACTTATCTTATGTTTGGAATTTTGGTGATGCTTTATCTAGTTCAAATACTTCAACATTATCCAATCCAACACATACTTATAGTGACTCTGGAAATTATATTGTTACATTAATTTCTGTTAGTGTTAATAATTGTACAGACACAGTTAAATCCAATATCCGAATTGGTCCTCCAATTCCAATAGCAAGTTTTACTTATAATCCGGCAAGTGGTTGCGAACCATTGACTGTGAATTTTACCAATACCAGCCAATATGCAAATTCATATAGTTGGGATTTTGGCGATGCTTCAACCTCTATAGATAAAGATCCTATGCATATTTATAGTTTGCCGGGAGTGTACAATGTATTTTTGAGAGCTACCGGCCTAGGTGGTATTGACGATACAGTTCAACTTCAAATCATTGATGTGTTTCAATTGCCCAAAGCAAATTTTATAGTGGCTCCCATTGATTTATATCTACCAAACGCTACTTCGTTTTTCACAAATACGTCTTACAATAATGTAATAAATAAATGGTCGCTTTTTAAAAATAGTCAAATAACAACTTATTGGGAAGACACGAATACTAGCACTTCCTATACATTTTTTGAAGAAGGCATTTACTCTATGAAATTAATTGTTATTAGTAAAAATGGTTGTATTGATTCCATTTCACAAAACAATATAATATCTGTTAAGGCTGGTGGAACATTTTTTGTTCCAAATGCTTTTACCCCAGATGGAGATAATATCAATGACATTTTTATACCAAAACATACTGGAGTATTAGCCGAAAATTATTCGATGCATATTTACGACAGATGGGGTATGAGAGTTTTCGAGACTGCCGATATTAATGAAGGCTGGGATGGGAAAATAAAAGGAGATCCTGCTGACACAGATGTCTATGTTTGGTTGATCGAAGGCGTTTATGTTGGAGGTAAAACTTTTTCTCAAACTGGCACAGTCACACTTATACGTTAGCTGAATTTATTTTTAGAATAGAATTCTTAGTTGCTTGCAAAATTTCAGCAGCTTTTTCATCTGTTGACGATTCGCTATAAACACGAAGCACAGGCTCTGTTCCGCTGGCACGTATCATCACCCATTCATCATTTCCTAACAAAAATTTATAGCCATCAATGGTCTCAACTTTTTCAATTTTATAATTTCCGAATGATGAATATTTTCCTACTTTACAATTTTCCAACACGCTCTGTTTTATTTCTTCGGTGATGTGAAGGTCAATTCTTCCCATGGCAAATTTTCCAACAACTGCATATACTTCTTCAATTAATTCATCCAATGACTTTTCTGTTTTTGCCATGAATTCCCACAATGTTAATCCAATCCAAATTCCGTCACGTTCAGGAATAAATCCTTTGATAGCAATGCCTCCGCTTTCTTCACCACCAACCAACACATTTTCGGTTACCATGATATCACAAATATATTTGAAACCAATTTTTGTAATTTGAATCGGCAAATTATAAGCATTACACAACGCAGTAATTTTTGATGTAGCAGAAAAAGTTGTGATAACTTTTCCACTCATATTTTTATATTTATGTAAATAATGAATGAGCAATAAAATGATATGATGCGAATCAACAAACTCACCTTTTTTATTATACAAACCTATTCTATCAGCATCACCATCTGTTACCAATCCGCAATCAATATTTCCCGATGTTTTGATAAGGTTTGAAAACTCTGATAAATTTTTATGAATAGGCTCAGGAGCTTGCCCGTTAAATCCTGGATTGTATTCACAATGCAGTTTTGTGATTTCGGGAAACAAACGTTGCATCACATTTTGTCCGGCACCGAACATTGCATCATATGCAAATTTGAATTTCGATTTTTTGATAGCTTCCAAATCAAATTTACTTTCCACTTCTTTCACATACAATGTTTCGAGATCCACATATTCAATCATTCCTAATTTGACTAATTCGTCAATTGATTTTAAATTCAACTCAACAGTTTCAGGAATATTTTTTTCAACTTCATCAATGGTTGTTGGATTTGATGGTCCGCCATAATGCGCTTTCAATTTATATCCGTTATAAGCTGGTGGATTATGACTGGCAGTGATAATTACTCCGAGTGAAGCATTATATTTCACAGCACCCAAACTGATCATCGGAGTAGAAACAAAACCTTTTGTCAACTTTACTTTGATATTGTTTGCGCACATAATTTGTGCAACAGATTCAGCAAATAATTCTCCTGCAAACCTGCAATCATGACCAAGCACAATTGTCATGTTATCAGCATGATGTTTTTTGATATACTCGGCAGTTCCTTGCGCAACACGTTTTACATTTTCAACTGTAAATTCTGCGGCAATAATTCCGCGCCAACCATCGGTTCCAAATTTTATTTGATACATTTTTAAGTAATGTTAAATGTTAAGTTGTAAATGTTAAATGTGATTGAACATAAAATTCATTCTGCATTTAACATTCAAAATTTATAATTTAATTAAATGCATTCTCCCCTGTTACATCCATTCCTGTAATTAGTAAATGAATATCGTGAGTTCCTTCATACGTTACCACCGATTCTAAATTCATCATGTGGCGCATAATTGGATACTCGCCTGTAATACCCATTCCTCCAAGCATTTGACGTGCATTGCGTGCGCAGTTTTGTGCAACCTCCACATTATTCCTTTTTGCCATACTGATTTGTGCAGGTGTTGCTCTGCCTTCATTCATCAATACACCAAGTCGCCAAACAAGTAATTGTCCTTTGGTAATTTCGGTGATCATTTCAGCCAACTTTTTTTGTTGCAATTGAAATGCTCCAATGGGTTTTCCAAATTGAATGCGTTCTTTAGAATAACGCAAAGCCGTGTCGTAGCAATCCATAGCAGCACCTAAAGCTCCCCAAGATATTCCATAGCGAGCCGAATTTAAGCAAGTCAATGGACCTTTTAATCCCGTTACATTTGGGAAAATATTTTCTTTCGGAACTTTCACATCATTAAAAACTAGCTCGCCTGTTACTGAAGTACGTAAGCTCCACTTATTATGTGTTTCAGGAGTAGTAAATCCTTCCATGCCACGTTCTACAACTATTCCGTGAATAATTCCTTGTTCATTTTTTGCCCAAACAACAGCAATATCAGCAAATGGTGAATTTGAAATCCACATTTTTGCACCGTTCAAAATCACATGTTTTCCATCTCCCGCATCTTTAAAATTAGTGGTCATTCCTCCAGGATTTGAACCATGATTTGGTTCTGTTAGTCCAAAGCATCCCATGATCTCACCCTTTGCCAAACGTGGTAAATATTTCCTTTTTTGCTCTTCGCTTCCAAACTTATAGATCGGATACATCACCAAAGAACCTTGAACAGATGCAGTTGAGCGAATACCCGAATCGCAACGTTCCAATTCTTGCATGATAATTCCGTAAGTAATATAATCCATTCCACCGCAACCATATTCAGCAGGCAATTGTGGACCAAATGCTCCTATATCACCAAGCTGCTTTAAAATATGAAAAGGGAATTGCGCTTTTTGTGCAACATCCTCAATGATAGGAGAAAGTTCACGTTTAACATACTCACGCACACTTGCACGAATGAGTTTATGCTCTTCAGTTAACAATTCATCAAGCAAATAATAATCAGGTTGAATGTATTGATCTTGCTTGTTTGAACGGATAAAATTATCTTTTGAATCAGTACTCATATATTTTGAAATAAGTGTGGCGAAAATATGTTATTTGTATTGATTTAAAAATGCGAAAAATGAGGTATAAAACTTCTATAAGTAATGTGAATTTTTATTCTTTTCACGGATTGTATCCTGAAGAAAAATTGACTGGTGGAAAATTTATTGTTGATGTTTTAGTGGAACAAGAAGTTGATGATAAATCTTCAATGAAAAGATTGGTTGAAGTAGTGAATTATGAACAACTTTTTTCAATTGTAAAACATGAGATGGATGAACCTAAAGAATTGATCGAAACTGTTGCAAAAAATATTTTGGATACGATTGGTTCTCGAATTCATCATATCAAACTTGCTGAAGTGAAGATTACCAAACTTAATCCGGGAGGCTTATTCAAAAGTGGAAGTGCGTCTGTTTCTTTAAGCAGAAATTTTGAATGAGAATTTTTGGCTTCATACTATTTACTCTCATTTCATTTGCTACTTTCTCGCAAAGTTTACCAAGAGATACTTCAAAATATGAACATAAAATAGTCTTCATAAAAAAAGTTGCCACACTTATTCATGATTCTCTTAAGCTAAAAATTGGTGATGATTTTTACACAAGATTTTCAGAAAACGACAGCATGTTCAGCTATGTGTATGTTTCGAGAAAAGATACAATCTGCAAAGTAACAGATGATGCATTTATCTATTTCGGAAACCATCCATATGATGCAAAAGTAAAAGCCGATGACTTTTCAAAAGCAGGATTTGATGTGATGCTGTATCAAACGGCAGGTACATCAGGAGCATTTATCAGTAAACGATTACTTGAATATGATGAACTTTCAATTGCTTTCATCATGATCCATGAAGCCATTCACCGACATATTGCAAATTCTCATTCAACCATTCCATATGAGTTTGAAGAATCAATTGGCGATGTAATAGCTAATTCATTTTGCGGTTGGTATTCGGGAGCAAGTGTGAAAAAATATTTTGATTTTGCTTTTAAAAACGAAAAAATTTATTCATTAATCAATAGATGTAGTAAGGGCAAATTATCTAAAGAAAAATGTACAAAAAAAATAAATGCTCAACTTAAAAATGCATCATTGTTTCAAAAAGATAGATTCAATTACACAGTAAACAATGCCTATTTATTAAGAAATTCGTTTTATACTAAACGGTATTTCCAGCTACGTGAATTATATCAAAGAATAAAAAAACCAAAAATTTTCATTGATGAAATGATGAAACTTCCTGCTGATTTGAAAAGATGTGATGAAGTGATACTGGACTTGAAGAAGAAATATTGATTTTGTTTATTCAAGTATAATCAACTTGTTGGTGGTTTTATTCTTTATTCGATCTTTATAAATTTCATCATTTCTGATTTGTTCTTCAAAAGTTGATAAGCCAATTTTCTCTCTTCGAAAATTTATTTCAGGAATATTGTTTTGGTTTGGATCGTGATGCCAAACGTTATAATATCTATATTCCCCATGTTTACCTCTCCCCCATCTTGCAATAAAATCATTAAATGCTCCAAACTGATTTGGTTGTAAAAATCCTTCTTTAACACTTTGAATTAAATCATTATTTATATCTTCTCGTGGGTTGCTAAAATAATGAATGAACATAAAATAAGCTCTGAAGTCTTCTATTGAAGGTCCATAAAACATTACATTTTTGTAAGCCTCTAACGAGTCCTGGTAATATTCTGGCAGACCAATTAATTTTTCTCCGGGAAACCCATATTGTTCTATCAATTCTCTGATAATATTAAATTGTCTCTTATTATTTTTCAACCATTGAATTCCATAAATAGTGTGTCTAAACAATACAAAACCATTATTTACTTTATTCGTGAACCTCTGATCAATTTCATATAAACTATCTATAGTTCTTGCTATTGAATGATTGACCGATACTTTATAAATCGTATTTAAACTATCGTAAAGTTTGAGCGTGTTTATAGTTTGATAGTAATTAAAAACTTTAGATGTAATTTCATTATTGCGAATCATCCAAAGCGGCACTCCTTGTTTAAATGATTTTCTAAGCCACTTATCAGCATTGATTGAATCATTTTGAAGACAACATATTTGCAACCCTTTGATACAATGCATTGCAAATACAAAGTTGTAGGAGTTATAAATTGTATCTAATCGTTTTGTGGCTAATTTCAAGTCATTAGCCAGCACATCATTGTCGATTCGGTTAAATGTTTTTTGATATTCAAAATAATTCTGACCAAATGAATTTATGCATAAAAGTGCGAGTAAAAATATTAAGAGTGATTTCATGTTTCTATAGATATACTTTATTAACGGATTGATTCAGCTATACTTTCAAGCTTCATTCCACGTGAACCTTTCATAAAAATGTTTTTATCAATTAGATTTAATTGTTTTACATAATCAATTGCATCCTCATTTGTTTTTAAAAATGTATAAGTCGAATCGCTTTGTTGTTTCATAAATTCTTCTCCCACAAAAATCACATTCTCCAATTTTAGCTCCTTGCATAAATTGATCATATTCTGATGTTCTTCTGCAGCATATTTTCCTAACTCAAACATATCACCAATGATAGCAACTTTTCCTCCAAACGGCATTGCCGAAAAATTTCTCAATGAGGCTTCCAAACTACTCGGGTTTGAATTATACGCATCCATATAAATGGTGTTAAATCGTTTCTTTACAATTTGTGAACGATTATTTTTAGGCTCATACATTTCAATTCCTTTCTTGATTTCCTCATCACTCAAACCAAAATGTTTTCCAATACAAACTGCAGCCATGATATTATCAAAATTGTAATCACCACTAAGACAGCTTTTAATTGAAATTTTTGAGTTGAAAATTGAAAATTCAATTTCCGGGCGAAGTGATTTTGCAATTCCAAAACAATCAGCATGAGCATTTTTACTTTCTGCATTAGCTGCATAAGTAACTTTTTTCTCTAATCTAGTTGCCATACGTATCAGCCAATCATCATTAGCATTCACAAATGCAAGCCCTTCATGTTTCAACAAATAATAGTACAATTCACTGTTTGATCGTATTACACCTTCCATACTACCAAAACCTTCAAGATGATCTTTCCCATTATTAGTAACAATTCCAAAATCAGGACAAGCTATCTCACATAAAAAAGCATTTTCCCCTATATGATTTGCCCCCATTTCAATAACAGCCATTTGATGAGTGCTATTTAATTTTAATAATGTTAAAGGCAATCCAATATGATTATTAAAATTCCCAGGTGTAGCCAATACATTATATTTCTGACTTAAAACTGATGTGATCAATTCTTTCGTAGTAGTTTTTCCATTAGAGCCAACAATAGCGATCACAGGAATTGATAATTGTTGTCTATGATATTTAGCAAGTTGCTGAAGCGTTGTTAAAACATCATCAACTAAAATACATTTATCATTTATTTTATATCTTTCATCATCAATCAAAACATAAACAGCTCCTTTATTTAACGCTTCCTGAGCAAAGCTGTTCGCGTTAAAATTAGGACCTTTCAACGCAAAAAACATCGAGTTCGATTCTATCTTTCTTGTATCTGTACAAACAATCGGATATTGTTTAAAAACTACATATAGCTCTTCAACGTTCATCATATTTTAAGAATTTATTAAGAGGCTTGAAATTTTACTTCTTGCATATTTTGGTAATTTTACAAATCAAAAATCAATTCTCATGAAACGATTTATATACATCTTGTTATTACTTTCAAGTTTTAGCTTCTCAAATGCTCAAACCTTTCAATATTATTATTCAAATTCTTCAAAGTTTTTGAATGCTAACAATGATACTTTATTATATCCTTTTACTGGAGGAATGACCTCTCCACAATTTTCAAATATTGATTTGAATAATGATGGCATGAATGATCTTGTAGTATTTGACAGATCAACACCTTTGGATTGGGGACACAAATTAATGACGTTTATATGGGACGGAACCAAAATGGTGTATGCTCCACAATATGAAGGTGTTTTTTTTGAATTTAATAATTGGGTGAAGTTTATTGATTACAATGGAGATGGAAAGGCCGATATTTTTACTGAAATTAGTAATGAAAGGTATCAGCTTATAGATACCACAAAATTTCTTGAAACTAGTAGTTTGCGTGTTTTTTTAAACACGTCTGATATATCAGGTATTTTAAAATTTAAAGAGATAAATAATCAAATTCAAGATACAGGTGGTTGGTGGGACCCTTCAACTCAAATGCCTGCTGGTGAAGTTAATTTAAATAAATCAGATATAAATGGCATCGATGATCTAGACGGAGATGGAGATATTGATTTAATTAGTTTTCTAAATTTTGGTTATAGCCCTTTCTTTTATGAGAACTGGACCATTAATCCTCAGCATATTCCTTACAATCATGATTCGTTAGTCTATATTTTACGAGATGAATGTTGGGGATATATTCAATTTGATGTGAACTCAGGAATGAATAAATTCAGACTTCGTCAATCAAAAGACAGCTTGTCTTCTTGCTTTTACCAAATGTATCCAAAATCATCAAGACATGCCGGAAGCTCAACTTTATTTATTGATTTAAATGGTGATGGTATAAAAGACATGTTATATGGGGATATCAATTATACCAATCTGATTGCATTGTATAATGACCGTTTACATAACTCTTTGCACCATGACTCTATTAGCTCTCAAGATTTATTATTCCCTTCAAATACTACTCCTGCTAATTTCATTTATCAGCCTTCCGCTT
>Ga0265327_10004481_pt1 | contig 12344 bp, 12 predicted proteins | sample 41621metaG_FD_202089 | JGI IMG/M metagenome (GOLD analysis project Ga0265327, IMG submission 202089) | Rhizosphere microbial communities from Carex aquatilis grown in University of Washington, Seatle, WA, United States - 4-16-21 metaG | ecosystem: Host-associated > Plants > Roots > Rhizosphere...
TACAGGGCTTGAACCAGTTGCATGGCGATCTGAACCACGAAATCGCCTCGCTGCACATGAGTCAATTCGTGCAGCAGGATCGCGCGCCGCTGTAAGGGATCCTCACTGGCCAGCATCGCCGCGGGGACCACCAGCACCGGCTTCCACCAACCGTAGGTCAGTGGAGTCTGGATCGAACAAGAAGTTCGCAACTGAACGGGTCGTCCAATATGCAGCACGCGGCAATACTCGCGCAAATCCTCCTCCCAGACCAAGAATTCGTTTGTGGCAGTCTCGTCGATTCGTGACGTCCCCAGGTGCAGTTGCCGAACCTGCCAGATCCCCAGTCCCAGGCGGATCAGCAGCATTGCCACACCCGCCGCATAGACAATTCCAACAGCGATCATCCACGTCGCTGCGGCGCCTGCCGTAGGGGCCGGTTTACCTTGCGATATTGCATCCATCGCCTGAGCCGTTCCCATCACGGCTTCCAGTTCAGCACCTGCCCGCGCGGGGACTGCCGGAGACAGGTCGCCGGCGAGGTGGGATCGAGGCGTCTCAAAACTCGATGTCGATTCTGTGACTGATGTCGCCTCGTCCGATGCAGGAGTCGCCACGTTTTCCGGGAATGCCTCGCGACTCGAATCCATTGAGGTTAAGTTCGCCACGAGTGGGTCTGCAGCGGGCGAATCCGCTTGCGGCGTCTCGACCACCGGCGACGGTACTTCTGATGACTCTGTTGCCGCCGATGAACGGGAAGGGAGCACCGCCAGGGAGAGACGCGGCAGGAGCAGCATGGCGGGGAGTATCAGCAACCCGAAAAGGCCAATTCGCAAGATCGCGGACCGAATCGCCAGGGCTCGTCGAGGAACCGCCAGTAGTCCCAGCGAGACGATCACCATCAACAGCGATCCACGCCAACAAAGGTTCCCCAACCCATCCATGATAAACGTCATGACTTTTTCCTTCGCCGGGGTCGAGTCGGTTCCGTGGTCTCTGCCGCGTGTCGGGCCTGGTCGGCCAGTCGCTGTAACTCTTCAGGGGAAATCTCTTCATCTTCGAGCAATCGCAGCACCAGGTCGGCCGCGGATCCGCGAAACAAACGTTTCAGCAGACTGTCGGTCGCCTGAGACTGAGCGGACGCGCGCGGGACGATCGCTTCGTAGACATACGCTTTTCCCCGCAAATGGTGCTGAACATACCCCTTGTCACCCAGAACCCGCAGCAGCGTTCGGATACTGGAGTCATGGGCGTCATCCGCGAGCGCAACGCGAATTTCCTCCGCGGTCGCAGGTCCGGATCGCCAGAGACATTCCATGATCTGCGCTTCGCGCGGCGTCAGCGCTTCATTCAAGGGGCGTGACATACGGCATCCTGTTAACGAATTCACAGATCACATTAGCTTGGAATCGGTCGGGCTGTCAAGCGGGCCTGGTTCACGCGGCAGAGCTTGGCGCGAGTAACCGTTCACGGGCCGGGGACTGACGCATTTTCACGGCGAAAAGCAAACATCGTTGATGAGCGCAATACGACTCCAAAGCGCCGTTTGACCGTGAAAATGGGTCTGTCCCCCTGCTTGCCCGTGAACCGTGACCGGCACGAGTCGCACGTTGCAAGGAATTTGGGATTTTGCAGAGAAGGCGTGCGCATATCGATGCGGGCTAAAGCTTCGTTCCATTCACCTTTGCCCAAGGAGTGAAGGCCCCCATCGCATGGTGCTGGATCTTGCGTCCCCAGATCCGGTTTCCGCAAAACGCATAAAGCGTGTCCTTGTTTTTGCCGCCAAGACAGACGCCTGTCACGCGGCCACCGCCGGGAACCGGCAGAATCACCTGCGTCGGACCGTCATCCGCGCTGATCTGCACGCCGCTGCGCGTTGCGATGAATTGTCTCCCTTCGACGGAGTAACAGACAGACTCGGCCCCGGCATCGTCATCCCAGTCCTGAACATGCAGGTGGAAAAAACGCTCCTTGTGCGACAGGGTTCCATCACCGTTGATCTGATAGCTGTAGACCCACTTCGAATGACCTTCCGCGACAGACAGCAACCATTGATCAGGCCGGTAGGACATCCCGGTCGCGAACTTGATTCCCGAGTCCACCTCGGTTTTCTTTCCGTCCTTGATGAGCCAGACACTTCCCGGGCCGTGCGGTTTTTCGCCGTTGGTCGTCACGAACAGACTGCCATCGGGACGGGCAAGGATCGAGTGGCCACGAATGTCGTCCAGCATGACGGTTCCGTGCCCCGCCGCGTCGTACCGCATCAATTTGCCAGACGTTTCCGAGATGGAGAACACAGTGTCGTCAGGACCGACAGTGATACAGTGGGCCTGACCGGCATCTGCGACAAATTCGGTCACCTTCCCGTCCAGTCCGATGCGGTGAATTCGATTGTTAGCCGTGTCGGCGAAAAAGACTTCACCCGACGAATTGCACGCCGGTCCTCTGGTGCTTTTAAAACCTTCGGCCACCAGTTGCCAGCCTTCTCCGGGAATCAGGATTTCCTGAGCACGCGGCGCACTCGGCCCCGCTTTGACTCGTTCCGGCCAACCCTGCCACAAGTAGGCCATCGCTTCCTGCCAGTTTTCCATGTAACCCGCGACATGGGGCCCATCGATGACTCGATAACGATAATCGTATCCCGAGAACTTGAGGGCCTTGTCCATTTCCTGGTCGAGCAGGTACCAGTCCCCCGCGGCATTCTCCATGTCGCGCGTCGCCGTCGTGAGAAAAGAGCGAATCGGCCGGGCTTCAAATTTGCGGACCATCATGGGGAATTCATGGCCGCCGCGAAACGCCACCCAACTGCCGCTGGCCGCATACACGCGGCTGAAGGCATCGGGCCGGTGCCACGCCGCGGTAAAGGCCGCGATCCCGCCGCTGCTGCCGCCGACGATGCAACGATCGTTGCCGTCGGTCGAAAGATTCAACTGGTATTCGCGGGCAATGTATGGCAGTAATTCGTCGATCAAGAACCGGACATTGTTGTCACTGACGCCATCGTATTCGAAATCACGATTCCTTCGGCCGATCGTGTTCTTCATCGGTGCGGGAAGATCTCCCGGACGCACAAACACCCCCACGGTGACGGGCATCTCTTTCGTGGCGATCATCGTTTCGAGCAATGTCTTTTCGCGAGGCTTGTAGCCGTCTGTTTTGACGTAGACGCAGGCCGGTTTGGCGGCGTCATACTGCGCGGGAATGAAAACAGTGACGTCGCGGACAGTCCCGGGGAAAATCCGGCTCTGGTTAAACGTGAACTGCCTGGTGGTCCCGGCGGGGATCGCTTCCGGTTTGATCTCGGGCGGAACATATTTCGGCCCCGCGTCGGCCGCATTGGCGTCGGCAACGCCGGTTCCGGCGAGTGGCCGGATGAACCATTGCAGATGCGGATCGCCCGGCTTGCTTTCCCACAGGTCGATCCGGGCTCCAGGCTGTTTGTTCCCCCCGAAGTCGTCGAGTCCCTTATCCGTCACATGATTGGGGACCAGCGTGTAACTGCCATTGGCCTGCTTGTTCAGGCGCCAGCGCTGCCAGGGCTGATTCCGGTCCGTTTCGAGAACAATCTGTGTCCCATTCTGTGTTCCCCCTTTGGCCACGGCGAGCACCAACGTTGTGCTGTGGGAAGGCCGGATTGCAAACAGTCCCTCCCCTTGTGGAATCACCCCCCATTTCTGGCTGGCGGCTCCCGACGGGCGACCAATCGAGACGACAGTCCCTTCGGCGTCACCCGCATTGACCGCCTCCAGCACCAGGGCCGGAGCACTGACAGGAACCAGTGCGTAGGAACCCCAGTCTTCCGCGTTCCCGGGACAACTCAATCCAATGGTGATGGTGGCAACCAGACCAGCGACCCGCGTGAATGAAAATCGTCCGTACATGAAGTCCTTTCGAATAGAATTCGACGTCGCGAAGCGGCAGGCCGAGGCCTCCGCATTGACAGCGAAACTCGCCATTCATAACCGGTTCACTTCGTTCTCCGTGCTTGATCTTCGCTCCCTTGCAGGAATTTGCAAGAACTGCGGGAAATGCTGCCAGAGCTTGATTGAAGAGATGTCGCAAGATTTGATCGCAACAATCTCGTTGCTTGTTCTGCGGGATGGAGAGAATTCTTGCGCCACAATTGTAAACCATTTGGTTGACATTTGGATGTGCATTGATATCCTAAACCATATGGTTTCAGATCAATCCTCCTCCCTGGATCGCGTGTTTCATGCGCTGGCACACCCGGCGCGGCGGGCGATGTTGCGGCAACTGGCGGGCGCGGAACGCAATCTCAGCGAACTGGCTTCTCCATTAAAGATGTCGTTTCCCGCGGCGTCCAAGCATGTTCGCGTCCTGGAGCAGGCCGGGCTGGTGCATCGTCGCATCGTGGGACGAACGCACCTTTGCACTCTGGAAGCGAAACCCCTCGAAGCGGCCAACGACTTCCTCGAGAAGTATCGCCAGTTCTGGGAAGAGAGTTTCGAGCGGCTGGACGACTTGCTGGACGATTTGAAAAGCAAAAGCCAGACACCGGGACGCGGCAAGCGTAGTCCCCGAAAGAAATGACCATCCATGAAGAACACCGGAAGCTTGAAAGTCACAACTCCTTCTGACAGGGAAATTGTGCTGACGCGTGTGTTTGACGCTCCCCGTCACCTGGTCTGGGACGCATTCACCAAACCGGAATTGCTGAAACGCTGGTTCGGACCGCGTGGCTGGTCGCTGGTGGTCTGCGAAGTTGACCTTCGCGTGGGCGGGGGATTCCGATTTGTGTTGAGCGGCCCCGACGGACACGAAATGGGGATGCGGGGCGTGTATCAGGAAATCACTCCACCCAACCGTTCGATCCACATGGAGTCCTTTGACGATTACCCAGGCGAATCCCAAGTGACGACTGTGTTGGTCGAGGACGCAGGCCGGACGACACTGACCGCCACCGTGCTTTACCCCTCACAGGAAATTCGCGACATCGTGATTCGCACTGGCATGGAGCATGGCGCCGCAGAGAGCTACGACAAGCTGGCCGAATTGCTGTCGGGTTCGGTGTAACAATCCTGAAGTCAAGGAGTCCCATTGATGGCCCGGAGTCCGCTTGTCGGGGCGCAGGTCAGCTTGATCATGTCCGCCCTGTTCTCAGTCATTCTTATCCTGCTGCATTTTCTGCGGGCGGATCTAGATCCCTCCTGGCGGTTCATCAGTGAATATGAACTCGGAGACTTCGGCTGGCTGATGCGTGTCGCCTTCTTTGCGCTGGGACTGAGTTGCGCTGGACTCTGTTTCGCCGTATTCCCGTACTCGCGCACGATTCGAGGCTGGCTGGGAATGTTGCTTCTGATGGTTTCGTGCTCGGGGATGCTGCTCGCCGGGATCTATGCCCCGGACAAGGACAATAAGCTCCATGAACTGGGAGCGATGCTCGACAACGTCCCGTTTGCGGCGCTGTTTTTGAACTGGAATCTGTACCGCCAGCCGGCCTGGTCGGCGGCGAAGCGGCTGCTGGCATTGACGGCCGGTTTACCGCTGCTGGGACTTGTGGTCTTTATCGGATCACTGGCATGGATGCTGCCCGCCAATGGCGGTCAACCCGGACCAACCGTTCTGGCAGGCTGGCCCAACCGATTCTTTATCCTGGCCCATCTTGGGTGGCTCGTTCCTGTCGCATGGCACGCGATGATCTTGAATCAGTCATTGATGACGGGCTCGACCAGTCTCACAAGTTGTTCGAGCGATTCCTGCCAGCCCAGGTAGCACATTTCGACGGGAATGACCGCGGGAATCCCTGTTTGAACAACAGACAACTCGGTCCCGCACGAGACGGGTGTCAATGTGACGGTGGTTTCCATTTCGCCCGGCAGATTGGGATCGTCGAATTTGTCGGAATAGCGAATCCGGGAATTCGGCATCAGTTCCCGATATTCGCCACCAAACGAGTGTCCGTTTCCGGTGGTGAAGTTCTTGAACGCCATGCGAAATGTCCCTCCCACCCTGGCATCCAGGTGTTCGACCTGACAGGTGAATCCGTAGGGAGGAAGCCATTTGGCCATCGCGTCTGCATCCAGAAATGCGCGATAGATTCGCTCTGGAGTAGTGCGGATGACACGATGCAGTCGAACGGAATTGGTTGACATGTGTTGCTCTTGAGTCAGTTGAACGGACGCGGAAGCGGCGCACAGATCTGGCCAGACATTGTGACTCAATCCGCTTGGCCCAGTACATGCGGAAGAGCGTGGCTTCGGTAGGCCAGCTCTCGTGGAGTCTGAAGCGTCGATGCAACGAGGTCAAGGCGCGCCGTCGTGAAATACCCTGCGAAGCGAATGATCGGATCTTCGGCCAGTGCGGATCACGAGCTTGAACCGGTGGTCCCACTTTGACCACTCCCCGCCGCTTCCCGGATGCCGTCGCCCGCTCGACCGTCACGGCCTGCAGTCGTTCTTTACCAGAAACGAGACAACGCCGCCCAGTAGCTCCGACAGAGCGAACCCGGCGAATCCATAGACGGTACTGGCAACAGAGGCGAACATCAGCGTGACGATCGCATCCAGATTGACTCTATTCGAGGCGACGAGCGGCAATGCCAAAGATCCGAACCACGTTGCCGCGATAAACGACAAAATCCCAGAGATTACGAGCACGACCCTCATGACTCTGCATGCGGTGTATGAAATCGCCCGCGACTCAACTGGGGAGTCGGCATTAACCGAACGTTCCTCAGGCTCCGCGGATCCTCGCCGCTTGAGAACCGGCAACTCGTCGAGCGTCTCAGCAACCTGGTGAACAGTCAGCCGCTTTCCGCACTTGGGACAATCGAACGACGAACCCGCCTTCTCGTCCTTGGCCTGCATCTTGGCACCACAGCCGCACTCAACCTGAATCATGGAACCCCCTCGCTAGAACGTCACACGAACCCGCCCCAGCGAGGGTAACGCCCCTGTCAGGAGTTCGGATCAATCGCCGCACGTCGACCAGCCGCCAGGGTCGCAGCTTGGTTTACCAGTGCTTGGAGATCCTCGGGAGACAGTCGCGATAGTAAATCGGCGAGCCCCCCTTCGGAAACCGAATTCCTGACATCAGGTTTGGCGTCTGGCTTGGCGTCTCCTGAAAACTGCGAAGAACTCCCTATACCGTCGAAATGATTCTGTCCCTGCCAGGAGTCGAACCTGGTCTACGACCTCCGCAAAGTCGCGTGCGTCCACCACACTCCAGGGACAAGCAGTACCCCACCGAGGAATCGAACCTCGCCCAACTGCTTCGAAGGCAGCCATGCATCCTCCACACCCGCAGGGCAGATCAACATCAGGCGGAAGGCAAGGGATTCGAACCCTCACGACCAGGTGGCCGCACGGTTTAGCAAACCGGCCCGGCAAGCCTTATCCGGCTACCTTCCGAATTGAGTAGCGTCCTCGATGGGATTCGAACCCACGATCTCCACCGTGACAGGGTGGCGAGCACTCCGCTGCTCCGCGAGGACGAAAGGCGTTCAAAGTGAACGTCACCAAATCAAACTGGTCCTGGGTGGACTCGAACCACCGCTCGTCTTCTTGTAGGGAAGCTGCCTTCGCCGCTGGGCTACAGGACCGGATGAACTGAAAAGTGGACTCATCGGGAATCGCACCCGAATTTTTGGTTTGCAGGACCAATGTCGTACTGTTGGACCATGAGCCCGCATGAGGAGTCCTCTCGACCCAAGAGGGAACGCCGTAATCGTTCACGGGCAAGAGAGGGGGACAGACCCATTTTCACGGACAAACGGGGCTTCGGAGGCTTATCGCGTCCATGGAAGATCGTTGTTTTTCCCGTGAAAATGCGTCAGTCCCCGACCCGTGAACGGTTACGGGAACGCCCAAGCGGAAGCCGTGGGACTCGAACCCACAACGGGACACCGTCCCGCACCTGCTTTCGAGGCAGGCTCCTCATCCGGCCGGATGACTTCCGTGACCTCTCAAATTGCGGCGACAGGAACCTCCCCGGGGCCACGACGATTGAGTCCCACTTGCCGCACAACCGACTGACTGTGGCAATACCACCGTTCGCACCCCAATTCGCCATTCACCGAGCCAACCTCGACGACGAACCGATCAACGAAAAAGCCCGGTGTCCTGCGTGTGACACCGGGCTTCTGAGGCGGGAAAAGCCTGTGGCCGATGTCACGTGCGCAGGGGAGACGAGGCATCCACACGGCGCGAACTCGCACGTCCCGAACGGCTGGCCGAGTCATTGGAAGACGGCTGCCGTACCTGGTGACGGACGCGTTGCACCGCGCGCCGATTCGCCCCGGAACTCGAATCCATGGGATTCGAACGCCGGTCAGCAAACCGCATCGCGCCGCTCTGATCGCATCGGGACATCGGCCGAGAATGAATCATGATCCGCAAAACCTGTGAAACCCATTTGTTTGGAATCGAGGCAGCGGTATTGAACGAAGCCGCTGTGATGAAATAGATGCGCGGCAATCGAAAAAAGTTCGCGGAAATCTGCCGAATCGAACTTGAATTTGAAAACACGACCTGGCCGAAGACGGCAACATCGTGTCACCCTTGAGTTCGGTGCCTCGTTCCCTATTCCGGACGACGCTGGCACGATTCGCAGCATTCGAACAATGCCCTACGATCCCACGTTAACATCACTCGATGTATTGTGGCGTGTGTGCGTCGGACGAATTGCCACCAGGGCGATGATCAACCCGACGAGGCCCCCCAGGTAACCAGCGTTGTGGATGTAAGCGACGCGAACAAAGGCCCAGTGATCCGTGATGTCAAGCGCCGAGAACGTCAGGTCCCAGGACGAGTAATCGGCATTCGGACCTCTCCACAGTCCATACGCATAACCGATCAGGCCGAACAGGAAGCCGCAAGCAATGATGCAACCAAGACCTGCTCGAATCTGTCGATACGCCTGATCCCGCGGTTGACCTGGAATTAAGCGTCGAGCAAGAAACCAGGCGGAGATGAATCCAACCCACCAGGTCGCCAGAAATCCAATGGTCGCCACAAACTCCCGGTTGCCCAGTCCCAGGTCTGCGTAATGGAACTGTCGAAACTTCAGCCTGGTGAAGTATTCGGGCGCGATGGTGTACGTGACCTGGTCATGCAGGATGCCATAAGCGCCGGCAATGATCGCGCCGATCAAGGCTGCGCCGATTGTCGGGGGGACATTCGCCAGAGACATCTGTGGAATGAGGTACTTCAACATGGTGGACTCATCCCGTGACGCAAGCTTCGATCCACTCAGATGACATTGAAAGTGCGAGAGCCATCAGGCAGGTCCGTTATCCCCATCCGCCGGGTAACCGTTCACAGGTCGGGGACTGACGCATTTTCACTGCGAAAAACAAACATCTTCCATGGACGCGATCAGACTCCGAAGCGCCGTTTGTCAGTGAAAATGGGTCTGTCCCCCTCGCTTGTCCGTGAACGGTTACTCTGCCGGAGCCCACAACGCACGGAATTTTTCACGGACATGGGGATCAAGCTGTTCGGCAAATTCCATGGGCAATTGCAGGACCTTGGGTTAGTCTAACCCACCTTTTTCAGAAACGTAATCCGGCCGGTGGCAACCCATTCGACAACATAGATATTCCCCAGGGCATCGAAACAGGCGTCGTGAGGATGGATGAACTTTCCGTTTTCCCAGCGTTCGGGTTGCTCGCGCATCTTGAAGCCTTCCAGCACTTGCTCAGTCCATTTGGGATCGTAACCCAGGTGCACGACAACGTGATTGTCCTGATCAAACAAAGTCACACGCGCGTGCAGATCGGGAATCAGCAGGAGTGATCCCCGGATGTCAAAATGAGCCGGGAAGCTGACATTTCCGACGATGCTGACCGGTTTCCCTTCCAGAGTCAGGTACTGCAATCGAGCATTGGCGCGATCCGCGACAACCAGCAGGGGTTCCCGGCCGGGACGATTGTCGAGCCAGATGCCGTGCGGAGTCTTAAACTGCCCGGGCCCCTCACCGGTTCCGCCGAATGACTGCACGTACCTGGCATCCTTGTCGTAGCGATGGATGTAATTCAGGCCATAGCCATCCGCGACATAAAATCCGCCGTCTGGCGCGAACGCCATGTTGGTGGGGCTGTATTTCTCTGGCCCCTCGTACAAATCCGATTCCTTCGGATAGGACCGTTCCCAGACCGGTTCTCCCTTGAGCGTTGTCTTGGTGATCAGCCCGGGTCGCGGCTTGGAACTGTCGAGCGGCTTGGTCGTGGTGATCGCCAGATAAAGAAACTCGTCCTTCCCATCCCGACGGATATCAATTCCATGTCCCCCAAAGTTCCATTGTTTGCCGAAGGAACGGACAAATCGTCCGCTGGGCTCGAAGACGGCAGCGGTGTCGATGTTGGAATTGAATGGCGCCCGATGAGTCACGTAAATCAGGCCTTCGGCATCCACGGAGACACCGTGAGTCGCGTGCCAGCGAATATGATCGGGAACCTCTCCCCAATTGTGATGGCACTCGTAGGTGTGTTCGCCCGAGCCGACCAGGACCGGTCTGGTCCCCGCTTTGTCAGAGGCGTGGACGAAGAAACTGGAAGTCAGCGCCGATGCCGCCGCCGCACTGGTGGTTTTCAGAAAGTCGCGACGTTGAGGATCAACGGAGTCGGACATGAGCTTTTTTCCTGAAGCAACAGCGTAGATCAGATCACAGGGAAGTGTCATCAATCCCCGAATCATACGGCCGAATCATTGGTCGCTGCAATTGGGCTTGCGCGCAACCTCCTTTCCGGGTACACCCGGGACTTCGCTTTCGAGGACATCACTACGGCGGGGTGACAATGGTTGTTGCGACGATCGGCAGTCGCTTTTTGATGTCCAGCGGCCGTGTTTTGGGTGGCACGGCACAAGCTGCCCGGAGTTTTGCGTTCCGATTTTGGAGTCTCCGACAAGATCGCGGTGGACTCGAATTGCCGCTGGCAGGTGGCGACTACGGCGATGTGTCTGACTTCCGCGTTGTTGTTGGTCATTTCAGCGTGTTATCATGCTTCGCAACATGGACGTCATGTTCAGGAGGCGTCAGTCAATGAGTACTACGATCGACGATACCGACGCGGCGTTTCGCCGGTCTGCCCGCGGTGAGCCCGCTTGGGAAATCGCCACGCTGTTCCCGCTGCAGGGAACCTGGTCTGAAGAGGCTTATCTGGCACTTTCGTCCAATCGATTGCTGGAACTGAACGACGGCTGTCTGGAGGTGCTGCCGACGCCGACGTACTTTCACGAATTGATCGTGGAGTTCCTGTACGACCTGCTGCGTCTGTTCGTGAAAGATCGTGGCTTGGGAAAAGTCATGCGTGCCCCCCTTCCCATTCGGTTGTGGGCGGGGCAGATGCGCGAGCCAGATGTGCTGTTTCTGCGTCCTGATCGACTGCAGCAACTCGCCAGGGCAGGCAATCGGGCACAACCGGACGGCGCTGACCTTGTCATGGAGGTTGTCAGCCCCGGCGCCCACAATCGCGAACGAGATCTCGAGGTGAAACGATCTGAATACGCGCGAGCGGGAATTTCCGAATACTGGATCGTCGATCCCGAGCAACAGATGATTTCAGTGCTGTCTTTGAATGGGGATGTCTACCGGGTCGCCGGTGAATATGGTCTCGATCAAACTGCATCCTCTGTATTGCTGCCTGGCTTTACTGTCGCCGTTCAAGCAGCATTTGATGCAGGCGATCGGTAACCGTTCACGGGCAAGCGAAGGGGACAGACCCATTTTCACTGGCGGCCGCGAATTCGATGGCACGTCGCGTCCACCTCAGCCCGTTGTTTCTGCCGTGAAAATGCGTCAGTCCCCGGCCCGTGAACAGTTGAGGCGACCGGGTTGAGTGACAACGTTCACATGAGGGGCCAGAAGCAGTCCGGACAACTTTCCCTGAACCCGCCGTCTGTTCGTCGCCTCTGTGAATATGATTTCGTGAATGGCCCTGGCAATTCATACCAACGATTCAAGACGATGCAATTCTTCGCCATCACCGCTTCTCACCGGATGCGGCAGGCGCTTTGGTCTTCGACTTTGACATCGCTTTTCGAACGTCAATCATCGGTCGCGCGTCGACACGCCATTGACCATTCAACCTTTGCAATCGTGTGGGGACCGGCATGTCGCTCAACAGCAGAACCTTCCTGTCTTTAGTCACTTCGTCGGCGCCGACTTTCACGGTCTTATTTCCAGGAAGCGTCACCGTGTCTCCCGGTGCGAGTTCTCGAATTCTCGCATTGGCAAGAAATGCACGCACGTCCTCCGGCGGAGTTTCCGTTCGTAGCAGAAGCGCAAGGTCTTCTTCTGATGTCGGCATGATCGTCTTCCGGATCAGCGCCTCGTTCGATTGAGCGACACCCAGCATAAAGCTTCGTAACGTTCCTTCGGCAGTTGTCCGACTGAACCGGGGATCC
>Ga0265327_10004482_pt1 | contig 12343 bp, 13 predicted proteins | sample 41621metaG_FD_202089 | JGI IMG/M metagenome (GOLD analysis project Ga0265327, IMG submission 202089) | Rhizosphere microbial communities from Carex aquatilis grown in University of Washington, Seatle, WA, United States - 4-16-21 metaG | ecosystem: Host-associated > Plants > Roots > Rhizosphere...
CTTGACGCTGGAGCGCTCGTTCTTGTACTCGCTCTTGCCCAGCACCTGAAGGACGGATAAGGGAATATCCCGCAGTACGTGTTCTTTCACGTCTTCGCCCAACCTCGCCCAGACGAACAGTTGGTCTTCCGGCTGCAACGATTCCAGCAACAGGGCAACTTCGGCGTCATCCATCTGCCCGATAACCTGATCGAGCTTCATCAGATTCTGTTTGCGCACCAGCGTCTCGACCAGATCGTGGTGCGGCATGTCCTGATTGTGAACGATGTCCGTAGCCAGTTTGTTCTTTTGCAAAATCTGCAGCACATCTTGCCGGTTTTTCTGCTGCTTGTCGGTCAGATTTTCTGGCATTTTTCACCCTCCTGGCTGGCTGGTCACGGTTTATCTGCGCTTGCCCTGCGGCAAGAGTGCGCGCACCCTAACCGCCTCCCCTTCTCATGTCAATATATACAGCGCAATCAGGGCCAAAAATGGATTAATTGCCAACAAACCTAGCCTGCTTCACAATGTGCGACACCAACGGGGGGCCATCATGACCATGTTCAACCATCAGGATAAACTTACCGAGATAGACCAGTGCATCGCTCTGGGTAAAAAGATTTCGGTTATCCACGAAACGTTGAAAGTTCATCACCCCTTCATCGCACGCATCGCTGCCGCGCTGTATGACGACAAAACCGGCACCCTGAAAACCTTTGTACACAGCAGCGGCGCGGACCAGCCGCTGGCGCACTACCAGGCCAAATTGAGCGAAGCCTCGTCGCTGATGGAGATCGTGCGCAGCGGTCGCCCGCGCGTGGTCAACGACCTGACCATTTTCAATCGGGGCCAGAACGCGCACACGCAGAAGATCAAGAATCAGGGCTATTTATCCAGCTACACCATGCCCATGTATGCGCGCGGAACGCTGTTCGGCTTCCTGTTTTTCAACTCGTACGAGGCGACACCTTTCACCGAAGAAGTGTTGCGCCAACTCGATCCCTACGGACACTTGATCGCGCTGACCATCATCAACGATCTGACCTCGGTGCAGACCTTGCTGGCCACGGTGAAGAGCGTGCGCAACATGTCTCACTTGCATGACGACGAAACCGGCTCGCATCAGGACAGGATGTCGCGTTATGCGCGCCTGATCGCGCGGCGGGTCGCCGTCAAACACCATCTCAGCGACGAGCATATCGAGAACGTGTTCATCTTTTCGGTGCTGCACGACATCGGCAAAATGGGCGTGCCCGACCAGATACTATTGAAGCCCGGCCACCTCACCGACGCCGAATTTTCCGACATGAAATCCCACACCACCAAGGGGCGACAACTGATCGACCAGCTGGTGGAAAACTTCGACTTGAGCTCGATTCCGCACATACAAATTTTGCGCAACATTGCCGAATTACATCACGAAGCCATCGACGGCAGCGGCTATCCCTACGGGCAAAAAGGCAGCGAAATTCCGATCGAGGCGCGCATCACAGCGGTGGCGGATGTGTTCGACGCCCTCACCAGCCGCCGCCCTTACAAAGAGCCGTGGAGCAACGACGAAGCCTATGCCATGATCGAGCAATTGAGCGGCATCAAGTTCGACGCCGATTGCGTAAAAGCGCTGATCGACGGCCGCGAAGAGATCGAAGAAATCCAGCGGCATTTCAAGGAAGACATCGTGGGATGACGCGCTACCCGCCTTACCAGAAGATACCGCTCATCAACAAACCCACGATAAAAATGCACAAGGCGACCGGCGGTATAAATTCCAGCCAATTCAGTTTCCGTTTGCGCGAACCCCGCTTCAGCCAGAGCGTGGAATCCTGTTCGGTGCGCAACACTCCATTATTGTGGTATCTCATTTTCAACTCCTGTTCAGTCAATAGCCAGTGATTTCATCTTACCCGGAGTCCGCTCGCATAGCCTAGTCCATGCAGCCATTTCTACAGCCTGCATCAGGCGGCTAAGAAATCCGGATAAGCGGCAGCATTTTCGGGATGACCGGTCATCGCGCCGCATTACCTCCACGCAGTCCAGCCAGCAAAATACAGCCTCCATGCATTCGCTTCGGTAAGCGCACCTGCCCGCCGAAAATCATCGCGGAACAACTGCACGCAAAAATAGGTTCCGGTATCACCTGATGGCATTTCAGTTGCGTTCGCTGCCGCATAAAACTCGCTACGCAAGCATGAGATAATGAGCCACTTTCCCATCCATCGCCACGCACGACATGCCCCATCTCGTCGTTTCCATATCCGGCCACGGCTTTGGCCATGTCGCGCAGACCGCACCGATTCTGAATCTGCTGCATGAGCGCATGCCGCAGTTGCGCCTCACGGTGCGCTCCAGCGTCGCCATCGAGCAACTGCGCTCGCGCATTCGCGCGCCGTTCACCCATCTCGGCAGCGAAGGCGATATTGGCATGGTGATGTCTTCGGCGATAGACGTGCTCGCCGCAGCAAGCCGTGCCGCCTATCGCGCCTTTCATGCCGACTGGGATGCGCGCGTACGCGCCGAGGCCGACTTACTACGCCAGCTCGGTGCCGACATGGTGTTCTCCAACGTCGGCTATCTGCCGCTGGCGGGCGCGCAACGGGCGGGTATTCCAAATGCGGCGCTGTGTTCGCTGAACTGGGCAGACATCTATCGTCACTACTGTGGCGACGATGCCGTCGCAGCGCAGATACAAACCTGCTACGCCAACGCTGACGCCTTCCTGCGCGCCACGCCCGGCATGGCAATGCGCGACCTGAAGCAACTCATCCCCGTCGCTCCCATCGCCGCCGTCGGCAGCAATCGTCGCGCAGAACTCGACCGCATGCTCCAACTTACGCCCGGCGAAAAACTGGTGCTGGTCAGTCTGGGCGGCATCGCCAGCCGCCTGCCTATCGAGAACTGGCCGCGTATTGGAGGCGTGCGCTGGCTGGTGCAACAAAGCTGGCAGGCTCACCACCCTGATGCCATCATCCTCGAATCCTTGCCACTGAGTTTCGGCGATATCCTCGCCAGCAGCGACGCGCTGATCTGCAAACCCGGCTACGGCAGTTTCGTCGAAGCCACATGCAGCGGCATTCCCATTCTCTATATCAACCGCGCCGATTGGCCGGAAGCGCCCGCCCTGATCGAGTGGCTGCAACGAAACGGCGTCTGCCGCGAAGTTTCCAGATCGGCTCTGGAACAGGGCAATCTTGCTGCGGATCTAGAAGAAATCTGGAATGCCCCCAAGGCGCAGCCCGTCATACCCGACGGCGCAGTACAGGCTGCGGACTGGCTGCTGCACAAACTGGATGCGTAATTTTCCGCCACAAAAAAGCCCGCATCTCGCGGGCTTTTTTGTGGTGTGGCGACACCTTAGTGGTGGTGCCCACCGTCGCCGTGGGTGTGCCCGTGTTCCAGCTCTTCGGCGGTGGCCGCGCGTACGCCGGTGACTACGCCGACGAAGTTCAGCGTCTTGCCCGCAAGCGGGTGGTTGCCGTCCACGGTGACTTCGTCTTCGGTGACATCCACCACGGTGAACAGCATGTAATCTTCGTCGTCCGCTTCTTCTGCGCCGCCCTCAAATTGCATGCCGATTTCGATATTTTCCGGGAACAGGTTGCGCGGTTCGACACGCACCAGATCGTGATCGTAATCGCCGAAGGCTTCGTCCGGCTCCATCGTCACTTCAAATTTTGCGCCCACATCCTTGCCGTGCAGCGCTTCTTCCACCGTCGGAAAAATGCCGTCATAGCCACCGTGCAGATAGCTGACCGGATCATCGGTTTTTTCCAACAGTGTGCCGTTCGCGTCAGACAGCTCGTAACGTAAGGACACCACGGTGTCTTTGACGATTTTCATTTCAGTTCCTTTATCAGATTAAAAATTTCGTGGGCATGGCCGTGAGCGTGAACGCCGTAGAGGGCATGACGCACCTTGCCTTGCTTGTCGATCACGAAGGTGGAACGCTGGATAGCGGTCTTCTTATGCCCGTCCACTTCCTTGTCATACAGCACGCCGTATTTCTTGCACACTCTGGCTTCCGCATCGGACAGCAGCAACACGGAAAGCCCGTACTTGTCGCGAAATTCGGCATGGCTCAGACATTCATCGCGGCTGACACCGACCACCAGTGTATCGAGTTTGACAAAGGCATCGTCGAGATCGCTGAATTCGTTCGCCTCCATAGTGCAGCCCGGCGTATCGTCCTTGGGGTAAAAATACAGGACCACATTTTTTTTGCCGCACTGCGCAGACAAGCTGAACGTCTCCATGTCCGCATCGGGCAACTCGAAATGCGGCGCATCCATTCCTGCTTGCAATTCTACCGTCGGCATAATCACTCCTCCTCGCATCTTGCCGCACATCATTCATTTGCGGCACACGTTGAAAAGAATTCTAACTGATTTCATTCACCGCGAAAGTATTTTTGTAATGCCCCTACAACGCTATAATTCATCCATGAAAAAATCTCTTCCCCTGCTGGGTGGCTTGACCGTCAATGTTTTTCTGCGCGATTACTGGCAAAAGAAACCGCTGCTGATCCGTCAGGCCGTGCCGCAATTTAACGGCTTGCTCAACCCGCAACAATTGCTCGAACTGGCCTGCGATCCGGATGCGCAAGCGCGCGCGGTAGTGAACCGGCGCAACAAGTGGGAACTGTATCAGGCACCATTCGAACCGGAGGATTTCTCCGGCATGGAAAAATTGAAATGGACGGTGCTATTGCAAGGCCTGAATCATTATCTGCCGCAAGGCGCGGAGTTGCTCAAGCAATTCGATTTTATTCCGCACGCGCGCCTCGACGATCTGATGGTGAGTTATGCCCCCAAGAGCGGCGGCGTCGGCCCGCATTTCGATTCATATGACGTGTTCCTGTTGCAGGGCATGGGTCATCGGCGCTGGCAGATTTCTACGCAAGCTGACCGCACGCTGATCGAGGGTGCGCCATTGCGCCTGCTGAAAGATTTCAAAGTGGAACAGGAATGGGTGCTGGCACCGGGCGACATGCTCTACCTGCCGCCGCACTGCGCCCACAACGGCATCGCCGAAGACGAATGCATGACTTATTCCATCGGCTTTCGCACCCCCGCGTATCAGGAACTGGCGGAACAATTTCTGGTGTACATGCAGGATAGAGTTTGCGTAGATGGCATGTATGCCGATCCCGCTCTCAAGACGCAGAAACATCCCTCCGAAATCGGCGCAGACATGCTGCAACAGGTACAACACGCCATCAATCGCGTACAGTGGAACAAGCGCGACATCGCCGACTTTCTCGGCTGCTATCTTTCCGATCCCAAGCCGCATATTTTTTTCGAACCGCCGCACCAGCCGCTCAGCCGCACGCGCTTCGAGCAGACGCTGCAAACCCGTGGCGTGGTGCTGGATTTAAAAACACAAATGCTGTGCCACGATGGCGCGATATTCATCAATGGCGAGACTCACCCCGTCAACAAGGAAACCTACCGCGCGCTGCGCGCGCTCGCCGACGCACGCCAACTCGATGCCGCACCAAAGCTGCCGCCGCAAGCGCTCGATTTACTTTACCGCTGGTATACGGAAGGTTATATTGCACTCATCAAACGAGCCAGCAAGTGAGGTAATCGTCATGAGCGAAGAACTGCAACACACCCACCTGGACGGCACGGCAGATTACATTGCCGCGCTGGATACCCTGTGCGGGCTGGCGCACCGCAGCTTGTTTATTTTTGAAAAAGATTTCGAGGGGCTCGGTTTCAATTCCGAGGCACGCTACAACACGCTGCATTCCTTCCTGCTTGCCAGCCCGCTGAGCCGCCTGCACTTGCTGGCGCACGATACGCGCCCGCTGGAAAACTACTGCCCGCGCATAATGATGCTGTTGCGCCAGTTCGACGCCAGCATGCACATCCACCAGATGCCGAAAAGTCTTTCGCTAATTACCCAGCCCTTCGCCGTCGCGGACGAAGCGCATTATGTGCGCCGCTTCCATTTCGACGATACGCGCGGCATTTTGGCGCGACACGACCCGGAAGGTGCGCGCTTATTGAAAGCGCGCTTCGAGGAAATGTGGGCGGCATCCCACGCAGCGATAGCGCCGACCCGGCTGGGTTTATAGCCCGCTCAGACTCTTGATATGCGCCGCAACGCTGCGCCCCAGCGCGTGCAGCGCATAGCCGCCCTCGAGTACGGAAACAATGCGGCGACCAGCATGGCGATGCGCGATGTCTTTGAGCCGCTCGGTCACCCAGCCGTAATCGGCTTCCACCAAGCCGAAACCACCCATGTCGTCTTCCCGATGCGCATCGAATCCCGCCGAAATAAACAGCATCTGCGGCTGGAAACGCTCCAGTGCGGGCAACCAGTGTTCGGTGATGGCGGCACGAAATTCTGCGCTGGTGCCGAGTGATAACGGCACGTTGATGATGTGTTCGTTGCCGCTGCCCGCACCGCTGTAAGGATAGTAAGGATGGCGAAAGGTGGAGCACAACATCACGCGCGGATCGTCGTGAAAAATATCTTCCGTGCCATTGCCGTGATGCACATCGAAATCAGCGATGGCCACGCGCTGCAAAGCGTGGTGTTCAAGCGCATGCGCGGCGGCCACCGCAACATTGTTGAAGATGCAAAATCCGGCTGCGCTGTTACGCCCCGCGTGGTGACCGGGCGGGCGGATGTTGCAAAACGCATTCTCCACCTGGCCGGATACCACTCTGTCGGTCGCCATCACTGCCGCGCCCGCCGCGCGCAACGCGGCTTCCAGGCTGTGCGGATTCATCGCCGTGTCGGCGTCCAGATAGATCGCCCCGGATGTCGGTGCCCGTAAAAAAATCTGCTCGATGTATTCGAGAGCGTGGACGCGCGCCAACTGCTCTACGCTCGCCTGCGGCGCATCGTGCCGGTCAAGAAAATCGAGCAGGCCGGAAGCGATCAGTTGATCTTCAATGGCGTTGATCCGCGCCGGACATTCGGGATGCCCGTCCCCCATGTCGTGTTTGAGGCAGGCAAGGTGTGTGATGTAAGCGGTGTGCATGATAATTTATGGGCTTGTCGTCTCATCTACCCGAGAAGATCGGTTGTGGTTTATGGGGCAGCCAAGCCGTATTCTATAGTCGATTGCCTCGGCTATTAACTACATTTGTAGGTCGGGCTCTGCCCGCCGTTACACACGATGTCGGGCAGAGCCCGACCTACATTTGGTTCCGATTCGTCCGGCTTAGGTTTATGCAGATAAAGTTTGCTTCGGGTGTAGTACGCCTCCTCCGCTTTTGATATATTCGCGGCACATTTTCTGCGGAGCGCGCTGCATGAACCTCAAAGACCTGCTTTTATCCTTCGGGCCCGGCTTCGATCCAGTTCCACTCGCCGAGAAAATTCGCAGCGCCGTGGCGGCATTGTTCGGCATGTTGCTGCTGGGCGAGGCTCTGCGCTATTTGCCGGATGGCGGACATCCGCTGATTTTGTTTGCCTCGATGGCGGCGGCGTCCGTGTTGCTGTACGCCCTGCCACACAGCCCGATGGTGCGACCATGGGCACTGGTGGTAGGCAACCTCCTGTCCGGCGCACTGGGTTGGCTGTGCAGCGTGTACATTCCCGATCCGGTAATCGCCGCAGCCTGTGCGGTGGGACTGGCGACGCTGTCCATGCATCTGACCCATTCCCTGCATCCGCCCGGTGCCGCGACGGCGATGATCATGGTGGCAAACGCAGAGCAAATCCACCATCTCGGCTGGATGTGGGCGGCGGGTGTCGTGCTCGCCAATATCGTGTTTGTCCTGCTACTCGCGCTAGCCATCAACAACCTGATTCACGTCGGACGTTATCCGGTGCTGCACCGCCATCCAGCGCCAACCGACAACGGGTTTTATCCGGCTGAACTGGTGCTGGAAGATGTCGAATGGGCGCTGCGAAAAATGGGTGGAGTCACCGACGTGGACGAAGAAGAATTGCTGGAAATATTCAAGTTGGCCAGCGAGCACGCGCGTGAGAAGTGACGGTGATTTGATGCGGCTTCGCCTCAGTAATCCGACAACCGCCCGGTGCATGCTCGGCTGACGCCGGACACGAATAGATTTGCATGCTGCTTCAGTATTTTTTCCATAGCGTCCAGCGGCGACTCCGCGACGATGTCCTGATAAAAATCAAGGAATCGTCCGCCCTCGGAGATGAAGCCGCACACAGTAAACAGGATCATGATCCATCTCCCGCGCTTTAATCAGAGCCGCTGCGCCGACATCCGCCGCAAGAACATTTCCGCATCAGCGCTCGCCAGATTGGCGGGCATGCCGACACCCGCAGGTGCAAACGAGTGCTGTTGACACATCGGAGAAGCAGCCGAACTCCAGTTGGCGAACATGGCCATTCTGCCGTCTTCAGGCACTTGCGCTCCGCGTTCAATTTCGTAGCTGCTCATATCCATTACGATACTCATGACACGCCTCCTTCTGCTTCCATGATGCCGCCGATTCCGCTGCCCGATTTGGGTTTGCCGCTGTTGCATCACAGAGTTGCACATTGCATGCCAGCGCGCGCAGGAATTGCGGGAAGTGGCGCAGATACTGGCGTAGCGCGGATTTGCGCAAAGTCACATCGCGCTAAATACTGACCAAATTTGTCTCGATTCTGGCAAGACGCACCAAAATTGGTAACGCGAAAGGCGCATGAAAATTATCGTGGAGGATCAGATAGGCAAGTACCGCGCATCAAGCAAACAGGTTCACCAACCCGTCCAGCCCGACAAAGTTAAACGCATAGCTCGCCTGCGAGCGCACCACGGGCTTGGCGTGATAGGCGATGCTCACGCCTGCTTGCGCCATCATTTTCAGATCGTTTGCGCCGTCGCCGATGGCAATGGCCTGCTCCGGCAGCAGCCCCAGTTCGTTGCGCGTTTTCACCAGCCATTCCGCTTTGGCTTGCGCGTCGACGATGTCACCCAGGACATTTCCGGTGAGCTTGCCACCGACAATTTCCAGCACGTTGGCATGGGCATAGTCCAGCCCGAGGCGTTGCTTCAGGCGTTCGGTGAAGAACACGAAGCCGCCCGATACCAGCAGCGTCTTGATGCCGTGCTGCTTTAACGCGGCAAGCATGGTCTCCGCGCCGGGGTTGAGTTGCAAGCGCTCATCATATACACGTTGCAACGCGCTTTCCGCCAGCCCTTCCAGCAGGGCCACGCGGCGGCGCAAACTTTCGGCAAAATCGATCTCGCCGCGCATCGCGGCCTCGGTAATCTCCGCGACCTGCGGTTTGAGCCCTTGCATGTCGGCGATCTCGTCGATGCACTCGATGGAGATCAGCGTCGAATCCATGTCCATCACCACCAATCCGAAATCGGCGAGACGTTGGCCGGGGCGGACAAAAGCGTAATCGAGTTGATGGTCGTGACAAAAGGTCGCAATGGCATCATGCGGCTTGGTCTCGCACAGGCGATAGGCGTGCGCGGCGGTTTGTTCGACGCGGGTGGCAGTGGCCAGCCCGGCGAGACGATCCAGATAAGCGGCGGGAATATCGTGGACGGCTTGAATGATTAAGTTCATGAGATCAGTTCGTTGAAGAGGCTCTTGGTTGCCAGTACGCGAATAGTTTAACTCGGGCATTTTAATTCATTCGCCCTTCATGCAGGGATGTTGTTATACGAACGTTGACCTTTGGCGAGAATGCTGGAACACTGCCGACTAATCCGACAGAGAGAATATTGCGACCCCGGATCGGGAGTCGGCCTTAGCGAGAAATAATCGAGCAACATGCAAAAAATTCAACTATTCATCCTATGCTTTTTTCTGGCATCCAGCGCGTTTGCGGCAGACAAAAAAAACGTCAGGCAAAAAGAAGCGCTCGACAAGCCTCCCGTCAGTCAGGGATCCGCTAACGATGCGCCCGTAGAAAAACGGGTTGATTGGAGTCTCGCGCCCTACCCCGGAAAAGACGGCTACCTCCCGAAAGGCTATCAAGGTGCCGACCCCGGAAAACTTTTGGAATTATTCAAGAGCAAGCTTGCCGCCGTCCAGAAAGGCGAGCTCGAAACACCGGAAGATTTCGCGCAGCGGAAAGCCGATGTGGATGCCGTCCTCGCGCCGATCAAGACCTCCGATTTATACGCGTTCTGGAAGCCGGATATCCTCGTCTGGTACGATGCGATCAGCCGCTACTTCGTCTTTCGCAGCAAGGACAACGAGACCTTTTGCGACGAAATTTCCCCGCAATGGAATGCCTGCAAAATAGCCACCGTGGAAAATAGCCAGAGTTCGTATCCGGAGAAGTTCCCGCAGGGAATGGCAACCGTGAAGCGCACGAAAGTCACCGATTTTTCACTGGCTATTCCGCAATCGAATAACCTCTTCAGAAGTCCTGCATTTGTATACGACTTCACCCGAATGGGGTTCTACTACTATGTAACCACCCTGCCGGATGATGCCAAGAAACTCAAGGCCAACAAGATCGGCATGCTCTTTGTCGGCAGCATAGCGGGAGCGGAAATCATCGCGGGCAAGGGAAACGTCTCCCCCCCGACGTTCGATGATCCAACGGACATAAACATGCAGGAAGAAGCCATTCCATTCAATCTGAAAAAAATTGTTTTCTATGTCGTGGAAACCGGGAAGATACTCGACGTCATGAATATTCAGCCGTAGACGGGACGGCCTGAAATAGCTCGGAAGCTCGACCTTCCGCCTCCGCTCTCACTGCCCCTGCCTGTCAGCGCTCCGCCTTACGGTGCAACAGATCGAACGCGATTGTCCGACACCCCTACCGCGCAAGTAATGCCCAAGAAACAGCTTCATTTTCACTTTGAAACTATCGTAATAGAGGCGCAGAATACACGTGCTGGCTTCGGGCCAGAACGCTCGGTTTCGCAGTGAGGATACTCATGAAAATTCAATCCCGATTATTGCTGATGACGATTTCGATGGCGACCATCGCAATGGCGGCTGCCTTGCTGGTTTCCTCCTACCTGATACGCGAAGCGCTGGAAACCGATGCCAGAGATATGCTTTCCGCTGTGCTGGAGGCTAGGTACAACGCACTGAGCCAGCATCTGGACACGATACGTCGGGAAATGCACGTGCTGGCTGCTTCGTCGAATACGGTTAGATCGCTGACCGAACTGACTGCGGCCTACGCCAAGCTGGGAAAGAACCCTCAGACGCTGCTGCAACAGAATTACCCGCAGCAACACGACGCCCACAAGGCCTCCATGTCGCCAGCATTTTCCGGATCGGATTATGCGCGGGCGCATGCTGCGGCTTATTCGTTCTTCCTGAACCGCCATAAAAATTACAACTGGCAAGACATGATGCTCGTCGACCCGCAGGGGAATGTACTGTTCAGCATGGATCATGAAGGCGACTTCGCCACTAATCTGCTGACCGGCCCGTGGAAAGACTCGGGCTTGGCGCACGCAGTCACGCCTCTACTGCATGACGCGGTGCCGGGCACGATGAGCTTCGCCGATTTTACCCGCTACGCCCCCAGCGACAACAAGCCCGCCAGCTTTATTGCGATGCCGGTATTCGATCCGTACAAGCAGACATTTCTGGGCGTGGTGGCCATCCAGCTCCCGGTAGATCAGCTCAACAAATTCATGCAGGACAAAACCGGGCTGGGCGAATCCGGTGAAACTTTCGTGGTCGGCAAAGACGGCTGGATGCTGAGCGACTCACGCTTCAGCAAGGAGAGCACCATTCTGTCCAAACAGCTCAAGACGCCTGCCGTATCCAAAGTCTTGAAGGGGGAGTCCGGAATAGAATTATTCCCCGACTATCGCGGCATCGACGTCATCGTTGGTTTCAAACCGATCCAGCCTTACCGGGATGAGGCAGCGCTGGGCGAGCATCCGCAGTGGGGCGTCATCGCCAAGATCGACAGGGACGAAGTGTACGCCGAGTACTACGATTTGCGCATGAAGCTGTTGCTGACGGGAGCGGTGCTGGCTCTGTTCGCTTTTGTCGCAGGAGGAGTGGGCGCGCGCGGCATTACCCGCCCGCTGATCCAGATCAAAGACGCGCTGGCCGGACTTGCCAGAGGCGATCTCGCCGACATTCCCCATTTGGAACGCCACGACGAAATCGGCGAGATGGCCAAGGCAGCGGAGGCGTTCCGCAAAGTGACGCAGCTGATCGAGCACGAACATTGGATCGCAGAAAGCGTAACTACACTGGCCAATGCGGTTTCGACTGAGACCAGCCTGAGTAAGGCCGCCGACAAGGTATTGCATTTGTTGTGCGAGAAACTGGAGGTGCCGGTCGGCGCAATTTATTTATTGAGCGAAGACACCTACAAGCGCATTGGGGCGCACGGGCTGGCGCGACGTAGCCAGGACGAAGACAACTTCCGTCTTGGGGTGGGGCTGGTCGGACAATGTGCCAAGGACAATCAGGCGGTAGTGTTGTCGCCGGTGCCGGAAGGC
>Ga0265327_10004483_pt1 | contig 12340 bp, 6 predicted proteins | sample 41621metaG_FD_202089 | JGI IMG/M metagenome (GOLD analysis project Ga0265327, IMG submission 202089) | Rhizosphere microbial communities from Carex aquatilis grown in University of Washington, Seatle, WA, United States - 4-16-21 metaG | ecosystem: Host-associated > Plants > Roots > Rhizosphere >...
GTCAGGATTATGAGCAGGACGGCAGGGGAACGTTGTTTCAGGCGCTGGAACCTTGTCTCATTGGCAGCCGCGACACGCAACCGTATGCCGCCGTCGCGGCCGAACTGGGGATGACCGAAGGCGCGGTCAAAGTGGCGGTTTGCCGCCTGCGCGACCGTTATCGGGAGTGCCTGAAGGCCGAAGTCGCCCAAACGGTGGCCTCGCCGGCGGAAGTGGATGAGGAATTGCGCCACCTGCTGCGGGTGATGGCCCGCCGATGAAACTTTTTTCATTTAGTCAGTAACGTTTGCCATCCAATCCGTAGTGTAATGGGTGGAAAGACAAATTAATGGACACTAAAAAAATATGTTCCGGGTGCAAAAAACCCCTTGAGCCGAACGCGCCGGACGGGCTGTGCCCGCAGTGCCTGCTTCAGGCCGGTCTGGGCACCGGTGTGGATCTTGGGCCGGACAGTCAGCCGGGGAGCGCCCAACCCACCCGCTTCACCCCGCCCACCGTCGCCGAGCTCGCCCCCCAATTTTCCCAGCTCGAAATCCTCGAATTCATCGGCCAGGGCGGCATGGGCGCCGTCTACAAAGCCCGGCAAAAGGAACTCGACCGCATCGTCGCCTTAAAAATCCTCCCGCCCGGCATCGGCCACGACGCCGCCTTTGCCGAGCGCTTCACCCGCGAAGCCAGGGCCCTCGCCAAGCTCAACCATCCCGGCATCGTGACGCTGTTCGAGTTCGGAAATATTGAAAACGCCTCCGCCTCAGGCACCGCGCCCGACGCCTCGCGCCTCTATTACTTCCTCATGGAATTCGTGGACGGCGTCAACCTCCGCCAATTGCTCTCCGCCAGCCGCGTCTCCACGCGCGAAGCGCTGGCCATCGTCCCGCAGATTTGCGACGCCCTGCAATTCGCGCACGACCAGGGCATCGTCCATCGCGACATCAAGCCCGAGAACATCCTGCTCGACCGCCGGGGCCGTGTGAAAGTCGCCGACTTCGGCCTCGCCAAAATTGTAGCGGCGGTCTGTGACCGCCGTGATTCCGACGATGATGTGATTCGGCAGTCACAGACTGCCGCTACAGAAAATTTGACCGACGCCAGCAAGGTCATGGGTACCCCCCAATACATGTCGCCCGAGCAGATTCAAGCGCCCGGCGAAGTGGACCATCGCGCGGACATCTACGCGCTCGGCGTCGTGTTTTACCAGATGCTCACCGGCGAATTGCCGGGCAAGAAACTCGAAGCGCCCTCCAGCAAAGTCCAGATCGACGTGCGCCTCGATGCCATCGTCCTGCGCGCCCTGGAAAAAAATCCCAATCTCCGCTACCAGCAAGTCAGCGACGTGAAGACGATGGTGGAAACCATCGTGTCCACCCCGCCAGGTAGCAGCGGACGTGAGTCCGCTCAAACTGAAAGCGGAAATCAGAAGCCGGAAGGCAAACCGGAACACTTTTTCCCTCCAAATACGCCTTTGCCTTTACCAGCCACAAGTTACGGAAACGGTCTGGGTAATTTAAGTTGGTGGTGGATAGCACTCGGTTTTCCAGGAGCATATTTGATTATTGATCTTTTTAACGGCGGCAGGCTTTCAGATTATCACAATTCTGATCATTTTTGGTTAAGTTTAGCCATGACGGCGATGTTTGCGTTGTTGAAACTGAATTTTCAAGTCCGCAATAAAAGAATGGCTGGCACGACTTCGCCCAGTAGCAGCCGACGTGAGTCGGCTCAAACTGAAAGCGGAAAGTCAGAAGCTCCAAAGCTGGCAACATGGTTTGCTTTTGGCTGGGCGCATGTTTGCGGCGGAACAGTTTTGTTTGAACTGATCAGTTATTTATTGCTTGGCCATCTTTCGGAACATCAGTTCAGGGTGACTTTTGTATTTTTTGCGGGTGCGGCTTATCTTCTCACAACCCAACTGCGCAAAACGGCTAAACCGAAAAGTCAGCAAGCATGGTTCAAAGCCGGGGCGTGGCTTGCCGCTATCGGTTCAATTCCATCCATCGGGTTTGCCATTGGGTTTGTCTGGGCTATGAGGCGAACGCTTGATCCTTGGTATCCCGACTTTCATGATTCTGTGACAATCGGCATTGTCTGGTTGGGGGCGATTTTTTCGCCAATATCCTGCTATCTGTTGTGGCGCGTGGTGGACAAAGGTAGCGGGGGCGTCCCGCGCTTCTCGCGCACGGCCATCGTGGGCGCGTGCTGGTTCATCGTCATCTTTGGATTCGTGGCTTTTCTCACGATGAAAAGCCATAATTCGCCCCCGGTCATCACCCTAACGCAGTCGGAATTTCTCAACAAATTCCAATCGAATCAAATTGCCCACGCGACCATCAATCTGGGCGGCCAATCTTCGATGTTGACGCCGATTTCCGGCACCTTCTATCAGACCAATGGTTTGAAGCCAAACAGCAAGTCGGTGAAAGTCGCCTTCACCTCGCCAAATGCGTATCTAACGCAAAACACGCTAGATAAATTGCTGGCTTCCGACAAGATCGAAGTGAGCGCGCCGAAAAATTCGTTGATGATTTGGAGTGTCGTGCCATTTATCATATTGGGCCTCGGGTTTTTTCTTATCCTAGGAACTATCATTTACCTGGTCTGGCGCAAGTTGAACAAAAGTAGCGCCGGTGTCCCACCTGCCGACGCCAGTAGCAGCCGACGTGAGTCCGCTCAAACTGAAAACGTAGCCATCCCGCCTACCCACTGTGAAATACTACCAACAGGTTCATCAAAACCACTGCTTCATCCTCAAAGTATCATCATCAAAATTCTAAGCGGCTTCTGGGCGGGCTTCAGCGCATATTCTTGTGTGGGGCTCACCATTGCTATCTACCAGTTAAAGCCTGACCGGCTTGACACCTTCATAACCGATTTTTTCTTCGTGCTTTTGTATTTCACCGGAGCGGTTACGGGTTTATTTTCGCTTTTCGGCGCACGTGGGGCACGCATTGTCCTTGGCCTTATCGCGCTCCTGACTGTCGCTGCCAGTTGGCTGAGCCTATACGCATTTTTCAACGCGCGCCCATATTCCGCTGTTTGGATCGCATTTACCTTATTCTCGCTCGCTTCCGCTGCCGTGTTCTTTGCGTCACGGGGTAGCAGCGGACGTGAGTCGGCTCAAACTGAAAAACCGGAAATTGCCCCTCGCTTCTCGCGCACTGCTATTGGCAGTGCAGCGGCGTTGGCGACTTCAGCAATTTTCCTTTTGGATTTTTTTGTCCGGCACGAAAAGTATGCGACGCTCAATTCATTTTATGGCGGATTGACGGTTTGTGGCTTGGTAGGATTGATTTGCTATGGGACAGTTGACGGCTGGCTGGCCGTCTCACAAATCCGCCGCTCGGCTGGAAAAATTCGCGGTCTATGGCTGGCGGTGTTTGACGGGTTGTTTTTCCCGCTGTTGGCGCTGGATGTGATTCTTTCAAGCCCCGCTTGCAACACCACCAGACTGCTAAAAACCATTGATTCGGTCATAAGTGAAAACGGCGTCCAGCCGACCCCTGATGATAACTTCAAATTAACGGTTTGGATTGCGACGATCTTTGTTTGTGTCTTTTCAAACGCGGTAATCATTTGGTGGGTCTGGCGCATGGTGAACAAGGGATACTCCGCCGCTCCATCAACCGGAACGCGAGGGCAATCCGAACACAGCGGTTGGAAATACTCGTTCTTAGGAAACTCGCGCTTCACGTCGGCGGATGTGCGGGAAATTTCCGCGCACATGACGGAAGCCGAAAAGCTGGCGACAAAGAAGTCCGGGACTTGGTTCGGTATCTGGAACTCGGCCACTTTCTTTTTGCCGATGGCTTGCCTCTTTTTTATCCCCATACCCGTGCCATTGAATTGGATTATAGCCTCGCTGGTGCTGCTGGTGGGGTTGGCGTTCTATCCGCTTTGGTGGCGGAGAATGGCCAATGAGGTATGTGCCTCGGCATGGGCGAAGGAACATGGTTACAACCCTGCGACCCTGCGCATCTTCCCCTTTGGTAGCACGGGAATCATGCTGCTGGGCGTCGTGTGGTTGGTGGTAGTGTCGGTTTGCTGGTGGCAAACCTACAAGCCCGAGGGGGTTTGGTTGCCTTGGTTGAGCGAAAACTCCATCAACGAAGTCGGTGGCGGCACCTCCCTCCGGGTAACTGAAGTCTCGCAACACGGACAAACTGTGCTCGTCAGAATCATCTGCGACAAGGTTCCCCGCGGTGGCGAACTTACACCCGTGTTTGCCGGTCCGCTGATTGAATTGCCCTACAAACTTCCTGCCGTTGTGACCAATGTGGATTGCCTGCTCATGCCTGCTCCGCACACTTACGACGGGAAAATCATCGCTGGCACAAATGTGTTGAATGGTAAGACAAATTATCTGCTTGGCTTCATGTTGCCGGATGATCAGGCGGCGGCGGCGGCGGTCAAACAGGTTCAAAAACTTAATCTCAGCAAACTGCATCGTGTGGATTCGCCCCTCTTTATACTACGCCGCAGTTTGGGCAAGGACACCAACGGCAAGCCACTCTACCAGGAGATTGTTTGCTGGCTCGATGTGCAGGCGAAATCAGTTGCTAAAAAATCCAAACCCGCCGCGCCCAAGCTTTCCTACGGCCCGGTGATCGAGCGGGTGGTTTGTGTTAATAGTGCAACGAACGGCTTTATAGATTTTGACACCGGCAGAGTGGGTGAACTGCCCAAAATAGCGGACAACCCCGATTTGGAAAATGTAGAGGGAAATAAAATAATGGCCAAATTAATGGCCAGAGCGGGATGGGATGGTGGAGGCGTTGCAGATAATCCATCGAACCGAGTGCGACCGGAAGAATTGGAGGCTACTGCAACCGCGCGTCGGGAAGCGTTGATGCAATCTGGATTTACAAACCTGAATGCCAGCTACCGGGGGTTATGGTGCTTCGAAACGGCAACGAAGCGGGTTGGTAACGGGCAATGGGAAAAGATGGCTCCAAGGGAAATCATGGCAGATTTGTCGCACGTTTTACCTTTTACCAATGGCAACAATTTGGCGGCCAAATCGGATGAGCCAACGACTTGGCTTTTCAAAACCCGCGAAGGCGGCATGGGCCTCCTGCAAATCACCGGCTTCACCGAAAATCCGCCCGGCGTGAAGATCCACTACAAGCTGGTGCAGGGCGGCACACCACAAATCACGCTGCCGACCAAAACCATCATGCTGGCTCGGCCCACGAATTCATTGGTCGGCACGACGACCAATACGCGCACGGTGGATGTGTGGTCGGATTCGACGCTGTTGCCGGGAGAGAAGTTGCGCCAGCTCACCCGTCTCCCCGACGGCGAAACCGTGAGCGCCGACGCCAGCCTGTTCTTGCGGTATAAATCAGGCAAGGTCGCCACATCCACGTCGTTCAATTGGTGGTTCAAGGAGGCTGACGGATTCGGTGCGGCGGAGGCCGATGCTGCGGCGGCGCAAATCCGCGAGAATTGGACACAGAGGCCGTTGACGTTTAAGCAATCCGTGCCGCGCGAAGTCTTTTGCGTGACGAATGCGCACGGCGCGACGCTCGCGGGCAGCATCGAGTTTGTCCATACCGCGCCGCAGCCGCCGGATGCTTCCGGCCAGATCAAGGCGACGGTACAGGTCAAACATTTCCGCGACATCGTTTACATTCCCAGCATCGGCTTCACAGCGAAAGTGCCGGACGGTTATGAATTGCGCGCCACGTCCAATTACGGCGAAGGCGACATCAATTCGCTGGCGGGGCCTTACGACTATAACGCCACTTGGTTCCCGATGAACCATGGCGCGCGGCAGCCCGCCGCCAATGCGCTGGGTTGGAACTTGAAGCACGCGCCGTCGGCAAAGGCTCCAAACTGGATGAACGAACCGTCGGAGAAATTTGAAATCCTGTTGGGCCAGCCCCGGCTGATTGTGTCCATCACGAACGGGCCGGACGATGTGTTTCAAGGTTTTCTAGAACTGGTCGGGCCGCCCCCCGCCGCCCCGCCGCCGGACCCAACCAAGGATCACCCGCGCCGCGTCCAGTAAATGAGCCCGCATGAGAAGCAATTTCCTATCAGTAGTCTTTGGAACGGAATCCCGTTGGGATTCGGTTAAGGCGGCAATTTTTCGCGGCGCGGCTGGATCATGCCATCCGCTAGGTTAATTTTTTCCCGCAAGCTGAAGCCAACCCCACCCGATGACGCCTAAAACAATAACCGCCGTGCCCCCCGCCACCGCATTGGCAATTGACATTGCGGCCCGTCTGGAAAGACTTCTGGCATCACAGACAACAAATCCAAAGCTATGCGTTGCCCTTAAAACTCCGGGCATCAACTAAACGGCCGCCAACCATGGAAAACCAATTTTTGAAATTAGCCGTCACTGCGGCGCTCAGCCATAGGGGAACCTTCACCAGCAACCAATAAATCAGGAAATAATCATGCAAACCTCAAACGGGATCAGGGTTCGGGCAACACAACTTCGCCATGCCGTATGGGCATTGCTGCTGGCCGGAGTGCTGGCGGCGACCGGACCGGCGAACGCGCAGACGGAAAAAACCACCGTCGTCACCGCAGCAAATGTCGCCGATAACTCGCTGCCGTGTGTTGTGGACTTGACGCCATATTACGTGAAAAAATACAAAGGTCGCACCAAGAGCGGTCTTTTTACCGGTCACCAGGTGATAGACGGGCTGCCATTTGAATTGGGTGGCGAATGCATTCTTCACGGCAAGGACAACGCCGACCGGAACAGCGTCGCCCACAGCGTCTCCAAAATGGAAGTCACCGGCATCAAAATCGGGCGGAAGTTTGACGAATTGCATCTGATGCATAGCGTGCAATGGCGGGAGTATAATGGCTGTCCGGTCGCCATTCTCCGCCTGCATTACGCGGACGGCACCAGTCACGACTTTGAAATGCGCTACAATTATCAAGTCCTTGATTGCACCCGGTTGCTGTCGGAAGAACGGGAAATCATTGCCGACCCGGATACCAAAATCATCTGGCGCGGCGTGAATGGCGCGGCTCCCTGGAAAGGCACCCATCGCCTGTTCAAGAGCATGCTGCGCAATCCGTTTCCCGACCAGGAGGTCGTGAGCATGGATATTATTTCCACCCGCAGCCGCGCGTCTTATGTGCTGGAAGCGGCCACGGTGGCCAAAAGCGATCCGCGCCGTGAAGTCACGGCGGGCGTGCCCTTGAACCAGCCGGATTATCATTATGACGGAACCTTGACGGTGACCGTGCTGGACAAGGAAACCGGCGCGCCCATCGTTGGGGCGGAAGTCAATCCTTCCATGAGCATTGACAATGCGGGCGTGGTGGCCGATCCCATTCTGACTTCGACGAACGGCGTGGCGCAGGTGAAATATCCGGTCAGCCGGACGAGTTATATTGGAGTTCAGGTGAGCAAGGCGTGCTATCTCGGCCGCTATGGCAACTGGCAAAGTGGGGAAATCCCGGATTCCATCACCTATCGTCTCGGCGTGGCCAAGGCGTCCATTCAAGGCCTCGTGCAGGATGCGGACGGCAAGCCGGTGACTGGCGCACAGGTGCAATTGAACAGCTATTCTTTCGGTGATGCCAGCGAGCGGGTTTATCCGGCGAACAATTCCGTGATAACCGATGCTGCCGGCCATTGGCGTATCGAAGGGCTGCCGGAAAATTATCAGGATTTTGGCATCACCGTTTCCCACCCGGATTTTCCACAGGCGCAATTTCTCGCGGACGGCGCGCACAAACGCGGAATGCAGGGCGCGCACATTAGCACGGCGGATTTTTACGGCGGCAAGGCGGTGCTGACAATGACTCGCGGCAGCAAATTGTCCGGCTCGGTCCGCGACGAGGCGGGTAAGGCCGTCGTAAACGCGGCGCTGTTCGTTGGCTTTGACCGTTACATGAGCGGGGCCATCAAGTCCGAGACGGATGAACAGGGGAATTTCACTTTGAAAAATCTCGGCCTCGGCGAAAATTACCTGACCGTCAGCGCCAAGGGCTTGGCCCCGCAATTCCTCACCATTTCCGTCGCGGCCAGCAACGCGCCGCTGGCGGTGGTTTTGAAACCCGGCCAGGTGGTCCGCGGCCGTGTGGTGGATGCCGCCGGCCAACCGCTCGCCGGCGCGGAGGTTTCGTATGACGGCTTGGTGGCTAACCGGAGCCGCATGTCCGGCGGCCGGACGATTGAATGGAAAACGAAAACCGGCGCGAACGGGGAATTCACCTGGGATTCCGCGCCCGCCGAAGCGGTGCGCCTCTCCATCCGCAAGAGCGGCTATATGGCACTGGAGTGGCAGACGGTCCAGACCGGCACCACCGACACGGTCATCTATACGCTCGGCAGCCCGCTCACCGTGAAAGGTTCCGTGACCGACGCGGACAGCGGCGCACCGCTGGCCAGGTTCACCGTCACGCCCGGCTGGCCCGAAAGCGATGGCGCGCGGCTGGAAAAATACCGGGCCAGCGCGGGCAAGGACGGCCATTACGAAGTCCTTTTCGATAGTCCGATCGTCATCAGCACAAAGCCGTATGATTATGTCTTCCAGATTTCCGCGCCCGGCTACGCGCCGGCGCAGTCTCGCGCCATCAAGCCCGGCGAAGGCGTGGTGACCTGGGATGTGCAGCTGAAAAAAACTCCCGCCACCATCGCCACGGTCAAGATGGCAGACGGCAAACCGGCCGCCGGCGTGAAAGTGTATCTGGCCGGCGCGCGGGATTACCTGCAATTGGACGGGACGGATCTGAGCAATCAAAACCGCGCCGCCGATAATTTTGAAACGGACGCCGACGGCCATTTCGAGCTGCCGCCGCAGACTGGCAACTTCAACCTCGCTGCGGCTTCACCCGCCGGTTTTGCGCTCGTTTCCCAAGCTGATTTTACCAACCGCCTCACGCTGACCTTGCAGCCCTGGGGACGCGTGGAAGGCACCCTGCTGCGCAATGGCCGGCCGTTGCCGGATCGCGAGCTGTATTTCTTCCTCGGCGACGGCGCGGAACAGCGCAACGTGTGGCTGAGGACGCCGGTGACGGCGGATGCAGCCGGACATTTTGTTTTTCCGAACGTCCCGGCGGGAATCAACCGCATTGAGCTGAAGCAACCCATGGCGGACCGTTCCTGGTCTTATGCCGAATTGCAGTCCCTGGAAGTCAAACCCGGCGGCACGAACGTCATCCAAGTCACGCTCGATGGCCGCGACGTGACCGGCCGCTGGAATAAAGAGGCCGGCCTGCCCGCCGAAGTGAATCTGGAACAAGGCAACCTTTCTCTTAGTCCGGAGATGTCGCCGCCGCCGGTGCCGGAAGGACTGGACTCACCGGAAAAAGTCCAGGAATGGTTTAAGAGCTGGATGAAAACCGAAGCCGGCAAGAAATTCATCGCGGCGCAGCGCAAAGGCGGGCAGCTGCAGATGAAAGCCGACGGCACGCTGCACGGCGAATCCATCGCGCCCGGCAAATACACCTTGTCCGGCAGTTTCTGGGGACCAGCCGGCGCCGTGGCGGAAATGGCCAGCCGCGAGGTGGTCATTCCCGAAAGCGCCACCAGCGCCGCCGACGCGCCCTTCGACCTCGGCGAAGTCCTGATCAAGGCCGTGAAGCATCTGAACCCTGGCGACCTCGCGCCCGAGTTCAACGTCAAGACGCTCGACGGCCAGCCGCTGAAACTCGCTGACTTCAAAGGTAAATATGTGCTGCTGGATTTCTGGGCGACGTGGTGCGGACCGTGCGTGGCCGAGACCCCGCACCTGAAGGCCGCCTATGACGCTTACGGCAGCGATTCGCGCTTCGTGATGATCAGCCTGAGCCTCGACCAGAGCATCGGCCTCCCGAAAAAATTCGCCCAGACCCATGAGATCAAGTGGCTGCAGGGCTTCCTTGGCGAATGGAGCAAGGACACCGTGACGAAGGACTACTGCGTGCGTGGCATCCCGTCACTTTTCCTGATCGGCCCGGACGGCAAGATCATCGCCCAAAACCTGCGCGGCGAAGCGATTAAAACCGCCGTCGGCGCGACGCTGGGCGTAAAATAAACCCATGATCCAAACTGCCAATAGAGAAATCAGACGTGTACGCAACCATGCACGCTCTGCGGTTGAATAACGTCTGGCCGTCATAGAGTGCGCGATGAGATTAATGCTTGCATTTATTGCACTGAGCCTGGTGCTGACATCGTGCGGTCGTAGCGATGCAAAGAGTCAGAATCAGTTGACCGGGACATGGATTGCAGATTTTCCGAACGGTGTCCGCAGCACATGCATTGTTCACGCTGACGGTAGTTATTTTGCGCAGATTGCTGGTTTTACAAATGGCAGAGTTGTCAGCTTGGAAGGGAAGTTGCAGCTAAAACATGGTGTTTTGCTTGATACTTGCACAAAGCATAGCGATACGAATGCGACTGTTCCATTTGTCGCTCATGGTTATATAATCCGCATGAATGATCGCGAGATTGTTGCAAAGTGGGAAGGCTCACCCTACGAATTCACAACTCAACGGAAGGTGGAGAAATGATGCCTGCTACAATGTGGGCTTGCTTCGAAAAAACAACACCATTCCCGCACGACCTCAAACGTCGCGCCATTCCGGTTTTTCTTTTAGATTGGCCTCCCGCGTCCGCCCCACCCGAAAATTCACTTCGTCGTTTGCCAGTGGCACCGCCGCCGTCCGGTCCGGGAGGCTTCTCCGCGTTCGGATATTGGCGGCAGATCTTTTGTTTTATGTTAATGTATATAACGCACTATATACAAAAATAAGCTTGCGCGGGCAGCCGCCAGCCCTTAGTCTGTGTCCGATGCTGCTAAACACCAGACGTGCTGGCCGGGCGGCCGGCGGGTGTTGGGTGGTGGACGGTGATCGCCGCGCGCGCGGCGTGAACCGGGAAAGGACCATATGCACAACGATAAAACCGTTCAGCGCTTCATCGAACTGCGCGTTCAAGGCTGGGTGTTCACCCGTATTGCCGCCGAACTCAATGTCGCCAAAAACACCCTCATCGACTGGAGCCGCCGGCACCAGCATACCATCGCCAACCTCATCGCCATCGAGCGGGAAAACCGTTTGCACGAGCACCTCGCCTCCGGCGATTCGCGCATGCAGAAGCTGGGCGAACAGCTCCGCGCCGCCGAGACCGAACTCGCCAAACGCGACCTCGCCACCCTGTCCACCGGACGCCTGCTGACTCATGTCGAAAGCCTGCAGCGCCGGTTGCAAAAGGAGGCCAGCCCGATGCGTTTCATCAGCGCCGTGGACCAGATTCCGGAGGATGAATATGCCGACCGCATCCAAGTCTGGAACCCGTAGGGCCACCCGCCAAAACTGGCGGGGCGTTGATCATTCGCGTTCCCGTTTGGGGCCGCGCGCGCGCGCGCGCCCGAATCCATTCGCCGAACTGGCCTATGCCTTGGAATCCTTGATCCGCTTCCACCAATCTCATCCCGACTGGTTCCCCGTGCCATTCTGTGTCGGCGGTTTGCAACCGTCGCCCCCGGCACTTTCTCCCGAATGGGAGGAGGCCATCCGCAAAGCCTATCATCTCGGCCCGGAAGAACCGTTGAGCGATGTTCCGCTGGATACGCCCACTTGTGTAAAAAATGACCCCTGAAATTATGCCTCTCCACGGTCCATAAACGGTCCAGTTTTGGATGCTCTATCAACCACTTACACAAGTTGTGCCTTTTTGGCGCAGTGTCCTCAACCGAAAATCGTAAATAATATGACTCCCCGTCTTTGGCAGCGTCAACCCGGCGAATCCCCCGCCGACTTCACCGCCTTTGCCGCCTATCTGCGGCTCAAGGGGCGCCGATCTCATCGCGCCACGGCCGAACAAGCCGGCCGTTCCCTCGGTGCCATCCGCCGCCTGTCGGCAAAATTCAACTGGCCCGGCCGCGTGGCCGCCTTCGAGAACCGCCTTGCCGACGCCACTCAGGATGCTATGGATCATGTTATCCGCGCCGCCATCACCACCTCCCGGTCTGATCTGGAACAGTTCCGCATCAAGGAATTTCTCCTCGCGCATCAAATCATTCACGCCTCGAAACGCTGGCTCGAACTGGCCTCCAATCCGCGTCGGCGTCAAGTGTCGCTCGCGCAAATCTGCCGGCTCACGGAGCTGGCCTTCAGATTGAAATGCCTCGCCACCGGCATGCCCTTCGGCGATGAACCCCGCCGCCGGAAACGTCCGGAGGACCGGCCGGGCTACTGGACCGGCCCCTCGGCCGAGGAGGCGCTCCGGAAAATGTATGGCGACAATTCCCCCGCCGCCAAGTCGCCGGAGCCGTTGACTTGTTCGCCCGCTTTGTTAGCGTGACGGCAACATGGTGAACAAACGGATTTCACGGCTCATCAAAATTCTTTCCGGTGCCGGCGCCGACGCGGAGGATGAAATTTT
>Ga0265327_10004484_pt1 | contig 12338 bp, 20 predicted proteins | sample 41621metaG_FD_202089 | JGI IMG/M metagenome (GOLD analysis project Ga0265327, IMG submission 202089) | Rhizosphere microbial communities from Carex aquatilis grown in University of Washington, Seatle, WA, United States - 4-16-21 metaG | ecosystem: Host-associated > Plants > Roots > Rhizosphere...
AAAAGCGTGAGGCCAAAGTTGGCGACGTGGTGTTGATCCGCGAAACCCGCCCGCTCTCCAAGCTGAAGCGCTGGCGCTTGACCCAGGTCCTGGAAAAGGCCCCACAGATTTCGCCAGTTAACGCTTAAGAAATTTTATGTTGCAAGTACGCTCCAATTTAGACGTTGCCGATAACACCGGCGCCAAGCGCGCCTGGGCCATTGGCGTGATCGGTCGTAACCAGCGTTACGCTGGCATTGGTGACGTCATCAAGGCGCACATCAAAGAAGCTGCTCCCGATGGCACCGTCAAAAAAGGTGATGTTGTGGACGCTGTCATCGTGCGCACCCGCAAGCAAATCCGCCGTTCTGATGGTTCTTATCTGCGTTTCGACAACAACGCGATCGTCATCATCGACAAGGAAAAAAATCCGCGTGGCACCCGCATCTTCGGACCGGTCGCCCGCGAATTGCGCGATATGAAGTTCATGAAGATCATTTCGCTCGCGCCGGAGGTAATTTAATTATGGCATTTCATGTGAAAAAGGGCGACGAGGTGGTTGTGATTGCCGGTTCTGAACTCGGCAAGCGCGGTAAAGTCCTCGAAATCGTCACCAAGAAAAACCGTGTGTTGGTCGAAGGCGTGAAAATCGTCAAGCGCCACACCCGCAAGAGTCAAAACAACCCGCAAGGTGCGATCATTGAGCGTGAAGCCGCGATCCACATCTCAAACGTGGTCCTCGCCTCGAAACACGACGCGAAGCACGGTAAAGCAGAAGCGGCCAAAGAATAATTTAACAAATACGCTCCGGCAAAATCCGGAAACAAGCGATGAATAAAGCCAGACTATACGACAAGTACCAAAAGGAAGTGGCTCCTGCTCTCAAGGAGAGCCGGAAGTACACGAACATCCATCAGATCCCGAAGATGCAGAAAATCGTGGTCCACATGGGTGTGAGCGCTTCGTTGGAAAAAGGTGCGATCGACGACGCCGCGCGTGACCTGACTGCTATCACCGGCCGCAAGCCCGTGATCGCCAAGTCCCGCCACAGCATCGCGAACTTCAAGCTTCGCGAAGGCCAGGCCATCGGTTGCCATGTCACCCTGCGCAAAGACCAGATGTACGAATTTTTCGATCGCCTGGTTGCCGCTGCCCTGCCCCGTATTCGTGACTTTCGTGGCGTTTCGCCGCGCTCGTTCGATGGTCGTGGCAACTATTCGCTCGGCGTCTCCGATCAAACGATCTTCCCCGAAATCGAATTGGACAAGATCAAGCGCACCCAAGGCATGGACATCACCATCGTGACGTCGGCCAAGAGCAATGAAGAAGCCCGCGAATTGTTGAAGCTGATGGGCATGCCGTTCGCTGAAAAATAATTTTTTATATGGCAAAAACATCCTGGATAGAACGCAACAAGAAGAAAGCCGCAGCGGTTAAGAAGTACGCCGCGCTTCGCGCCGAATTGAAAGCCAAGGGCGACTACGCCGCGCTGAGCAAGCTGCCGCGCAACGCCAGTCCAACCCGTGTCGTCAATCGTTGTTCGATGTCCGGCCGCCGTCACGGTTTTCTCCGCAAGTTCGGTTGTTCACGTATGACCTTCCGCGAAGCCGCGTTGCAAGGCCTCATCCCCGGTGTCACGAAAGCAAGTTGGTAATTATGATGGATCCTATTTCAGACATGTTGACGCGCATCCGCAACGCCAGCCGCGCGCAGTTGCCGGAAGTGGAAATGCCGCACTCCAAGCTCAAGGAGGGCATCGCCCAAATTTTGAAGCGCGAAGGTTATATCGCCGAAGTGTCGGCTGACGGCAAAACCGCCGCCAAAAAGCTGAAGCTGAAGCTCAAGTATGCCGGACGCAAGTGCGTCATTGAAGGCATCAAGCGCGTCAGCACTCCCGGTCTCCGTCGTTACAGCGGCGCGACCGAAATCCCTCGCGTTCTCGGCGGCCTCGGCACGTCGATCCTTTCCACCTCTCAAGGTATCATGACCGGCACCGAGGCGAAGAAGAAGAATGTCGGCGGAGAAATGCTTTGTGTAGTTTGGTAGGAGTTATTTTATGTCACGTATTGGAAAAATGCCTGTTGCAGTCCCACCGAAGGTAAAGGTGGAAGTCAAAGGCCAGAAAGTTTTTGTCGAAGGTCCGAAAGGCAAGCTCGATTTCGAACTGCCCCGCCGCACCAGCGTCAAAGTTGATAATGGCAACATCGTTGTCTCTCGCGATGGCGAAGATGCCGAAGCCAAATCACTCCACGGCACGACTCGATCGATCTTGAACAACATGGTGAAGGGCGTCAGCGAAGGTTTCGTCAAGAAGCTCGAAATCCAGGGCGTCGGTTTCAAAGCCGCTGTCCAGGGCAAAGTTGTGAACATGGCGCTCGGCTATTCGCACCCGATCAATTATCCTATACCGGACCAGATCTCGGTGAAGGTGGAAGAAAACACCAAGCTGACCATCGAAGGCGCGAGCAAAGAACTCGTCGGCAAAGTCGCTTCGGAACTCCGTAGCTATTATCCGCCGGAACCTTACAAAGGCAAAGGTGTTCGTTATAGCGACGAGCATGTTGTCCGTAAGGAAGGCAAGACCGTCCAATAACAATTTTAACGACCTATATGTCTTATTTGTCCTATAGGTCCTATAGAGTTACGGCAAAACCCGTAGCCAAATAAAAATGAGAACCGATAAAAAACAAAGATTACGGCAACTGCGCCATTGGCGTATTCGTAAAAAAGTTACCGGCACCAAAGATCGTCCCCGCATGGCCGTTCGTTTCACGAACGAGCACATCTATGTGCAGTTCATTGACGACGAAGCCCGCTTAACGGTGGCTTCTGCCTGCACCACTGCGAAAAACGCGCCCGATCGCGATAAGCTCGGCGCCAACGTTTCCAGTGCCAAAAAAATTGGTACTTTCGCCGCTGAAGCAGCGAAGAGCAAAGGTATCACCAGCGTGGTTTTTGACCGCTCCGGTGCACCTTACCACGGCAAGGTCAAAGCATTGGCTGATGCCGCACGCGAAGCCGGATTGAAATTTTAACCAGTAACAAGAGAGAAAAACTGTGGCTGAAACTCCAAATACAAATACAGGCGGCCCTCGCGGCCCTCGTGGACCCGGTGGTGGTGGTCGTGGACCAGGCGGTGGTCGTGGACCCGGTGGCGGCAATCGTGGACCTCGTCGTCAACGTCCCGGAACCGGTGGCCCTGGTGCTCCTGGTGAAGGCGGAGACGGTGGCGCAGGCGGCGGTTCCGAGCTGAGCGAAAAGGTTGTATTCATCAACCGCTCGGCCAAAGTCGTCAAAGGCGGTCGCCGCTTTAGCTTCAGCGCACTCGTTGTCGCTGGCGACAAGCGCGGTCGTGTCGGTCTCGGTCTCGGCAAAGCCATGGAAGTATCCGAAGCCATCCGCAAGGGTGGTGACATGGCCAAGTCGAACATGATGCCTGTCTCGATCAAAGACGCGACCATTCCGCACGAAATTTTTGCCCGTTACGGTGGCGCCAAGATCCTCTTGCGCCCCGCATCACCCGGAACCGGAATTATCGCTGGCAAAACTGTCCGCGCCGTTCTCGAATCCGTTGGCATCAAAGATATCCTGAGCAAATCGCTCGGATCAAACAACCCGTCAAACGTCGTTAAAGCGACCTTGCATGGTTTGAAACAACTGCGTTTGCGCGAAGACATTTATCGCAACCGCGGTTTGGAAGTTAAGACGCCCAAGGCTCCCGCAGCCGAAACAAAAGCTCCCGAAGCTCCTGCTGCGACCCCGGCGTCTTAAACTAAATACTGTTTACAGATTACTGATTACTAAATTTGGTTATGCGCTTACACAACTTATCACCGCGCCCCGGCGCCAAGCATCGTCGCAAACGTCTCGGTCAGGGTGAATCCAGCGGTCACGGTAAAACCAGCGGTCGCGGTGGCAAAGGCCAGACCGCCCGTTCCGGTAGCTCCATTCGCATTGGTTTCGAAGGCGGTCAGATGCCGCTTATTCGCCGTATGCCCAAGCGCGGCTTCAATAACACCGCCTTTACCACCCGTTACATCCCCGTCAATTTGGAAAGCCTCAATCAATTTGATAATGGCGCGACTGTTGACGAAGCGGCTCTGCGCAGCACGGGCATTGCCAATGGCAAAGTGACCTTGATCAAGATTCTCGGCACCGGCGAAGTGAAAAAGAAACTCACTGTTTCCGCTCACGCCTTCAGTGCTTCCGCCAAGGCTGCCATCGAAAAGGCCGGCGGAACATGCAACGTCATCACCAAGCCGAAAGCTGAACCTTCAAAAGCCGCAGCAACCAAATAACAAAACGGCTAAATGCTTAAATCAATCATCAACACCCTAAGCAACTGCTTCAAAATTCCGGAGCTGAAGTCGCGAATTCTGTTCACGCTCTTCGTCCTGGCAATTTGTCGCCTTGCCTCGCTGATCCCCTGCCCCGGCACTAATAGCGCCGCGTTGGTTGCATTTTTCCAGCAGCATGGCAATACCGCAAACAACGGTTTGCTCGGCATGTACAGCATGTTCACGGGTGGTGGTTTTGAGCGTTGCGCCATTGGCTCGCTGGGCATCATGCCCTACATCAGCGCCACGATTATTATCCAGTTGCTTACCGCCGTCGTCCCGCAGCTCTCGAAACTTGCTCGCGAAGAAGGTGGTCGTGCAAAGCTGGTTCAATACGGTCGCGTTGGCACCCTGCTCCTGTGCATTGGTCAGGGCTGGTTCATGGCCCTCGGCTGGGAACACGCTGGTGATTTGTTCAAAGGCTTTTCCGGCAACCTTGTTGCCACTGGGGTCAACCTCTGGGTTTTCCGCATTGAAACCACTGTCATTCTCGCCACTGGCACTATGTTGCTGATGTGGCTCGGCGAACAAATCACTGAACGCGGTATCGGCAACGGTATCTCCCTGATCATCACCATCGGCATTCTGGCTCGCTTGCCTGCCGCCGTCCAAGGCGCGTGGGATATGTTCTTCCCGCCTCCGGGAACCGAATCGACTTTCAACTGGGGCCATGCCGTCGCCCTCATCCTGCTGCTCTGCGCTGTTATCGCTGGTGTTATCGCCGTGACACAGGCCCAACGCAAGATTCCCGTCCAATACGCTCAACGCGCTGTTGGTCGCAAAATTTATTCCGGTGGCAGCTCATTCATGCCATTGCGCGTGAACTACGCTGGCGTTATGCCCGTCATCTTCGCGCAAGCATTGCTGATGTTCCCTTCCATGCTCTTGCGCCTGGCTGGAACCAAATTCAATGCGCCGTTCCTCTTGCAAATGTCATCATCGCTCGATCGCGGTTCCATTCTGTATCTTACGCTTTACGGCTTGTTGATTCTGTTCTTCTCCTACTTCTGGGTGGCGACACAGTTCAACGAAATCCAAATCGCCGACGACATGAAAAAAGGCGGCGGCTACATTCCGGGCGTTCGTCCCGGCCTGGCCACCAGCGATTTCCTCCACAAGACAATGAGCCGCATCACCCTCGCTGGCGCGATCTTCCTGACTGCTATTGCGGTCATCCCGATCCTGCTCCAGGAACTGATGAAGATTCCGATTTCTGTATCACAATTTTTTGGCGGCACCAGTTTGCTCATCATGGTCGGTGTCATGCTCGACACCATGCGCCAGATGGAATCGCATTTATTGATGCGCCACTACGACGGCTTCCTGAAGAAGGGCCGTATTAAGGGCCGGTTCTAAGTTGACGGGACTCGCTTTGCGAGGCCCATTAAAGTCGCGTGTCGAAGCAGATTATCATTAAAACAGAACGTGACTTGCAAGCAATGCGACCGGCCTGTGCGGTTGCGGGAACGGTTCTGGAAGAAGTAGCACAGTTTATACGGCCGGGAATTTCGACGAAGGAAATCGACGAATTTGCAGCGGAGCGGATTAGACAACACGGCGCCAAAAGCGCTTTTTTGAACTACCGCAAATACCCATGCAATATTTGCATCTCCGTCAATGACGAAGTGGTGCACGGCCTGGCGACAGATCGCCGAGTGAATTTTGGGGATATTGTCAGTCTGGATGTGGGTATCCGATACAACGGTTATATTGGTGACACCGCCCGAACGGTGGCGGTTGGAGGGTGCAATTTGCACGCCCAACATCTGATGGACATTACGGAACGTGCGTTGCACATGGGAATCGAACAGGCAGTTGTGGGTAACAGGGTCGTTGATATATCGCGCGCGGTGCAGAACTATGTGGAATCCAATGGGTTCAGCGTAGTTCGAGAATTTGTAGGACATGGCGTTGGCAAGTCGGTTCATGAGGAACCGCAAGTGCCAAATTTTGTTGAAAACGACAAAAGTTCGCCTAAGTTACGGCCCGGCATGACCATAGCCATCGAACCTATGGTAAATGCAGGTGGGCCGGAGGTTCAGGTCCTCAAAGATGGCTGGACAGTAGTGACTAAAGATGGTCAACTCTCCGCCCATTTTGAACATACGGTTTTGATTACGGATTCAGAACCGGAGATCCTGACTTTGGTGAAACAAGGTGCTGTTGGCTGATTTTAGTAGCTGCCGAGGTAACGAGGCGGAGATTTTAAGCAAATGGCCAGAGAAGACGCCATCAAAGTGGATGGAAAGATTGTGGAAGTGTTGCCGAACACGTTGTTCAGGGTCGAATTGGCCAATGGCCATCGCCTCCTGGCCCACGTGTCCGGCAAACGCCGTTTGAGTTTTGAAAAGATCGCCCTGGGCGATGTCGTAACAGTGCAAATGTCACCTTACGATTTGTCGAAAGGCTGCATCACCATGCGTGATGAGTGAGTGAAAATTTAAGAAATATAGTTTTTATGAAAGTGCGAGCATCAGTCAAAAAATTGTGTGAAAACTGCAAGATCGTGAAGCGCAAAGGCATCATTCGCGTGATTTGCTCCAATGCCCGTCACAAGCAACGTCAGGGCTAATGCATCATAACGCTTCATAACGCTAAAAAATAATAAATAATTTATGGCTCGTATCATCGGAGTAGAAATTCCTGGCAACAAGCGAATCGACATCGCGCTGCGCTACATCTACGGCATTGGACCTACCAACGCTGTCGTTATCCTCGAAAACGCGAAGATTGACCCCAAGACGCGCGCCAAGGATCTGACCGAACAACAGCTTTCGCAAATCGTTCACGCCATTCAAGACGGCAAGTATGTCATCGAAGGTGACCTGCGCCGCGAACTCGGCATGAACCTGAAGCGTCTGCAAGGTATCAAGTGTTATCGCGGCGTCCGCCACCTCCGTGGCCTACCTGTCCGCGGTCAACGCACCTCGACCAACGCGCGCACGCGCAAAGGCCCGCGCAAGACAGTCGGCGTTCAACGCAATCCGAACGCGAAAACCGGTATTCATTAATCACTCTCACTTTATATTTTTATGGCCGAAGAAAAGAAACCAGCCGCTCCTAAAAAAGAAAAGGCTCCGAAGACAGAAGCTGCAGCTGCTGCACCCGCCGAAGGTGCAAAAACTGAAGCACCTGCCAAGCCGAAGAAAGCAAAGGCTGACGCTGCTGCTCCTGCCGGCGAAGCAAAGCCAGCTGAAGCTGGCGCTCCCGTTGCCGTCGCCGCACCTGCTGCGCCAACCGCTGCCGAGTTGCTGGGTGATGATCCAAACCTTAAGAAAATCATCAAAGCCAAAGGCGCGAAGAACATCGCCGTTGGTATCGCAAATATTTTGGCCACGTTCAACAACACCAACGTCACCATCACCGATATGCACGGCAATGTGCTCGGTTGGTCCAGCGCTGGTCGCGTTGGCTTCAAGGGCTCCCGCAAGAGCACCGCGTTCGCCGCGCAACAAGTCGCCCAGGACGCCGCTCGTCAGGCCATGTCCCATGGCATGCGCGAAGTCGAAGTCCGCGTGAAGGGTCCCGGCTCCGGCCGTGAATCCGCCATCCGCGCATTGCAAGCGATTGGCCTGGAAATAAGCGCCATCAAGGATTGCACACCCGTTCCGCACAACGGCTGCCGCCCTCGCAAGAAGCGCCGCGTGTAATTTCGAAATTTTGTAATCTGTAATTTTTAATTAAATAGGAATTTAATATGGCACGATACACTGGCCCAAGAACTCGCATCAGCCGCCGTTTCGGCGTGCCCATGTTCGGCCCCGACAAATATCTCGAACGCCGCAACTACGGCCCCGGTGTTCACGGCCCCAAGTCCCGTCGCAAACACACGGAATACGGCCTCGGCCTGATTGAAAAGCAAAAGCTCCGCTACTACTACGGCCTCATGGAAAAGCAATTCCGTGGCGTCTACGAAAAAGCGCTCAAGCGCCGTGGTGTTACCGGCGAGCAAATGCTGCAGATTCTCGAGACCCGTTTGGACAACATTGTTTATCATCTCGGCTTCGCCACCACCCGCGCTGCGGCGCGTCAAATGGTCGGCCACGGTCATATCAAAGTGAACGGCCGCAAAGTCAGTATCCCGTCCTACGCTGTTAAAGTGAACGACGTGATCGAAGCCAAAGACAACAACGTTTCCAAGCAACTCGCGACGAAAAACCTGGAGCTTTCGACCAGCCGCACGGTTCCGGAATGGTTGTCGCTGGACAAAGTAGCTTTCAAAGGAACCTTGATCCGCGTTCCAACGCGCCAGGAGATCCAGCCGATTGCCAATGAGCAAGCGGTCGTTGAATTTTATTCCCGCTAAACAGTAACAACGTCCCGCAGCAATGTGGGACAAATAACAATTATACGGGCCTTTCCGGCGCGGGAATAAAAACCGGAAATGCCAGATTAAAATTGTTGAAAGGATACATATGCCAGTACGTCTAGGACGTTTCGAAATGCCCAAGCGGTTGACCAAAGAAGAAGGTACCGCTACAGAAACCTACGCAAAATTTATCGCTGAACCGTTTGAAACCGGTTACGGCCACACCGTCGGCAACTCCCTGCGCCGCGTGCTCCTCTCCTCTTTGGAAGGCGCCGCCATCACCTCGATAAAAGTCGACGGTGCCATGCATGAGTTTGCCACCATCGACGGCATCGTTGAAGATGTCACCGATTTGGTATTGAATCTCAAGAAGGTCCTTTTCAAGGCCCACAGCCGTGAACCCCAAACGTTGCTCCTCTCCGTGAACAAAGACGGCGAAGTGACTGCCGGCGACATCGAACTCAACCAAAACGTTGAGATCGTGAACCCGAAGCAGACCATCTGCACGTTGGACAAGAAGAAGAAATTCGAGATGGAACTCGAAGTCAAAGTCGGCCGTGGCTTCTGCCCCGGTGACGAAAACAAGAAGCCCGACCAGGCCATTGGCGTCATCGCAATCGACTCCCTCTTCTCCCCTGTCACCCGCGTCCGTTACGCCGTTGAAAACGCCCGTGTCGGTCAACGCACTGACTACGATCGTTTGATCATGGAAATCTGGACCGACGGCCGCATCACCCCTGATGACGCACTCACCCAGGCGTCCGCAATTTTGCAGCATCACCTCGATGTCTTCGTTGGCTACGACAAGAACGCCGTCGAATTCGAAGAGACCGAAGCCAAGCAGGACGACGAAAAAGCGAAGATGAAGAAGCTGCTCAACATGAGCGTCAACGAAATCGAACTCTCCGTCCGCGCGGCCAATTGCTTGAACAACGCCAACATCACGACCGTTGGCCAATTGGCGATGAAGACCGAAAGCGAAATGCTCAAGTATCGCAACTTCGGCAAAAAATCGCTCAACGAAATTAAAGAGAAACTCTCCAGCCTTGGTCTCTCTTTGGGCATGAACATCGATCCAGCCTTGCTGGAAGCGCCCAAAGAAGAAATGAAGCTGGCTGAATAACAATCTGAGGAGGGGTCAGTATTCACTTTTTACGCAGGAAAAAAGTGAATACTGGTCCCTCCGAACTGAATAAAGTTTATGCGCCATCTTAAACGCACCGCCAAACTCGGCCGCACCGGAACGCACCGCAATCGAATGCTTGCGAACCTGGTCTGCAGCTTGATCAAACACAAACGCGTCACGACCACTTTGGCCAAAGCCAAAGCCGCTCGTTCCGTCGCGGAAAAGATGATCACGCTCAGCAAAGGCGGCACCCTGCATCATCGCCGTCTCGCCTCCGCTCGTCTGCACCAGGATGAGGACGCGATCAAGATCTTGTTCAACGACATCGCCCCGACCCAAAAGGATCGCAATGGCGGTTACACCCGCATCATGAAGCTCGGCCAACGCCAGGGCGACGCAGCACAGCTCGCCATCCTTGAGTTCGTCGACGTCCCTGTGGCCGCTCCGACCGAGCCCACGCCCGAAGCTCCCGCCGCTGAGGCCAAAGAGGGCGAAGCGAAAGATGCCGCCGAAGGCGAAAAGAAAGAAAAGAAGCCCCGCAAAAAGAAAGCCGCTGCTGAAAAAGAAGCGACCGCCTGAGCGGAGTTAAAACAATTACACGAGGCCCGTTCGCAAGAACGGGCTTTTTTGTTGCCATCTACAAGGCGGAACGAATCGTTATCTTTATTCGCAATGACGTGATTTGGGTCGTCGCGATTGCCCATTCCCACCGTAACTGGAACTCTGGGTTAAACGCACCAGTCGCTCGGCTAATCCTCTGGCAACGGCTTGCCTTTGGTTTCCGGAGCCCAGATCAACGCCACGATTCCGAGCACGAAGATGAAGGAAAGAATCGTTGCGGCTTTGCGGAATGGATCACTCACGTGCTGGCCAATCAGCATCGTGTTTAATTGCCCCAGCATGAGCGGGAAGAATGCGGCGAGGTAACGGACAGTGTTGTAGCAGAAACCGACGCCAGTGCCACGCAGGCGCGTTGGGAACAGCTCAGGGAAGTAGATGGAGTACCCACCGAACACCGACAACTGCGCAAAGCCCATCAGCGGAAGCATCCAATACGCGTCCGAGCCGGACCGTAGATTATTAAACACGAAAATGGTTGTCACCAGACATAGAACGTAGGCGCAAAAAAACGCCAGACGACGGCTGAAACGGGTCGCGATAAAAGTAAAAGCGAGCATGCCGAAAAATGCTCCCACATCCTGAAAAGCGGTGCCGTATCCACGAACGATATCGACCGTCGTCTGAGGCGCACCTTTGAGCGCCGTAGAAATTAATTCGGGCGAGAAGAAACCGATTCCCCACAGACCCGCCATTCCAGCCAGACCGAGGCAAATACCGACAAAGGTGTTACGACGCCAACGGGGTTCTCTGAATAGGTCTGCGACCGAGCCGACGTGCTTCGCAGTTCCCCCGCTCTCTTTGGCTTTGCGTTTTGCTTCTAGCCACGGCTCAGGTTCACGCAGGAGTAACGCAATCGGAACTGCGAGAATCACCGGGGCAGCGCCGGCCAGGAAAATCCAGCGCCAACCGGCGTAGCCGTGAAAGAAATCGGCCTTGCCCGGCGGGATCCACCATGCGCTGATAAGCGACGCTCCAATGTTACCGAAGGCGGAAAGCGATTGCATGATGCCCAAGGCGACCGCGCGAAAACTCGTCGGCATGCTCTCAGCCACCAGAGTCGTAGCCGCACCGAACATGCCGCCAATCCCGAGCCCGCCTAAAAAGCGATACGCAAGAAACTCGTATGGCGTGCGCGCCAGGCCGGTGAGGCCGGAAAAAATCGTGTAGGCGAGCAACGTCGCAATCATCGTTTTTACCCGACCGATCCGATCGCTCATCGTACCGAAGATCAAACCACCTGTTGCCCAACCTACCATGAGCGTAAAGGTTGCCCACCCTCCCCAGCTCTTAACCAGGGCATCAAAAGCTTTGGCATCCATCAAATTTGCTTGAGAGGCCAGGAGTTCGCGAAATGCCGGCTCGCGAGCCAGGACGAAGATGCGCTGCCCCATGCAGTCAAACAGCCATCCCCCAGCAGCGATGAGCAGGACCAAAATGTGATAGGGCGAAACGCCTTGTAGCGTACTCTTGCGGGCGACAGGAGCTGTTGCGGTTTGCATGGGCGGGCTCTTTTATCGCCTAAACCATTACCACGAGTCAATCTACGGCTTCGGTTTTCTTGCCGGTTAAATCAGCCGTTTCTCGCATTCTTGAGATACGCGCAAGAGCCTGTAAACATTGGGCTTTTAGGGGGTTTCCCGATATTGGCACGCCTCGGCGAGGCTTTTGCTATATAAAACGCATGCGAACGGCAGTATTTATAGAGCGCGACGGCATCTTGAATGTCGAGCGGGTAGAAAGAGGGCAACCAATGCCCCCGCTCGCCATGGAACAGCTTTCACCTAATCCCCAAGCCATTCAGCCCCTGCTCCAACTTAAGGCCGCTGGCTACCTTTTGATCGTCACCACCAACCAACCCTGGGTCTCACGCGGCGTGCTGCCGCGCCGGGAACTGGATTTGATGCATTCCATCCTGCGTCGCACGTTTTCTGTAGATGACATCTTTGTGTGCCCACACGACACGAGT
>Ga0265327_10004485_pt1 | contig 12337 bp, 9 predicted proteins | sample 41621metaG_FD_202089 | JGI IMG/M metagenome (GOLD analysis project Ga0265327, IMG submission 202089) | Rhizosphere microbial communities from Carex aquatilis grown in University of Washington, Seatle, WA, United States - 4-16-21 metaG | ecosystem: Host-associated > Plants > Roots > Rhizosphere >...
TTTCTGCGATCGGCATCGTCTCAAAAGCCGTGAAAAACCATGAACTGAACCAAGAACGAAGTTTTATCCTTGACTGGTCCAATCATACCAGGGTGTGTGGAGTCTTCGGAACACACCACACATGTTGCCCGAGTTATCGTCGTGGTGCGTTCCGAAGACTTCACGCACCCTACAGCACGCACCCTGCAACTGACCGGCTTGACACCGGTAGTCTGAACTTGCGTTACCGGAACAGCAACCATCAAAAGGCAGACTTCATTCGTCCTTGTCGATTTCCGAAGCGATCCCATCCAAATTTGAGTAGTGGCATGTCGTGATTCACACGGTTATGCTCTCGCTGTGAAGCGAATGTCTTATGTTTTGTAGGGTGTGTGGAGTCTTCGGAACACACCGCGAAGTTGCCCGAGTCATCGTTGTGGTGTGTTCCGAAGGCTCCCACACCGCTCCACAAACCGTACAACTCTCCGTCAGATACGTCCCCCGTTTTGCTTGAAGGTGCCAAGATGCGCAGTCGAATTGCTGTCGTTTTCTCGTTGACGAGTCTCTGGGCCGTGGTGGCCGTCACGGGTTGCAATCAGAAGCCGGCGAATCAACCCGGCGCACCGATGGGAAGTCAGGTCGTTGCCCAGATCGGCACGGGAACGCTGAATGGCCGGACCTACACTCATGATCATTTCAAGATGTCGGTCACGATTCCTGACGAATGGTACATCCAGAATAAGACAGAGTCGGACCACCTGGCGGAAGTCGGTTCGACCGTGATGAAGGAAGAGACCAAGGCGGCAATGCAGGCCGCCCAGCAGCGGACTCTGACCCTGCTGTCTGCGTTTCGTCACGCACCAGGGACTCCAGTCCCGTTCAATCAGAGCATGATGGTTCTGGCGGAAAATGTGGCGTTCCTTCCCGGTTTGAAAAAGGGAGAGGACTATCTGAAGGTGGCCCAGCAGACCATGGCCAATTTGACGATCAAGTATGAGTTCGACAAGATCGAAAACGGACTGAAAATCGGCTCTCTTGATGCAGATCGGCTGACGGCCCATACGAAAATGGGTGGCAGCACCGTCAATCAGGAATACTATGCGGCACGATCCGGTGAGTACTTCATTGTCGTCATCCTGACGTATGCCACCGATGAAGAACGGGACGGGCTTCGCGAAATCCTGAAGGCGATGAAGGCCGGTTGAGTTTCCAGTCCTGAACAAGAGTGATGAGCGCGAAGTCATGTCGTCGTGTAGGGTGTGTGGAGTCTTCGGAACACACCACGAATGTTGCCCGAGTCATTGCTGTGGTGCGTTCCGAGGACTCCACGCACCCTACAAAAGAAGTTGAGTTTCCACTGCGGAACCGGGGTCATCGCGGAGGACTACGGAAGTCCGTTCATCTTCCGGATGACCCATTCCGTCGTCATCAGCGTAAAGAGCAGCACCAGCCACGGCCACCGGTCCCACAGCGGTGTCTCTTCATAGTGTGAGACATTGCCGTCATAGGTGGAAAACTGTTTGGGCAACTCGTGCAGTTCATCCGCCTGGAATAGCCGCCCGCCACTCAGATCCGCGATCTGGGTCAACAGATCTCGATTGGCCGACAGTTCGCTCAATTCCTGACTGGGACGGTCGTGAACATACAAGGTTGCCTCGACCGGTTTGGGCCCCAGGTCTGCATCCTTGGTTGTCAGAGCCACGCGGTACTCGCCAGCGGGTAGTGAGACCGCTTTGCCTTCAAAGATCAGCGGGCTGGATGCCGCCGGATGCAGATCGATTCCAGTGAATGGCACTCCCGGCGCATCGCCATTCCGGAAGAACTCCGCGCGGGCTTTCAGCTTCGGAAACTTCTGCAGGAAATTGGCGACCCAGCGGGCTCTCAGCACGGCATCCGCTCCGAGTTCAATATCGGGGTGCTCGGGACCAAACCTCACGAACTCATTCCCCGCAGTCACCTTGTTCGCCGCGGCCCAGCGGGCAAGCTGCCCCCAATACCGGTGGTGATACGAATCACCGACACGTTGCCGCCAGCGCCAGGTCCCGTCGAACCCCATCCACAGAACCTGCCCAGCCCCCAGATGCTGATGGATGATCAAGGCATGCTTGCGATCGACGTCCAGGGGATCGGCATGTTCCGGCGGGAGCACTGTCGTGGCCCAGACAGTGGCGCCAAGCTTGGGGTCGCCAAGCAACGCCCACATCTGGCCCGGCAAGGCTCGCCAGACCCGTTGATTCTCCGCGGCATCCGGAGCGAACTGAAACATCGCCTGCTGCTCGCCATCGACTGTCAGGTGAATCGGCAGGCCGCGTAATGTCGGCGGGGCTTCGCCTGCCCGATTTGTCAGGTTGATGGCACGAACGTTCGCAATCGGCAACAGCTGATCAAGAATCGGCGAGTGAAACGCGTGAGGCATCCATCGCTTTCCTCCCGAGATGAGCAGCGTCCCCCCTTCCGAAACAAATTCGTAAAGCGACTTTAGAACGCGTTCCGTCAGGTGATGCGGCGGGACGTCTCCCAGGATGATCAGGTCCGTGTTGGCAAATGGTGATTTGGCGGCATCGGCCGGGTCATCGGGAAGGTCCAGTGTCCTGGGGAAGAACGGAGCGGGGAGCACTCCCAGGTACGGTTGCTCGAACAGAATCCTTTGAAAATCGACCCGTTCATCGCGCGACATCGCTGCGTCCAGGTAACGGAATTCCCAGCGGGCGTCTCCTTCCAGCACCAGGACCCGGGCACGATCATCGACGACGGTGAAGGCAAACGTGCGACTGTTGTTGTCGTCACGTGTTTCTCCTTCCAGGACCGGTGTTCGAACGAGGAAGGACTTGCGTCCGACTTCCATCGCATTCAGGTCAAATTCAAGGCTCGCGGAGGGACCCGTGACCGGGATCAACTTCTTGACGGGCTCCGCCATCGGGTCACTCACCGAGACCAGTTCCACCTCCAGCGTTTTGCCTTCAAAACCGACTGTGCTCAGCGTGACCTTCAATTGCGGGTGATCTCCCTTGTAAACCGTCTGGGGATACTCCAGCGAGGCGATCGACAGATCCTTCGGCCGAAACGTGGACCCCAGGATGACCGGGTAGACCGGAATCTTCGAGGCCTTGAGCGACACGGCCATGGGAGAGAGTGGTTTCCCCGAGTGATCCCGCCCCTCGGTGAACAGGATCAGCCCCAGCACATCCCCTTCCCCGGAAGATGCGGATTGCAGCGCCACCGCCAGATCGGTGGTTCCCGTCAACAGGCTGGTCGAGGGATTTGCCACCACCTGTTCCAACTGCTCGCGTTCCACCGCTTCGGATTTACCCGCGAATGCGAAGACCTCAATTTTCGCCAGAGGCTTCAATTCATCAAGTAACGGCTGTGGGACGGTGGTGAGCAGTCGACGCGCCATTTCTTTGCGCGACAGGCCATCCAATTCGCGAAAGATCGCCTGAAGTTGATTGCGACGAGATTCCCGCAGCGCAGCACGCCGGTCCTCGTTGTCGGTTTCATCGGCATCCACCCATTCCGGCTCCGCCTGGGCCTCGAACGACTTCTGCCAGCGGTCCAGGCGAGCGTCGATAGTGGGATTGCCAATCATTCCCAACCCCCGAGCCCACCTCAGTTTTTCAGCTCGCATGGCATGGATGTCGGTCGAACCCATGCTGTCCGACAGATCGATGCCAACCAGGATTCGACCGGTCCGCTTTTCGTCGAGGGTCCAGCTGAGCACCGGTTGCAGCAGAGTCGCCAGTACCGTGGCCAGGATGGCGATCCGCAGGATCAACAGCCAGTTTCCAACGGCCCGCGAAACAAGCTGCCGTTCATATCGCAGCAGCATCACGATCATGATCAGCGTCAGGCCGACCGCCGCCAGATGCGCCGTCAGCACCCACGGGGATTGCGCTCCCTGAAAAACGAGATGTCGAGTCATCGGGGACATGAAAATCGCCGGAAACGCCTGATCGAAACTGGGCTGCCAAGAGTATCACGAGATGCGCCGCGTGATGCCAACGAAATGCGGTTTGATCCAGATCTTCCCGCGTAACCGTTCACGGGCAAGCGACGGGGACTGACCCATTTTCACGGACAAACGGCGCTTCGGTGTCTGATCGCGTCCATGGAAGTTGTGTGTTTTTCGTCGTGAAAATGCGTCAATCCCCGACCCGTGAACTGTTACCTTCCCGCGACCAACCCACGTCGGGACATACAGACTGGTCTGAAGCGGCCAACGGTCGCGGCCCCCCGTTGGATTGTAGCGAGTTTAACGGTCGAGCCTGCGTGCATCCAGATGGAAAAGCGTCGCCGCGTGCAACCCGCCACCCGATCATGACGTAGATTTCCAACACGGCGAATTCCTGTTGGGCAGGGCTGCGCCGTCACTGTGATCTCAAACGATTTATCGAAGGTACAGACGTGATGAGTCAAGCTGCCTCCATCGAATGGTGGAACAAGTCACTCGACGAAGTCGGCATCCACAGCATGGACAAGCTGGTTTCAGCCGATTCCCAGTGGTCGACCGTGCTGCAGTCAGGCCGCGACGATTTGGCGCGAGCGATGACGATCACGGAAATGACGACAGGCCGCGATCGAACCGTGGTGGAAGTGGGATGCGGGCTTGGCCGGATGTCGACGGCGCTGTCCGATCACTTCGGCCGGGTTGTCGGTGTCGACATCGCTCCACGGCTGATCGAAGAAGCGCGTCGCCGGAACGACTGCGACCGCATCACGTTCGAGGTGGCAGACGGTGTTCATCTTCGTCCGGAATCAATCACGGAATGCGATACGGTGTTCTCGTACGAAGTTTTCTACTACATCAATCCCCAGGGACTTGCTGCCTACTTCCAGGACGCGTTTCAGTTGCTCAGAGCGGGTGGAGAGTTCGTGTTCCAGTTGAATCTGGAGCCCGTGAAATGGAAGACCCGGTTGAGCTTTCTCTTTCGCCGTCTGCTGTACACCTGTGGAATCCGGCATTGGCGAGGCTGGCCCACGGGGGCAGGCTACCGCCGCTACTACCATTCGCCCTCCTGGCTGCGAAAGACATTGAGTGACGTCGGTTTCCAGGTCGACAAGATTACGGGTCCCACGGCCCGGCAGACCTGGATCGTCGCCATCAAGCCGCGGTCGGCTCAGTAGAGGTGGTCCGTAAGCCCTCTGGACGATGAATCTGATACAGGATTTCATCGGCGTTTCGACACGCCAGCCGGGTTTTCGGGCGAGTTTTCGTCACGGTTGGTTCGGTCTCTTTCTCCTCAATCCCCTGAAGCGATCTCTTCATGTCGTTGGCCGGGTCTGTCAAACGGAATGTCCTTGCGAGTTGGGGCACACATGCCTCAAACCTCGTCATCGGGTTTTTCCTGACTCGATACACGCTGGATATCCTGGGAGTCTCGACGTACGGCAGCTGGCTGCTGATCAATTCAATCGCCAGTTACGCCGCACTGCTGTACTGCGGATTGGGTGAGACAATTTCGCGTTATGTGGCGAAGTATCACTCGGAAGGAAATACGACCCGGATCAACCAGGTGATCACCCTGGTCCTGTCGATCTATCTCGGCATGGGAGCGATCGCCTTTCTATTTGCCTGCGGCCTGTGTGCCACGGCAGGCTGGTGGGGAGGATGGACAGGCGAGGAACTGGTCGAAGCCCGGATCACAATCCTGATCCTGGGCTTCAATGTGGCGCTGGGGATGGCGGGAAGTGTCTTCGGCGGAGTCCTGCACGGATTGCGTCGATTCGACCTGGAACGAGGCATTGGCTTCTCGTTTGATCTGGTCAGGCTGGTCCTGTTTCTCGTGTTCCTGAGTGACCGGTATGGTCTGGTGACGATCGCCCTGATTTACCTGATTGTCGCCGTGGGTGAGAACCTGTCGTACCTGATCCTGGCACGCCGAATCCTGCCAACGCTGGCAGTCGGGCCTTCGTTGCTGAGTCGCGATGTGCTGAAGGAATGCGGTCAGTTCAGTTCCATGGCGTTTCTAAACGTTGTCGCCAGCCAGTTGATCAATGCCACCGATACGATCACGATCGGATTGCTGCTGGGCAAAGAAGCCATTGTGGCGTACTACTTCGGGCTGCGATTGACGCAGTTTGCCAAGCAGCCGATCGACAAGATTGCCCATATCTGCATGCCGACGGCAGGAGCCCTGCAGGGGGCGCTGGACCAGGCCCGGCGGAACCGGTTCCTGATCAAGACGCTGGGAATCGTCCTGCTGCTCGCCGGCGGGGCCTTTATCGGCGCGTGGTTCTTTGCGACCGACGTGCTGCAACTTTGGGTCGGATCGAAGCTGACTCCGGCAGACCTGGCGCTGTCCCACCGGATCCTGATGGTTCTACTCGGAGCTCAATTGATTGCCTTGCCGTGTGGAATCCTGCGGGCATTCCTGTTTGGCAGTGGCCACGTCCGCGTCCCCGCACTGATCTTCCTGGGGGAAGCAGTCACCAACCTGGCGCTGAGCATCGTCCTGTGCCTGGTCGTGGGGATTGAAGGTGTGGCTTGGGGAACGACCATCCCCGTGGTCGTGTTTGAACTGTGCCTGCTGGTCCCCTATGCGCTCAAGCAACTGCAGGTCAGTCCCTGGAGAATTGCCGAGGAAGCGCTGGTGCCGCAACTGATTCCGCTGCTGGCCCTGCTGGCCTATTCGATCACCATTTCCCGACACCCCTCAAGCCATGGTGACTGGATTGCGTTGATGGCCGTCACCATCTCAGGCGGAGGAATCCTGCTCGGAACCATGTGGCTTCGCAAGAAACTCGGACAACGAGTCGTCGCGGCAGCGAGTGGCTGATGAGACTGAAGCTCTGGGCAACTCCATCGGTTGCCAGATGCGCGCTGCAGATCGCTTACCTGGCGTCCTTCCAGCCGAGCGCTCGCGCACAGTCTTCGTGATTGAACATCTTTTCATGGTCATGCTCAATCCCTTCGGCGATGACCAGTTTCCAATGGCAGGGCCAGCCCTTTTCCCGGGCAAGTTGCTGGGCAAATTCGTAGGCATTCTTGCCACGTTCAAAGCGTGATCGCCCCTGCCTGTCAGCCTGCTCGGAATCGTCGAAGTACTCATCCCGCACGACGTCTTTGGAGCCGACATAGATCGTCACGGGCCGCGCCAGGTACTCGCGAAACATCTCGTCGGTGCGAAGTTCTTCGGGCAGGCCACCGAACCCATAAGGAAACTCGGCCTGAGTCGTGGGCAACGTGTAACTGCTCGGATTGGAAATCACGATTCTCTGGGCATCGGTCGACACAAACGCCGCGAGGCGACCCAGGAACTGTCCGCCGCCGGAGTGACCGATCAGGGCATAGGGCATGTCGGGGCGACCTTCGCGGCGGCGGATCTCGGCCGCGATTCGATTGACGTACTGTCCGGTTCTCTCCGCGGCGGGAACCGCCCTTCCCTCCTTGACGATTCCGCCAAACTGGTACCGGGCCTTGGGGAATTCCTTCTCATCAAACAGCGGAGCAACGATCAACGCGCCGAATCGATCCCCCATCGGAATCGAATGATCGCGATATTCGTCGGCATTGCGCAGCACGCCGTGAAACACCATCAACATCGGGCCATCGCGAAAACCATCCGGCTTGTAGGTGAACAGCTTGAGCGTCACATCGCCGAACTGAGCATTGACGACGGACTTCCCCGCCGGGATCGGATCAGGGGCAGCGAGCAGCAGGCAGGACAGAAACAGGGCATTCATGATCAGCCTCGCGAGATCAATTCGGAAACCACTCACGTTGTCGCAGACCGCTGGAGATCCTGCAATGAAGCAGGCCTGGGCTTACAGGGCCATCGCCTTTTTCAAGATGGGGTGGCCGGGGCTGGAGCCGCTTTGGGCGAAGCCCCGGTCCGAACCGCACCGTTTCCGGGGTTTCGCGAAGCGCTCCAACCCTTGTCATTACCCACATCTCTGCAGAAAGTTGAGATGTCTTTTGATGGCGCGCGAATGGCGGTCAATATTCAACTTGACCAAATGGTGTGTCACGTCCCATCGACCGTCCACTGGGGCTTCCCGTTGGTCGGCTGCCCCGCTGTACTCCAAAGGAGTTCCGGCATATAGCCCGGGGTTGCCGCGTTTCGCGGCTACCCCGGGTTGAGACAAAAACAACTCCGTACCCTGTCAGGGTACTGCCAACAGGAGAGAGCGAGATCCCACAATCCCTGATCGCCGTGCTGGTCCACATTGTTGGATCGCGATGCGATCGCAGGGGGCGAATGATTTGACTGGGATTGAGATTCGAAGACGACGAAACCGGACGGAACCCCCTTGGGGTACGGCATTTGTTTTTCGGCGACCCCGGGGTAGCCGCGAAGCGCGGCAACCCCGGGCTATGAGGCGAAACTCCTTTGGAGTAATTGCAGGCGAAAGCAAATGCATCCGTTCCGACCACCCCGCCGTGTGCACTGAAAGGGGGTGGGCGAGAGCGGAGCGGGTTGCAGAGAGATGTGGGTAATGACAAGCGCTCCAACCCCGGCCACCCAACGTTCTTTCGCCCATCTTGAAAAAGGCGATGGCCCTGCCTGGGCTTTGCGTTGAGGCCACTTCTGAGTAAAACCCGCTCATCCACCGCAGCCCGGATCCTGGGTCTGACTGGACGTGTTGAAGAAACGAGAACCCATCGTGCGATATGTCCTGGAACATCTGTCCGTCGTGTTTGGCGCCGCCACGGGGGCGCTGGCAGCACGAGGAAAAGGGATCGACTGGTTCGGTGTCATCGTGCTGGGACTGGTGACGGCAGTCGGCGGAGGGACCCTGCGCGATGTTGTTCTCAACCGGCAGGTCTTCTGGGTTGTGGATTATTCATTTCTGATCTCGGCGGTGACGGCCGTCTCGCTGACGATTGCACTGGCCCGATTCCTGAATCCGTCCTCGAAGCCGTTTCTGATCACGGATGCGATTTTCCTGGCGTTTGTGGTCATGGTCGGCACGGAAAAGACCTACAGTTTGAATCACGCCGGACCCGTCTGCATTCTGTTTGGGGTCGTCACGGGGGTCGCTGGAGGCATCTTCCGGGATATCCTGCTGGGAGAAATCCCGCTCGTTTTTCGCCCCCATATTTATCTGTATGCGACGGCGGCGCTCGTCGGCAGCGTCGCCTACCTTGCCGCTTCGGCCTGCTGGCCGGGATATTGGACAAACCTGATCCTCGGGGCGGCCGTCACTCTGCTGCTCAGGTTGGCAGCAATTCGGTGGCGTTTGCGGTTGCCCGTGTTTCAGACTCCCGATGAAGGGATCTCCTGACAGCGAAACGAGTTCGGGAGCAAGTTTTCGGGTTTTGTGCCACTGCTTCCGTCTTGGGAAGCAGTGCTCTTTGTCATCCCGCTGGTGGCTCGGTTTTGACCAACCCAGGCTGGCCAATCGAAATTGCCAGCAAGAGCATTCGGGGCAACCGCGGCAGGCAGAAACTGCCGATTCGCGTCCCGCCAAGGGGGCAGGCATGAGAAAACCCGGGACCAGGCGCGTCTGTCGCTGAACCTCGCGTTGACCGCTTTTCGGGTCACCACTACCTTCCGGGCTCACCTCCCGTTCCACTTCCATTTTCCATTCCCTTGTGCGGGGCCGCGCTGTGCGCGCATTCGCGTTCCTCAAATTCGGTCTCCTGACGACGACCCTCGTCGCATCGATGATCGCCATGCTGATGGTCTCATCATCGTGGGGTGACGATGCCGAACCGCGCGAACGTGTGATCCTGATGACCACAGGGCGAGTCTTGACTGGCTACGCGTACCGCAACGCGGGGGGCTGGCTGGTGGAACAATCGAACGGTCGGGTGCAAGTCCCGATTGACCAGGTCCGCGTCGTGGCGGACAGCATGGTGGAAGTCTATCGCAAGCAGCGGGACTCCGTGGTGGAACCGACTCCGGCGACTCATGTCGCGCTGGCTCAATGGTGCATCTCCTATCGACTGTTCAACGAAGCGCAGGACGAACTGCGAAAGTGCCTGAAACTGGATCCTGACAATTCGTCGGCGCGAAAGCTGTTGCGCCGCGTGGAAGAAATGCTGGAACCCGCCGATTCCAAGCTGGCTCCTGCTGATCGAGCCCCCAAGAGAACGGCCGAAGGCTTCCTGGTCCCGGATGCGGAATCGCTGGGGGGACTGTCGAACGAAGCGGCCGTCACGTTTACTCAACGCATTCAGCCGCTGCTGGTGAACAAATGTGGAAACGCATCGTGTCATGGAACGACATCGAACTCGGGTGAGAAGCTGGACGGATTCCACTTGATGGCGGTTCGTTCGGGATCGAACGGGCACCGGATGTATACCGAGCGAAACCTGGCCGAGGTCTTGCGCTTCGTCGACCTGGATGAGCCGACGCTCAGTCCGCTGGTGACTATTCCCCAGGGTTCGCATGGTGGCATCGCAGGAGTCTTCCACGGCACCGCGGGAAGTGCTCAGATCAAGATGCTGCGGAACTGGCTCAAGACTGTCGCCGAGCAAAAGATTGCCGACGAAAAAGAACTGGAATCGACTCGATCCAGCCTGGTTGCCAAGACAACACGCCCTCAGGAGCCGACGGGAACCACTTCGACTCCACCGATCCGGGGCCTGGAGCAATCTCCATTTCCGGTGACGCAGACATCGGGAACATTGCCCGCGGCCCCGAACGCCCCACCCAAGCCATCCGCGGCAGCACCACGGGATTCGGCCGCAAGCGGCGCTCCTCAAGAACTGACACCGCACCAGCGCCAGGGACAACCGGTCGCCACCGCCAAGCCTTCGCGCAAGGATGACGAGAAGCCCGGCAACGACCCCTTTGATCCCGACATTTTCAACCGACGTTTTCATTCTCCTTCCCGGCGATGAGATCTGTCCCTCCCACCGGACGATAAGGAAACCAAGATCATGCAAATCACTCTGAAGCGGCGACCTTCGCCTGCCAAGACCGGCGCCAAGTGGCTGCTGCTGTGCCTGGCCTTCGTCTGGCTGGTGGGCTGCGTGGGACTGACCGGCAAGGGAAAGAAGCCGCGCGATCCGTTCGCCGACCACAAGTTCAAGTGCGGTGAAGAAATGCCACCCAGCCGGACATCAGCTCCGCTCAACGCAGGTTGAAACGGGCGGGCCCGTTGACATCGGTATTGTCGTCAACTGATCCGCGACCTGCAGCATTCGTTCAGCCTGAGATCGCAGGGCCGTCGCGCGATCAATCCCTGCAACTCGTTCCAGACCGACCGAGGAAGGATCCACTGGCTCGGCGAACGTGGTTGGTTTGTCGAGCCCCCAGATCTTCCGGATCTCCGTCATCAGCTTGCGCACCTCGGCGATGTATCGAACGTCGAATGTCTCGTTCCATCGCTGCAAGGCCTGCCGCACGACGTTTTCCAGGGCTTCGGCCTGCCGCACGCGAATGAGCGGCAGGTCCTTCATAACCCGCTGCAAATGCTGATTCGCCACACGGCGAATCGCGCGCCGGATCGTGCCAGCACTGCAGCCAGACTCCTGGGCCAGGTCGGCGATCGAATTGTATTCGACGGACCATTTCTGATACAGGATCCGAAGATTGAATCTGGGCGGGGATTGAGCCGGTTCGCCCGCAATCTGCTCTTCAGACTGGGGCGGAAGAACCGGCTTGGCGCACCGTGCCGCTGCTCGTTTTGCCATGAGTTGCTGCGCTTGCTCACTGAGTGCGGATCGATCCGAATCAGGCGCCGGCCGGGTTTGAACTGGTGTTCTTCCGCTTCCAGTGACCAATCATCGCGCTGACGGAGTTGGTATTGATGTCATGTCCCAGCCGTCGGAGTTCCCTGGCAATGTCGGAGGCGCCGCGAGTCCCCCCCGATTGCGTATAGTGTTCGATGACGAGCGCGCGAAGCGCCTGGCGGTCAGCGACAGCATCGGCGATCGGGTCGTCGTCATCAGGTTCGAATGCGGCCGAGTCGCGCGGAGTCGGATGGAACCCTGGCCCGTCGATCGGCGTCACCCCAATCTGCCGTGCGGCTTCCAGAACCTCGTCCCGCGTGACCCCCTTGGCTCGTTCAATCTGCTGAACGAACGCACCGTCGCGCAGCAGTTCTTCCACCGTGGCAGGGTCATCATAGTTCGTGGCGACCTGCTGCCGATCGAATGTCTGTAGCTGAGCCTGCAACTGCAGTCGATGACGCTTGAGAGCCTGTTCATGCCAGGGGGGAACCCACGTGGACGGAATGACCGATCCCGGCTCACGAGCTTCCTGCTCAATCAGCGCGGCATCGGGAAGTCCGTTCGGTTGCACAAACGGGCCACGGCCCCGGTGTCCGTAAATGTGCCGGGCAATCTGATCATGGGTCACATTCTGCTGCAGCAGCGCCCCGACCGGTTCCAGGGGTTCGAATTCCGGACTGCTGGAGGCGGCGCGTGCCGTGGCCACCGCTTTCGCGGCCGCCCAGAAGCTGGGACCGG
>Ga0265327_10004486_pt1 | contig 12337 bp, 10 predicted proteins | sample 41621metaG_FD_202089 | JGI IMG/M metagenome (GOLD analysis project Ga0265327, IMG submission 202089) | Rhizosphere microbial communities from Carex aquatilis grown in University of Washington, Seatle, WA, United States - 4-16-21 metaG | ecosystem: Host-associated > Plants > Roots > Rhizosphere...
CGACTGCTTCCTGGTCTACGGCTATGCGGCGACCTCGATGTCAGCCATCGCCGCCCGGCTGGGCGGATCCAAGGGCACGCTCTACAATTACTTCAAGTCCAAGGACGAGCTGTTCGGGGCGGTGATGCAGCGCCAGTGCGGCGAGATGCAGGACACCTTGTTCGACGTCTCATCCGTCGCAGACGAGCCCCGCGCCCGCCTGACCCATTTCGGCCGAACGTTCCTGGAGCTGCTGCTCTCCCCCGACTCGCTGGCGATCCAGAGGCTGGTGGTGGCCGAAAGCGAGCGCTTTCCAGAACTGGGCCATGCCTTCTACGAATCCGGGCCCCGCCAGGTGATGCTGCGCATGGGTGACTATCTGGGTGGGCTGATGGATCGGGGCGTGTTGCGCCGCGCCGACACCACGATCGCCGCCAATCACTTCAAAGACCTCGCCCTGTCCGGCGTCTACCAGCCCCGACTGTGGGGGGTGATCCCCGATCCGACCCCGGCGCAGATCGACGCCCAGATCCAATGCGCGGTGGATACATTCCTGCGCGCCTACGCCCCCTGAGGGGCCTTGGAGCCCTTCAGAGCTTGAAAACGTAGATCAAAGCGTCTTCCGCGGGATCGGCGCGACGCCTGTAGAGGCCGCGAGCGGCCGCATTGTCGGGCTCGGTCCCCAGCCAGGCCTCGGCGCAGCCGAGATCCCGCCCCAGCGTGAAGGCGGCGTCCAGCAGCCGGCTGGCGATGCCACGCCGCTGATAGTCCGGCGACACACCCACCTCGTCCATATAAAGCTCGGTCGGCCGCAAATCGGGATGTCTGTGCAGGACGGCGGTGAGCTGACCTACCACCAGACCATCGCAGAGCGCCACGAACAGGTGGTGGCCGGGCTGGACCAGATAGTCGGCGAGGCCCGCCGGATCGATCCGGTAGTCGAACACATCCTCGGCCACGTGGCGGAACAGGCCGGCGTCCGCCGGGCCGACCCTGATGATCTCCACATCCACGGCGCCGCCTCCCGATGCCGCCCTGATCAGAGGGCGCGGATGATGCCCAGGAAGTCCTCGGCCTTCAGCGATGCGCCGCCCACAAGGGCGCCGCCGACTTCGGCTGCGTGGAGAATCTCGGCGGCGTTAGAGGGCTTCACTGAGCCGCCATAGAGGATCGGCGGGGTCGCGCCATGGGCGGCGAACATCTCCACCAGGGTGGCGCGGATCGCCTGGTGGACCTCTTCGATCTCCGGCGTAGTGGGGGTGAGGCCGGTGCCGATGGCCCAGACGGGTTCATAGGCCACCGCAAAGGCCTGGCCGGCCAGGACCGCGGGAAGTGAACCCCTCACCTGCCCGGTGACCACGGCCAGGGCGTCGCCAGCCTTGCGCTGCTCCAGGGTCTCGCCGACGCAGACAATCGGCTCCAGGCCGGCGTCGAGCGCGGCGACGACCTTGGCGGCCACAAGGGCGTCGGTCTCGCCATATCCGGCCCGGCGCTCGGAGTGGCCCAGGATCACCAGGCTGGCGCCGGCGTCGGCCAGCATGGCGGCGGCGATGTCGCCGGTGAAGGCGCCCGACGCCTCGGCCCGGCAGTCCTGGCCGCCCACCGCAACCGCCGTGCCCTTCAGCGCCTCGGCGGCGCGGGACACCAGGGTCGCCGGCGGACAGATGGCCACCCGCACGCCGGTGGCGCCCAGGCCCGCAGCGGTGGCCCTGGCTTCGACCAGCGCCGCAGCGTCGCCGTTCATCTTCCAGTTTCCGGCGATCAGGGGCGCAGGCGCGGTCATTCGGGGTCTCGCAATCAGGGTTTGACGCTGCGGTTAAGCCATGCCGCCGGCCCTGTCACGACCCCAGCGATCATGGTGTTTGCGGCCCAAGCTTGCGAGGGTGAAGCCTCACCCACTATACCCGCCGTTCCAAGGTCGCCCCACGGTCGTTCGGACGGGGTCGGGAAAGGTCCTATGCTCGCTCAAATCCGCGCCTTCGCGAAGTCGCCGTTCTCCGCCGTGCTGATCGGCCTGCTGATCGTCAGCTTCGGGGTCTGGGGCGTGCGCGACGTCTTCAAGGGTCGCCTGTCCAATGACGTGGTCCAGGCCGGTCCGCGCCATGTGGGTCCGGGCGACTTCAAGCGGGACTTCGAGAACTTCCGCAAGCAGATCGAGAAACAGGCCGGCCAGCCGGTGACCACCGAGATCGCGGTGCAGAATCACTTCGACGTCCGGGTGGCCGAGGAAATCGCCACCCGCGAAGCGTTCGCCGCCCTGGTGGACAAGATGGGCATCCGCCCGTCGGACAGCCTGGTGAAGCAGCAGCTGCAGAAGATCCCGGCCTTTTTCGACCAGGTCTCCGGCCGCTTCGACAAGACCCAGTACTTGACCCTTCTGGGCCGCAACGGCTTCACGCCACAGCGGTTCGAGGCGCAGCTGCGTGACGAGATCTCCCAGAACCATGTGGGCGCCGGCCTGGTGAACGGCCTGCGGGCACCCCGCGCCTATGCCGGCATGGGCGCGGTGTTCCTGATGGAAGCCCGCGACGTCAGCTATTTCCCCATCGACCCGAAGACCGTGCCGCAGCCGCCCACACCCACGGACGCTGAGCTCACCAAGTTCATGCAGGACAACGCCCAGGCGCTGATGAAGCCGGAATACCGGATTCTCACCGTGGTGCGGTTCAGCCCGGCCCTGGTGGGCGCCAACCTGCCCATCGACCCGGCGGAGCTGAAAAAGCGGTTCGAGTTCCGCAAGGATACGCTGTCCAAGCCCGAGACCCGCTCCCTGGCCCAGATCCCGGTGAAGGACGCCAAGACCGCTCAGGCCGTGAGCGCCCGTCTGGCCAAGGGCGAGGATCCGCAGGGCATCGCCCATTCCCTGGGCGTCGACGCCATCCTCTATGCCGACAAGCCCAAGAGCGCCGTGGCCGACGCCAAGGTGGGCGACGCCGCCTTCTCCATGCAACCCGGCGCCATCGCCACCGTGCAGAGCAGCCTGGGCATGGCCGTGGTGAAGCTGGACAAGGTGACCCCTGGCAAGGCCGTGACCCTTGAGGAAATCCGCCCGCAGCTGGAGGCCGAACTGCGCAAGGACGCCGCGGCCGAGAAGGTCTACGCCCTCAGCCAGAAATATGACGACGCCCACTCCGGCGGCGCGAGCCTGACCGAAGCGGCTCAGAAGGCCGGGGTTCCCACCGTCACCATCGGCCCGGTCTCGGCCCAGGGCGGCGACCCGCAGAACCAGCCGGTGGGCGGCGTGTCGCCCAAGCTGATCCAGACCGCCTTCGCCCTGCCGGCCGGCGGCGAGAGCGAGGTCCAGGACGCCGGCAATGGCGAGTACTACGCCGTCCGCGTCGAGAAGATCATCCCCAAGGCCCTGCCCCAGCTGGCTGAGGTCAAGGCCCAGCTGCTCAAGGTCTGGATGGCCCGCGAAGTCTCCAAGCGCCTGCAGGTCAAGGCCGACGAGCTGATTGCCTGGGTGAAGAAGGGCGAGACCATGGACGCGGTGGCCGCCTCGGTGGGCGCCCATGTGGAGCATGCCAATAATCTCGACCGCCAGACGGCCGGCCAGAACAAGGACCTGTCGCAGGAAGCCCTGGGCCAGGCCTTCACGGTGAAGCCCGGAGAGGTGTTCGCCGCGCAGAACGCCAAGGGCTTCGGGGTGATCATTGGCAAGCTGGACGCGATCCGTCCGCCGGTGGGCGCGGCCCTGGCCCAGGCCACCGAGGCCGGCCGCCCGCAGATGACCCAGGCGATCTTCCGCGAGATCAGCACGGACGCGCGCAAGGGCGCCCGCGACCAGATGAAGGTGAAGATCTATCCGGACCAGGCCCGCGCCGCCCTGGGCCTTGAGCCCCTGGACGCCAAGGGCAAGCCGAAAGCGCCCGCCCAGTGACGATGGAGCCGGCTTTTGACGCGTTCGCGGCAAAGTACGACCGGGGCGCGCCGCAGGTCGTCTGGACGCGGCTGATCGACGACCTGGAGACCCCGGTCTCGGCCTATCTGAAGCTGGCCCACGGTCGGCCCTACGCCTTCCTGTTCGAGAGCGTCGAGGGCGGCGCCTGGCGCGGCCGTTACTCGGTGATCGCCATGAAGCCGGACCTGGTCTGGCGCTGCCATGGAGACACCGCCGAGATCGCCCAGGGCGCGGACATCGAGGCCGGGCGGTTCACCCCCCAGGCCGGCGGGGCGCTGGACTCCTTGCGCGACCTGGTGGCCCAGTCCCGCCTCGATCTGCCCGCGGGCCTGCCGCCCATGTCTGCCGGGGTGTTCGGGGCCATCGGCTACGACATGATCCGGCTGGTGGAGAAGCTGCCCAATATCAATCCGGACCCCCTGGGCCTGCCGGACGGGCTGATGATCCGCCCTTCCGTGGTGGCGATCTTCGACGCCATCGCCCAGGAGATCATCCTGGTGACCACGGTGCGCCCCGACGCCGGGCCGGCCCAGGCGGCCTATGACGCGGCCAAGGCGCGGCTTGACGCGGTGATGGCCGATTTCAAGGCCCCGGTCCCGCGGCTGTCGGGGCACGGCGTGGCGCAACCCGACAGCTTCACCACCCCGGTGAGCCGGGAGGACTATCACCGCATCGTCGACCGGGCGAAGCACTACATCCACGAGGGCGACATCTTCCAGGTGGTGCCGAGCCACCGGTTCCGCGCCCCCTTCGCCCAGGACCCGTTCGCGCTCTACCGATCCCTGCGCCGGACCAATCCCTCGCCCTTCCTGTTCTATCTGAACTTCGGCGACTTCCAGCTGGCGGGCTCATCGCCGGAGATCCTGGTGCGGTTGCGGGACGGCAAGATCACCATCCGCCCCATCGCCGGCACGAGGCCCCGCGGCGCGACGCCCGAAGAGGACCGGCGGCTGGAGGCCGAGCTGATCGCCGACCCCAAGGAGCGGGCCGAGCACCTGATGCTGTTGGACCTGGGCCGCAATGATGTGGGCCGGGTGGCCATGCTCAATTCCGCCGGCGCCAACGCCCCGCCCCAGCCCTCCAAGGGCGCCCATGTGCGGGTGACGGCGAGCTTCTTCGTGGAGCGCTACAGCCACGTCATGCACCTGGTCTCCAATGTGGAGGGTGATGCGCCGGACGGGCTCGATCCCGTCGACGTCCTGATGGCCGCCCTCCCCGCCGGCACGCTGTCCGGCGCGCCCAAGGTGCGGGCCATGGAGATCATCGACGAGCTGGAGATCGAGAAGCGCGGCATCGCCTATGCCGGGGCCGTGGGCTATTTCGGCGCCGACGGCTCGGTGGACACCTGCATCGTGCTGCGCACCGCCTGTTTCAAGGACGGGATGATGTACGTCCAGGCCGGCGGCGGGGTGGTGGCGGATAGCGATCCGGACGCCGAATATGACGAGACCCTGCACAAGGCCCGGGCCCTGCGCCGTGCGGCCGAAGAGGCCTGGCGGTTCATTTAGCGCGAGCTGTGCACCACGTGCTCGGTGATCACGGGGGGCGCCAGGATGGTGGCCGTCGCCAGGGACAGGGCCGAGACCGCCGCGAAGGCTGCGGCGCAGAGCACCGGCCAGACCCGCTCCGGGGCCACCGGCCGGCGCAACAGCATCCGCGCCCGGGCCATGAGGGCGGGATCGAGGGCGGAGAGGGAATCGCGGGTCGGCATGGCCACAACCTCCGCCGAAGTTTTTCGCCACGCAATGCGCGCTCTTGGCGCGGGGCCAAGCCCAGCTTAGAGAACACCCATGATCCTGGTGATCGATAACTACGACAGCTTCACCTACAACCTGGTTCACTATCTGAACGAGCTGGGGGCGGAGACGCTTGTCTATCGCAACGACGCGCTGTCCGTTCAGGAGGCGCTGGGCCTGCGTCCGCAGGGGGTTCTGCTGTCCCCCGGTCCCAAGACCCCCAACGAGGCCGGCATCTGCCTGGGCCTGATCGGCGGGGCGCCGGATGACCTGCCAATCCTGGGGGTCTGCCTGGGCCACCAGGCCATCGGCCAGGCCTATGGCGGCGAGGTGATCCACGCCAAGGCCCTGATGCACGGCAAGACCAGCGCCATCCATCACGAGGGCAAGGGCATCTTCAAGGGCATGCCCAACCCCTTCACCGCCACCCGTTATCACAGCCTGGCGGTGGACAAGGACAGCCTGCCGGCCGAGCTCGAGGTCACCGCCTGGACCGAGGACGGCGAGATCATGGGCTTCCAGCACCGCACACGGCCGGTGCACGGGGTGCAGTTCCACCCCGAATCCATCGCCACCGAGGGCGGCCACCATCTGCTGGCCAATTTCCTCGAGATCGCCGGCGTGTCGCGCCCGGCCATGGCCTAGGCTCAGCAGCATGTCCGACGCCTTCAAGCCGCTGCTCGGCCTCCTCGCCGCGGGCGGCACCATGTCGGAGGAGAACGCCCAGGACTTCTTCGACGCCTGTTTGCGCGGCGAACCCAGCCCGGCCCAGGTGGCCGCGGCCATCACCGCCATGCGCATGCGGGGTGAGACCCTGGGGGAGGTCACCGCCTGCGCCCGGGCCATGCGCAAGGCCGCCATCCATATTGACCCACCCTTCCCCACCATCGATGTCTGCGGCACCGGCGGCGACGGCCTGCATACGCTCAACATCTCCACGGCGGTCGGTTTCGTGGCGGCCGGCGGCGGACTGAAGGTGGCCAAGCACGGCAACCGCGCCCTGTCGTCCAAGTCGGGCGCCGCCGACGTTCTCACCGAGCTCGGCGTCGACATCGCAGTCCCCTCCGACCGGCAGCTCGAGGCCCTGGACCAAGCGGGCATCTGCTTCATGTTCGCGCCCGCCCACAATGGGGCCATGCGGCATGTCTCGCCGATCCGCGCCGACCTCGGCTTCCGGACCATCTTCAACCTGCTGGGCCCACTCACCAATCCGGCCGGCGCCAAGCGCCAGGTGGTGGGCGTGTTCGCCGAGCGCTGGGTTGCGCCTCTGGCCCAGGTGCTGGGCGCCCTGGGCGCTGAACGCGCCTGGGTGGTGCATGGCGGCGGCATGGACGAGATGACCACCACCGGCGAGACCAGCGTCGCCGAATGGCGGGACGGCCAAGTACGGCTCTTCACCATCACTCCTGAGGCTGTGGGCCTGCCGCGGGCCGGTCTGGCCGACCTTACCGGCGGCGCGCCCTCCGAGAACGCGGCGGCCCTGCGCGCCCTTCTGGACGGGGAACGGGGCGCCTATCGCGACATCGTGCTGCTGAACTCCGCCGCCGCCTTCCTGGTGGGCGAGAAGGTGGAGACCCTGCGCGAGGGTGTCGAACTCGCCGGCCAGGTGATCGATGACGGCCGCGCCAAGGCTGCCCTCGACAAGCTCGTGGCCCTGACAGCGCCCAGATGAGCGATATTCTCGAGAAGATCGCCGCCTATAAGCGCGAAGAGGTCGCGGCCCGGAAACACGCCCGCTCCTATACCGACCTGGAAGGCGCGGCCTTTGCAGCCTCGACGCCGCGCGGGTTCAAGGCGGCCCTGGAGCGGGCCCACGCGCCCGGACGCCTGGCCCTGATTGCGGAAATCAAGAAAGCCTCGCCGTCGAAAGGCCTGATCCGCCCCGATTTCGACCCGCCCGCCCTGGCCCGCGCCTATGAGGCCGGAGGTGCGGCCTGCCTCTCCGTGCTCACCGACGCCCCGAGCTTCCAGGGCGCTGACGGCTATCTCACCGCCGCGCGCGACGCGGTCGCCCTGCCCTGCCTGCGCAAGGAGTTCCTGGTGGACGGCTGGCAGGTGGCCGAATCGCGGGCGCTTGGGGCCGACGCTATCCTGGTGATCCTGGCCATGGTGGATGATTCCCTGGCCGCCGAACTGCTGATCGAGGCGGAGCGATTCGGCATGGACGCCCTGGTGGAGGTCCATGACGCCGCCGAAATGGCCCGCGCCAGCGCCCTGGGCGCGACCCTGGTGGGGGTCAATAATCGCGACCTTCGGACCTTCGTGACCGACCTGGCCATCACCGAGAAGCTGGCGGAACTTTCACCGCCAAACGCCTTGCTGGTAACGGAAAGTGGCATCTTCACCGCCGCCGACGCCGCCCGGCTGGAGGCCTCCGGCGCCCGAGCCATGCTGGTGGGGGAAAGCCTGATGCGGCAGGTCGACGTGACCGCCGCGACCCGCGCCCTTCTGGGCTGAACACCGGTCAACTTGACATTAACAAAGAACGCCTAGAGAACATCGACAAGGTTTTCGCTTTGTTCTCAAGGGCTCACGGCCATGCTCACCCGCAAGCAACACGAACTGCTCATGTTCATCCACGAGCGGATCAAAGAGACTGGGGTTTCGCCGTCCTTCGACGAAATGAAGGAGGCCCTGGACCTGGCGTCCAAGTCGGGCATCCACCGGCTGATCACCGCTCTGGAAGAGCGTGGTTTCCTCCGCCGCCTGCCCCATCGCGCCCGCGCCCTGGAAGTGGTGAAGCTGCCGCAGCAGGCCACCACCACGGCCCCGCCGAAAGGCCGCTCGCCGTTCAAGCCGCAACTGGTGGATCCTGGCCAGGCCGGCGCCGGCCTCGTCCCCGCCAACGACGTGCGTGAGCTCTCCGTCCTGGGCAAGATCGCCGCCGGAACGCCGATCGAGGCCATCCAGCAGGAACGGGACCGCATGCCGGTGCCGGAGTCCCTGCTGGGCGCCGGCGAGCACTTCGTCCTCGAAGTGCAGGGCGACTCCATGCTGAACGCCGGCATCCTCGACGGTGACTTCGTGATCATCCGGCGCACCGACTCCGCCACCTCCGGCGACATCGTCGTCGCCCTGGTGATGGGGGAGGAAGCCACGCTCAAGCGGCTGCGCAAGAAGGGCGCGTCCATCGCCCTGGAGGCCGCCAACCCGGCTTATGAGACCCGCATCTTCGGTCCGGACCAGGTGCAGGTGCAGGGACGCCTGGTGGGCCTGATTCGCAAGTACCACTAGCTAGTCGTCGGCGAGGCTGACGGTCGTCCACGGGCGGACGCCTCGCAGGGGCTGGGCCCAGACGACGCGCCAGCCATGGACCTCGCGATAGAGTTCGGCCGAGCCGCCTTTTGCGAAGTCGCTGGCCGACAGGGTGAGCGCGCCAGGGCAGACGCCGGGATCAGCCTCGCCGCGAAGGATCACGATGTCGGCCCCCGCGCAGAGGCCGGGGACCGTCGCATCGACCGTCGAGACCCGGCGGGTCCAGATGGCCGCCATGCGTGGAACCTCCGCCCCGGGCCTCGGCGCGCAGGACCAGCGATCACAGGCATAGGCCGCATCCCGGGCGGCTAGCATCGCATCCGGGATGTCGAGCCCGCGCCGCCGGGCCCAGACCTGGGCGGCGAACAGCTTCACATCTGGCCGGAAGAAGATCGCCTGGCCTTGGTCACGGACGGCGAAGGCCGCGCCGTCCGGGGAGATCCAGGCGTCGGGCTGAGGGGGTCGGGGCGCCAGACTGACGGCCAGCGCCAGGGGCAGCCCGGCCCAGCGCAGGGGACCTCGCCAGAGGCAGAGCCATAGCAGGCCCAGGAACGAGACCGGCAGGGCCCAGTTGGGCGCGCTGGCCACAGTGACCTGGGCGAACGGCAGGGCGGCTGTGACGTCGGAGATGCGGGTCATCATGTGGATGGCGAAGCCGGCCACATGCAGGGGCGGCCCGCCCATGCCCAAGGGCGCCAGCACCGCGCCGATCGCCAGCGCCGGCATCATCAGGAAACTGGAGATCGGCTCCACCAGCAGGTTGGAGACCAGGCCGAAGGTGGAGATACGGTTGAAGTGCTGCAGGGCGAAGGGGCCGGTGGCCATGCCGGCTACGAAGCTGGCGGCCAGGCTGGCCAGCAGCAGGGTTCCAGCGCCCTGCACGAGCCTGATCGGCCAGGGGACGGAAATCTCCCGAACCGGGTGGGGCCAGAGCTCCGCCAGGGCCACCAGGGCCGCCGTGGCGGCATAGGACATCTGGAACCCCGGCTGGGTCACCGCCTCCGGCTGCACGGCGATGATCACGGCGGCGGACATGGCGAGCGTCCGAAGGCTGATGGCGCGGCGGTCGAACAGCATGGCGCCGAAGGCCGCCGTCGCTGTGATGGCCGACCGCTCCGCCGGGCTTGGGGAGCCTGACAGCACCAGATAGGCCAGCACACAGGCGAGGCCGATGACGGCGGCGAGCTTTTTGCCGGAAACCCGCAGGGCCAGCCACGGCCATACCGCCACCAGGAGCCGAACCGCCGCGAAGGTGAAGCCGCCGACGATGGCCATGTGCAGACCGGAGATCGAAATGATGTGGGACAGGCCCGAGGCCCTGAGGGAGGTGACCTGCTCCTTGGGAATGAACACGTCATGGCCCGTGACCATGGCGGCGGCCAGACCGCCGGTCTCGACCCCCAACTCGCCGACGATCCTGCGGGTCAGGGCCCAGCGCCCGGCGTTGACGTGCATCTGCTGGCGCAGCTCCCACGGAGGGCGCGGCGGATCCTCGGCGGCGGCGGGCGGGGTGAGGACGAAGCCGACTCCGCCGACGCTCTGAAAGAACGAGTCGCGGGAAAAGTCGTAGGCGCCCGGGCTGGCCGGGGGCGGCGGCGGGTTGAGCATGGCCATCATGCGGATCGCAGTCCCCGGCGCCGGGATGACCATGCCGGGCTTGAGCGTCACCCGCACCCGGATCGGCGTCTGGTCCGGCGAGAGCCCACTGATCCGATAGGGCGCAAGCGTCAGCCGGGGCCCACCCTGGCCGGGACTTGGGATGTCGATGACGAAGGCCTCAAGGGTGCGGACGCCAAGGCCGGTCGCCACGACCGGCGCCCGAACCGCCTCTGTGCGGAGCTTGGCGGCGGAAAACCCGGCCAGGGCGAAGGCCGCCAGGGTCAGGCCAATCCCCAGGCCGCGAGCGGATCCCAGCCACGATCGTCCGCCCAACAGCGCCATGGCGAGGGCCAGGGCGATCCAGCCCACCGCCGCGGCCGGCTCGCGCGGCAGGCCGAAATAGAGCGCCGCGCCGAAGCCCATGGCCACGGGCGCCCAGAGGCTCCAGCGGTCGGCCTGGGCCGTCGCCTGGGTCCCAAGCCAGGCCAGGGCGTCAGCGAGACTAGGAGGCGCCCGAAAGGCCGTGCTAAGAGGCCGCGCGCCGGCCTGAGCCGTCGCCGCGTCCCCTCCCACAGTCGAAACCTCCATGTCCGACCGCCCCGTCGTCACCCGCATCGCCCCCTCGCCCACCGGCTCCATGCATATAGGCACGGCCCGGACGGCGCTTTTCAACTGGCTATATGCTCGCCATACGGGTGGGAAGTTCCTGTTGCGCGTGGAAGACACCGACCGGGAGCGTTCGACCCAGGACGCGGTCCAGGTGATTTTCGACGGCCTGGCGTGGCTGGGCCTGGAGGCTGACGCCGAACCGGTGTTCCAGGCGGCCCGCGCCGAGCGCCATCGGAAAGCGGCCGAGCAGCTGCTGGCCCGGGGCGCGGCCTATCGCGACTACATGACCGCTGAGGAACTCACCACCGAGCGCGAGGCCGCCCGCGCCGAGGGCCGGGTGGTGCGCTCGCCGTGGCGCGATCATGGGGCCGGGAATTATGACGAGGCCCAGCCCTATGTGGTGCGCCTCAAGGCGCCGCTGGAAGGCGAGACCCTGGTGGACGACCAGGTGAAGGGCCAGGTGCGGTTCCAGAACAAGGATCTGGACGACCTGATCCTGCTGCGCACCGACGGCACGCCCACTTATAATCTTGCTGTGGTCGTGGACGATCACGACATGGGGGTCACCCACGTGATCCGCGGCGACGACCACCTGAACAACGCCGCCCGCCAGACGCTCATCTATAAGGGCCTTGGCTGGGACGTGCCGGTCTGGGCCCACCTGCCCCTGATCCACGGGCCGGACGGCGCCAAGCTCTCCAAGCGCCACGGCGCCCAGGCGGTGGGCGAGTTCGCCGACATGGGCTACCTGCCAGAGGCCATGCGCAACTACCTGGCCAAGCTGGGCTGGGGGCATGGGGACGACGAGATCTTCGGCGACGACCAGGCCACCGCCTGGTTCGACATCAAAGACGTGGTGGGCGCCCCCGCCCGCCTGGACTGGGCCAAGCTCAACCACATCAACAATCACTATATCCGGCTTGCGGAGCCTGTTCGCCTGACCGGACTGGTTGCCGAGATCCTGAAGAGCCGCGACTGGACGCTTACCGCGGACGATCACGCCGTTCTGCAGCGCACAATTCCGCTGGTCCGCGACGGGGCCAAGACCTTGCTGGAGCTGGCCGACGCCGTGGTCTTCGTGCTCAAGCGCCGACCTCTGGAACTGCCCGAAAAGATCGCCGGCTTCCTCACCGAGGAGACCCGTGCGCGCCTTGGACGGTTGCGCGCGGCCCTGGAGGCCCAAGCCGAATGGGAGGTCCCGGCGCTGGAATCGGCGCTGCGTTCCTTCGCGGAAAGCGAGGGCGTGGGCCTGGGCAAG
>Ga0265327_10004487_pt1 | contig 12336 bp, 19 predicted proteins | sample 41621metaG_FD_202089 | JGI IMG/M metagenome (GOLD analysis project Ga0265327, IMG submission 202089) | Rhizosphere microbial communities from Carex aquatilis grown in University of Washington, Seatle, WA, United States - 4-16-21 metaG | ecosystem: Host-associated > Plants > Roots > Rhizosphere...
CTTCCGGCTTGCGAGATGGCGGCGGTGACAAGAACGAAGTGTCTCATGTTACTCTTCTGTTGTGGTCGTGAAGTATGAACGACCAAGATGATTATGGGCGGTGAGCAAATACATTGCACAGCCAGGAACACCACCGTCTAACAACTGATTGATGGATTCAAGACCGAACCAGATTGGTTCCTCATCTGTCGTCTTTTCAAGTTCCTTGCACTGTTCAGTGCTCAGCACAGTTGAGAACAGGTGAAGGCTATAGCTTGTTAGATCACCGTTGAATGACCCCAGTTTGAGGTGTTGGCCGAACTCTGTCCAACTGTCTACTTCAGTGTCAATGTTCGTTTCCTCTTTGAACTCACGACGCATTGCTTCAGCGAGACACCAGTCGTCAGGTTCAACCTTACCACCAACACCATTCAGTTTTCCAGCTTGCCAATCAGGCCGGGTCTTCTTGATTAAGAGGACTCCACCAGTAGAAGGTAGGAACGCGAACCCGAGAACGTATTCTGCGCCTGGTTCAAACGGTTGCGATGGGTGTATAAAGGTGCTCATACCGTGAATTGTAACGACTGTTTTTCATTGTGCAACCGGGTATGGGGATCGTCAGTAGTTGCGTAAATAAGATGAATCACCCACCCAGGATGGAACATGTCTATCTCATTCAAGAAGTTCGTTCAATTCGTCGACCTAGAAGGCGATGTCACGGACGAACAAATCAACGAAATCTTCGGTCTCTTCCAGAACAACAAGAAGATCGAAGCGGCTCGGGCTATGCGCGACAAGCTCAAGGACCCTGCAAAGAAGGCCGCCTTGGATAAGGCCCTCAAGGATTTTGAGAATGGCAAGAAGCCACTCCCTAAGGGTTCTGTGCGGAACGATGATCTTGACGCAATACTTTCCGCCGATGATCGCAAAAACCTTGCTCGCAATGACCGTTTCGCTGAGGGTATCAATGAGGAAGCGCGAGTGAAGGCTTTCAAGGTCAAGGTCAACCTTGACAAGTTCCCAGGAATGAAGAAATCAAAGATTGAAAATGCAATCTTTGGTGAAGATGAAGGCGACGATAGCTGGGTTCAAAACCAAACTGTCTTGACAATTGAAACAGTTAGCCTAAAGGATGATGTTCTCTACGTCTATCCACTCTACGATGACACTGGCTGTAGCGTTAAGGCTCTGCAGAGTTCTTATGATCGTTGGCAGCGGAATTTCATTGACCCTGCATTCGCAGAGAAGCACATCAAGAAGAAGTGATCTGGACCACCAGGAACGGCCGAGGGACCCTAGGGTCCCTCGTTTGATATGCGCTACATCTTTATTCCGGCCACTTACCGCTTAGCACCTGATCAACCCTGGCCAAACACCCCTCTGCAATAGCACCTTCTGGAATTGGTGGGTTCGGTGCCTGAACAATGGGGGCACCATAGAACAAGGTCGCCACCGGGTCTGGTTGCTTTGACAGCCAGATGTCAATCTTGTCGACAAAGGACCGAGTGACTGGGCCAGTTGGCCTGTGTTCTTCAGGAATAGTTGCGAGCTGTTCTTCAGTCAACATCCGCTCTTCCTTCACGCGGCGCGCAAAAGTGCCACGCTTGAAGAACGCAGGATAGTCGTTGAAGTTCACGCCCTTCTCCTTCCACATCAGCTCCTGCATCTCAGGACCAGTACGACATTGGAGATACTTGTGCGAGAACATCGACTGTGCGGCCATACTGATCGCGTTCTTCGTGCAATCCTGTTGCCGCCACAGAACTGAGTGGTACGCCTCTTGAACAGTGGGAACAACGAAAGCTCTGCAATCAAAGTACGGAACGGTGTCCGCCTTTTCTGGCAAGCTCTCGGGCACACGCTTCATGAAGAACGCTGAGCAGAATCCAGCAAGCAGTGATTCAAGCTTTTGAAACCTGCCGCTGAACGGTAGGTCAACTGTTGAATCTGGTGCTGTGAGCCAGACCAAGGTAATTTCATCTGATTGGGTGTACCCAACGTTCGCGTTAAAGCGATCAACGAGCGCCATCATTGTCTCGACCATAAGGTCAGACAGGCGATGATCGAACGGGCGCTTCAGCCCCTTGCAGAACGTGTGGAATGATTTCCCATCAAGTCTAGCGACAAGTGGTTGGCCTTTAAAAGCCATTCGGGAAGTTGAAGGTGCCTCATAAAGTTTCATGCGGTCACCAATAGTAGTGCGATCTGTCATGGTCTCGTGCTCCGAGAAGTGAATGGAACCCGCTCTCACGGGATTTGAACAGCGCCTCATCAGCGCTGTCTTATTTAATCACTTTAATCACTTTCTCAAAGCACTGCACTTTCACCTCGGGTTCTGAGGTGTGATCACTTTAGGAGCGAATTTACGTTCCGCAACGTGAGGAACGCCTTCCCGATTTCAGATTGATCAAGGTCAGGTTCAATGTGTTTGTTGTGCAGGAACGTGGCGATAGCGAACATATGCAAACTGAATTCATTCAGTACATGAACTTCAAATCCAAGTTGTGATAGTTCATGCTGTTTGTCTCTTGACCAGTCGTCAATGCGGTTCGCGAGCTGTGTTGGCAGGGTTCCAAGTTCATGGATACTCACCAGCACGTCCTTCTGTTCGAGAGTCTCAGAAGTCGTCAGGGCACCAGAGCGTTCAAGGTAGAAATCGTATTCATCAAGTAACACGGTGAGGCACCGGTCCAATATCAGGGCCGCCTGAGCTGCGCTTCTAATCAGAGCATTCCGTGTTTCTACAAGCATCAATAGGCTCCCTGCATGAGCCTATTTAGATGTTGCTAGAGCGAAATCATTTCTTGTCTCCAAAGAAATGATCTTCGCCAGGCAGATCATGCCCATTACCAGGATCAACTTCCGGTGGGTTTGTGTTGATGATTACTGGACCCACTTGGATGACACCGTTAGTGAAGGATACCTCAAGGCCGTTCTCATCCGCGTAGATCAACACCCCGTCGAACTCGTTGTGCGGGTCTTCAACCAATTCCACTGGAATCACGGCAATCACGTCGGTTGACGAGTACTGTGTTCCGTTCTGGTCTTCAAAGGTTCCACTCATTGGGCAGCCCCAGATTGACACACCGTGAATGCCTACGTACTCCGCCGTGTGTGCGAACTTCGTCAAGAGCTTGTACGCTTGGATTGTGTCAGCGTTCAGCACACGGCGCGGGTCGGCGATCGTGTAGTGTGTACCACCTGGCAGCCGGTACGGTGAACCATCATCTGGCAAAGACAGGATCCAATCGTGCAGGGACTTCACGAGTTCCGCATTGCGATCTTCAAGGGTCTTCACGACCTTGACCTCGATTGCTTCGGCCCCCAGATCAAGCGATTCATCTTCGGTTTGAAGGTGTTGCAATGTGTGCTTCAGCATCTCGATGAGCGTGTCATCGGCGACACCGGCGACGTTCAGGGTGACTTGAAAGGTTGTCATGTTAGCTCCTATTAGAAACCATCAGGCCACCCCAGGTGAACCACCCTTGCCATGAGAACGACAGACCTGGATGGGCTGGACATTCGTCTGTGAGTTTGCCGACTGGAATGCCATGGCGCTTCATGAAGTTCACGGCGTACTGAACGTCCATGGTCGTGTAAGAGCCAAGTTCGTCACCTTCGTGCGAGAAGACAGAGTACGCCAGGCCTTTGGACTTTGACGCGTTCCAGAATGCAATCCCATTGTACATGTCGCGAATGACCCTTCCAATATGATCGCCAGCGGCGGCGACCAGGTCTTCTCGAGCTGTGGTAGTCGAGGAAACAATGACATGTGGTTCAGTGACTGGTGAGTAGTACGGCACCCACCGTGCTGTTGGTTCGACGTCGTGTGTGTTCATATGGACCCTTCGTTTGGTGTGAACCGGCGACACGAGGTGTCGCCGTGTCGTTGACTGGCAGATTTGTTCCTACGCGTTGGCCATAGAGTACAGACCCATACGCTTCCAAGAGTTCGGCTTCGAGGCGCGGGCCTTGATCACGTTCACCAAAGATCGCAGGTTGATCTCTTGAATGATTGGGTTGTACGCGTTTTCGGCTACGAACTCCAGAGCTTCGACCTTATGGCTTTGCTCAAACTCGGGCATGAACTCAGGGGAGGTCACGATTGAACGCATGCGCTCGATCACCTCAGCGCGGGTCATACCAACGTCGGCGCACATGGCTCGTGAACGGATCGCTTGTGGGATCTTGTTCTTGTCCATGTTCGAGATGAAGATCACACCACCAGTGAACTCGAAGGAGCGCGGCAGATCATCACCAGCGCTGAAACCCTCGGCGTTCCAAGACACAATTCGTGTGTCATAGGAGTCCAGCGCAGCCTTCAGTACGTTCACGGCGTTTGGATCCTTCAGAACGCTGTCACAGTCGTCGAAGATGATCGTTTGGTTCCGGTTTTCGAACAGCGTGCGGAACAGGCCCTTAGGAGTGCTGTACCCTTTGACCACGACAAAACCACGAACACCATCAAGGCGAGCGCCAATTTCAAGTTTGTTGATGTCTTGCAGACCACTGGCCTTGATTGTCTTCATCACGGTGTGGGTCTTACCGAGACCACCTTCACCAGTAACCAGCGTGCTTGGCAGTTCACCTTTGGCGACCATGTCGACGTAGTCTTCCATGATCATGAAGCGTTCGTTGATCGGGAATTCCTTTTCAACGGTTGCTGTATCCTCGGCGGTTTCAACAACTTGACCGTCTTCACCGATGATTTCATCGGGGAACTCGATGCTTGTGATGCCGAGGTTCTTGGCCTTGGTGCTAGTCTTCGAGATTTCGATGACTTGGCGGAGGTAATCTTTACCGCCAACGCGATCACGATTCGATGCGATCACTTTGCCTTGGTACGTAGCTTCCCAGCGTTGAGTTGCTTCGTTGTAACGGCCTTGGCAAGATTTGCTCATGATTGAATCCTTCGTGGTAGTAGTTCAGTCGATATGTGAACTGTACCCCGAAACCGGCCGAAAGTACACTGGAAAAATGTAACGGCAGCCGAAATCTGTAACGAAGATTTCGCCTACTTATAGCGGTCAGGATCAATTGTTGCGTCTGACAGCCAGTCCACCCCTGCTTCAAACTTTTCCGCGCACCATTCCGCGAAAATCACGAACTTCCAAAGGCACGCCATGAGAACACATGGAATGATCATGACCGTGATCCGCACAACCCAAGCCGCAGCGTATTTCATATCAAACTCCGTTATCTATACGCTTTATCTTAACCACTATTCAAATCGTGATCACGAAAAATTGTAACGATATTCAAATACACTGTTACAATTCTCAATATGCCGCCGTTCAACTACCGAAGGCGGCAAATGAAGAAGAGAAGTTTACCTGTTTGCATTGATGACGTTGCGACTGCTTGGAAGCAGCACATCAGTGAGAATGTGACCATAAACACGACTGCAGATCTCGACAAGCATGTTGAGGGGACGCACAGTGTGTACCACATTTCCATGGCTTTCAAGAAGCCTGGAGGCGATCTTGTAGCACACTACGCTGGCATGACTGGTCGTCCGAAGGGTCGAATATCAGAGCATAAGTCTGAGCTCAAGACGTGCAAGACTACTACATACACTGGCAAGAGCGCGCTGTACTGTGAGCACTATTTTGGAGGAGTGTCTGAAATTGACATGCACTTCAGGGTGGTCTTCAGCGGTCTTACAAAGGCTGAAGCAGAAGCAGGCGAAGCTGTCCTTGCTGAACAGCTTGCCTATGAACATGGGAAAGAAGCGGTGTTGACTCGACCTAAGAGGCGTCGAACTGTCGCTGAATAATCAGATGAACAGCGCGTTCACGTACATGTTGATAGCAGATTCAATGCCGTGGTCAAACGAAGATTCAGGGAACTTGATCACCATCTCGGTTCCTTGAGTTTGTAGCACACAACCAGCATCTCGAGCGAACGCATCTGCCGCAGCCTGCATAGCCTGAGGGTATGATGCTGCAGGTTGAAGGAGACTCTCAACAACTTCTTTTGCCTCTTCGAGTTCCCCTTCAAGCATCGCGTTCTGTAGCACGAGGCTCGTCATGTCGCCAATCATGCGGGCGTTTGTGGTTTCAAGGTTCTCGGCGTTCAAGGCTATCTCAACGGCATGTTCTCCGAGAAGAATCATTAGGCTCTCCTCATCCGCTGGCAGGGCGCTGTCTGTAATGCCAAGAGCTCCCCTGAAAAGATAAAGAATCTCATACAGCCGCTCATTCCGCAGATCATGATCGGCTTGGCGGCTTGTAAGAATTCGTCGTGCTGTTTCGTTCATTCCAACTCCTCCTCATCATCTTCACCTTCATCTGAAACCCAACCAATTGACAGCGGCATCGGCGAGGTCAGAAGATTCAACAGCGCCTTGGCCTCGTTGTCATCAAGATCGGCTGGGTTCACCGGCTCAAAGCGGTCCAGAAAGATGTACGCATCGTTCACACCACTGAACACCCCACCCTTATCAGTTACCCCTGCATAGCGGATCATCTGCCGAGTGGAACTCGTGACGACCGCGTATTCGTTGAGCTCAGTGTGTAGGTAGACTTGACCTGAGATGATGATCGGTGTGCGCTTCATTGTTGTCTATCTCCGGGTAAAATTTTCAGGGGGTGATGATATTTTAGAATGACACCACCCCTTTGTACAACCGGAGTTTTGGGTTCATGTTAGTTGAACAGCGCGAGGCCTGCAGTGTTCCCGAGCTTGTCAGCCCCTGCATACGTAAGTGCATCAGGGAAGACACGAACGGAACCGTTATACACTTCATCATCTGTGATGCGGTTCCAGGTCGTAAAGATTGAACCCGTCGTCGCACCACCAGCAACGATGTCAATGAACAAGCGCACAGCCGTTGCATCACCAGAGTTCAACGTTGAAACCAAGTTCCCACGCAGATTAAGTGTTGCACCGCCGATTGTAGCACTTGCCAACAGCTGTGATGCTGTTGTCAGTGCACCAAAGCCAATGGAACCAGGAACTTGAGTCACGGTTGCCGTGCTGTATGATCCGTTCGTCATCACGTACACTGCATCTTGAGTAACACGGAACCTACCGAACTGAGCGCAAACAGACGCCAAGTTCTGGTCAGCAGTAGTTGGTGATCCGCTCGGTTGAGTTTGGACAATCAATTCAAGAACTTGACCAGCAGTGAAGAACCGTTGTAGATTCACGTCCGTAGAGTCGAAGTTGAATTGAACTCCATGAGTCACCGTTGTGCCGAATGACGATCCATTTGCGTTCGCAGTAAAAGCTGTGTGTTGGTGCACGGCGACAGTGCTGCTGAACGAACTGTTCACACCAGACGCGCCCTGAATTCCCTTCAGAATATACCGGTTCGAGATTGCAGCCGACAAGGCGTTCACTGTTTCCTGATACATCCGTGACATAGTGACCGACCCAACACGCGGGTTTGTCAATCGGCGTGACGAAGGGTACTGAACACCAGACAGCGCGAGCACCACTGGAGAAACGGCGCGGCCATCACAAATGAATGGAAGATCAGAGATGTCATCGATCAGACTTGAAGGGAGCTCGAGTCTTGTCACTGCGTACCGGCAAGCTGCAAGGAGCTTGTCCCAGTCTTGCGAGTTTGGCTCAGCATACAGATTGCCGAGGTGTTGAACATCGAATACAACATTCGGATCATGCGGAGCACCAGCTAGCCAAGCGCTGCGTAGACTCGCATCTAGCGTGTTGAATGGCGTAAGGTACGAGATAGATCGACCGATAGAGCCGGCACCACCAAAGGCTGACGCATCGTCAATGAGCTCAGCCAACAAGCTGAGCATATAGTTGTATTCTAGGCGACCAGCCACAAAGTCTGTTTGTGGAAACGTCTGTTCCCAACCACCAATGGCGCCCGCAGTCTGTGTCAATGGAACTTGAACAACACTTGTCAAATCCATTGTTGACGTCCAGATAGTTGCTGCTGTAATGCCCGGCGCGGTGTTGTCATCCTGCTCGGCGTTTGTCACTTGACCTACGGCGTACATTCCTGAGACAGGAGTGAATGAAACCCATGACACGTTGTTGTCGTACTGGAATGAGCCATCGATCAATTGGCGAACTGCAAAGAAATGCGGCGAACCAGCGCTCGGTGCAGTCATTGTGGCAGTTGTATCCCAGACTAAGAAACCATTCGTGACTGGATATGACATTGCGCAGACGCCGCGGGGAACAGTGGTCACCGTTCCGTTCACCTGAATTGTGCCATCAGTGTCAGATGGAGACCCACTGACCGCGCAGATGTAAAGTTCACTGTAATTTGTAGTGCTGAAATCCGAATGGTTCATCAGCGCAGTCATAGTGGTAGACGCGACTGGAAAGTACGTCATTGCAACTGCATCCCAATTCTGCTCTGGATAGCGTCCAACACCGGTGTACGTGTACTGAATGCCAGACTGAACACCAGTGCTCTGGAACCACGAGTCACCCAGCACAGCAGGTGTTGGGGGTGTGTCACCGATTTGTGTTGCGTGCATTGCACGCCATGTCACTGGTGATGGTGCTGTGGCAACGCAGACCTTCAGTACGTTCTCTGCCGTGTCAAACCAAGTTTGACCGACCGTTGGATAATCCGGAGCCGTCGGGCCTGCAAAACTTTCAAGCAGACGCATAAGGTTCTCTTGCTGGATCTTGCCGTAGTTTGCGGCACCTTTACCAGTGAATCGAAGAGAAGAGAAGTTTGAAACTACTGAACCCGAAGGGACCGCGATTGGGATTTGCTTCTGGGCGAATGGGAGGGAAGGACTCCTCCACCATAGAGAATAACTCATAATTTTCCTTGTCCCGCTAGCTGAAACACATAAAAGATTTCATCTTAGCTAGCTCTCACGATGAAATCATGTTTCTATTTAGAGAGTCAACAACTTTGTCTATTCAACCATTACTGAAGCTATGGATGCTCTAGGTCTACCTAAATACAACATCAGGCCGACTGTCTTGATGTTGGTCAGCCTATTTAGATCCCGATGGAGATGCAATGAAGCAACATAAACTCACCGCCCAGGACCATGAGAAGTTCGATAAGGCCATGCGTAAGTGGGCAGTGCTGTTGAACCTGCAGAACTGGCGGATTGAAAGAGTTCCTGGATTCAGCAAAGCTATGGCTGAAGTGTCAGTGATGTATGAGGACCGCTTGGCTGCTTATCGCACTGGGAAAAGTTTTGGTAGCACCACGCCCGTGACCGAATACTCGCTAGAGCAGACGGCCGTGCATGAGCTCTTACACGTGTTCTTCAAGGATTATCATGAGGCAGTAAAGTCAGGTAATGACGACTTCATCATGGCCATGGAACACAGCATGATCACCGTCCTAGAGAATCTTCTCCTCAAGGACGTTCCAGAGATTAAAGTGATCCCCGAGGATCCGCCATCTTCTGCGCAATAATCGCCTCAAGCTTCGCCATCGCTTGGTTCAGCGGGCCAAGGTACTGAGGCTTCCCCCGCACCATGTACTGCTTGTCTAGCAGTTGATTCTTGACCTCAAGCAGTTGGTTCAAGGTCAGGTTCGCCCAAGTGCTTGGCGCAGGGATCTCGATTTTAGGCACGTCAACCCAGTATTCAGACATGGTGTTCTCCGTTAAGTGTTACAAAGATATCTATGACACGCAGCCGACGGCTAAATACGACATCTACAATCCAACCAGAAGTAGCTATGCGTCTTCACCAGTCTGTCATCTTCGAAAACGAAATTTGCTTTGGCGCGCCAAAGCACACCACAGGACTTGTTGACCTGACACTGAAAGAAATCGTGGACGCCGGGAAGGTCACCAACCCGTATCAGCTCTTCGTTCTTGGTCACGTCGCTCAATTCTTCAAGAACGGTCTAAAGTCAATTGACCTACACCTTGAAGGTCCAATCTCTTACAATACTGATGCAACCAGCACAGCCGTTAAGGAAGCCATGAAGGCGCTCTCTGACACGGACCATGTGAAGTTAGCAGGGTATCTGTTGGACTGCATCACTGCTGGCGAATGCATGATGTACGACCAAAAGATGAACCTTGTGGATTGGATGCATTTTGTTCTTCAGAAGCAGGCGTGATCCGCTTCTTACCTTCTCTCCAACGGTGCATTACGTCTCCGTTGTTCTTGAGTGCATCACGGGCGATTTCCTACCAAAGGCGTTAAGCCATGCGCTACGCGGCAAATTATAAACGCCCCTCTGATGTCATGTCGTGTGGAGGCAACTTCACGTAACATCAACACAACCCAGTCCTGTAGGAGGATTCAATGGGTCGTCCAGCTAAACAACGTTATCCGCAACCAATCAAAGAAGAAGGAAACAAAGTTATCCGTTTGAAAAACGCACCACAACCGAAAACAACTGCCCAGACTTTGTATCTTGATTCACTGCGTGACACTCCACTCACCATTGGCGTCGGATCAGCTGGTTCCGGTAAGTCGTTTCTTGCAATGGCAGTTGCCGTTGAGAAACTGTTGTCTAACGAAGTTCAAAAAATCGTTTTGACACGACCAGTGTGTGAAGCTGGAGAAAACCTGGGCTTCCTGCCAGGTACATTCGAGGAGAAGATCAGTCCGTATCTTCGTCCACTCCTCGATGCTCTCGAAGAACTTGTAGGCGTCACTATGGCCAAGAAGCTTCTCGAGACAGGAAAGGTTGAGTTCGCCCCACTCGCATTCATGCGAGGCCGAACATTCAACAACTGCTACATCATTCTAGATGAGGCGCAGAACACAACACCAATCCAAATGAAACTCTTCGTCACCCGAGCTGGCATGTACAGTACGGTTGTGGTGAATGGTGATCCTACTCAGTGTGACCTAGAGGCTAAGGACCTCGCGGAGTTCAACGGTGAGAACGGGTTGGATTGGATTGGGCGCCGTATGCGCGGTCGCTCGAACATGGTGAACGTCATTGAGTTCGCTCAACGTGACGTGCAGCGCTCACCACTTGTGGCAGAACTTCTGTTGCACCTCGACGGGCCAGACGATCAACGTAGGCGCCGTTGACCTAGGGTGTACCGGTTCACTTCGGGCCGGTTATCTGTAGGACCAAACAAATGAGGGACCCTAGGGTCCCTCAACTGATTCTGGTGGTTTCCTTCAGGCTGATTGGCATCACCACAGAATGAACTTCAGGTTCGCGGCGTGAGTGGTGTACACTTCACCATCAATGACCACAGCATCACTGAATACTTCCAGCAGATCAGCTGATGTCTTTTCCGTGAACACCACTGAACCGAACTGCTTTACCAAGGTCTGTGCTTTGTCATTGATGCAGATGCACCGCTGACGGAGTTTGTCTCTGCACTGCGCGATCATGGAACTGGATTGATCATTGTTGAAGGTGATTTACGACCAGAACACGCCGCCGCGATCAAGGGTGCAATTGAAAGTCATGGTGCTCTCCAGGATGATGTGGCAATTGTACCACGATCCTGGAGAGCACCAGAAGAGAATTGTAACGGCGTGAGTGCGCGCTACACTCTGAACAGGATGGCTAAGATGTACACCACAAGCACACAGCCAATCAGGTAAATGCCAACGGCTGCTAACGCAAAGTACACGGCAACTGCCGCAATTCCAATGAGCAACAGTGGGAACCCACCAAAGACCAACAAAAGGATGAGTGTCAACAAAAGGATGAGTGTCAACAAAAGGATGAGTGTCAACAAAAGGATGAGTGTCATTACTTTCTCCTAACTGAGTCAAGGTACAGATCGCGCTGCCAACCTTCAGGGATCACATCACCCGCCTTGAGCATACATGTATAAGTGTCAAGGCGGTCGTCGAACGCAAGGATGCCCAAGCGCGCTATGATCTCCACCGCGTACTTTTGTAGGATCATCTGCTGCGCAACGCGCTTATTGATTTGATCTTGTGTCATGTCACGTCCAAAGAAGTTTTCGGTTTTTGACAATGAAGAGTAGGCGCTCATTCAGAGCAGCCTTGAATTGGAGACTAGCCTTGAGAGCGTCTTCGAAGCTTCCACTTGACCTGCTCACAGCCACAAAGATCGTTTGTTCATCAACAACTTTGTACACCGTGTCATACCAATCGACGATGTTCAAGAGCTCTGTATAGATTGGAAAGCACTCTTGCGCATGTTCCAGCGAATCCCGCAGAGACTGGAGGTCACTTGGATCACTGCACTCATCAATCCGCTGTTGTAGGAGCGCCTGCTCTGCGGGCCCCATAGCGACGTCGAGTAGCACGCGGTGGCGGTCAGTTGTGAGCGTACTGTCTCTCTCGTACGGGATGCCTGTAACCACATGGAAGTGCTGCTGACCATTGAAGAACTCCTTCAGGAGTTGGAAGAGACACTCTTCCATCTTCACATCAGTTTCCTGCCAAGAACGATCAAGCGCTTTCAACTGAACAACATTCCCTGGGAAGAGAAGATTACGGACG
>Ga0265327_10004488_pt1 | contig 12335 bp, 16 predicted proteins | sample 41621metaG_FD_202089 | JGI IMG/M metagenome (GOLD analysis project Ga0265327, IMG submission 202089) | Rhizosphere microbial communities from Carex aquatilis grown in University of Washington, Seatle, WA, United States - 4-16-21 metaG | ecosystem: Host-associated > Plants > Roots > Rhizosphere...
TTGGCCATAATTGTCTTCGCCCCAAGCAACGACCGTTCCGTCATTCCTAAGTGCCAAACTGTGATACGCACCTGCGGCAATAGCGACGACGCCACTAAGTCCGGCTGGAATGTTAGCCTGGTCGCGACCCCAACCAACGACCGTTCCATTGCTCTTGAGCGCCAAACTGTGATACCCACCTGCGGCAATAGCCACGACACCACCGAGTCCCAATGGAACCGTGGACTGGCCATTCGTGGACGAGCCATAAGTGTTGTTGCTGCCCCATGCGACGACTGTTCCGTCGCTCTTAAGAGCAAGGCTGTGTTCGTTGCCTGCTGCAATAGCTATGACATTACTGAGTCCAATTGGAGCCGTGGACTCCTTAGAATAATTGTTTCCCCAAGCAATGACCGTTCCGTCGCTCTTGAGTGCCATGTAATGAGTCCCGCTCACCGCAATGCCTTTAAACCGAGTTCCCGGAGCGACATACGGAATAACCTGCTCGCCCCAACGGACAACTGTGCCGGAGCCGAACAAATGCGCGGTGCTAATTAGCAAGAGCGCAATCGGTGCCAGGTACGGTTTGATTTTCTCGTTCATTTATTTGTTCCCAGCGGCAAAACAACGGCAACCGTAAGAATGATTTGCTTCATAAACTTCTCATTGCTTTCGGTGGGTAATGGCAATGCCACCAACGTTCATCACGCAAACGATAATAATCCTCGATGAGCGTCTGGCCTTTCCCGATTCATCGCTTGAGACTATCTCTCGCGCGATAACGGTCAAGCACACAAGTTGTGGCGCTGTAAGGGAGAATTGAATGGTTCCGCAATAATTTCCGCAACTCTTCAAAATTGTTGCAATCGCCTATCTGACAGTTGGTAGCACCTCTGATTCTCCCTCTTTTTCATTCAATTTCCGCAATTTTCGCGACCTCTGCCGGGGCGAATGGTTCGCCACGGAAACAGTAACAAACCGGAATGGCATCGAACAAACGAATGAAGGCGGCGCGAGTGCTGAAAGGCATGACGCAACTGCAACTCGCAGACGCGATCGGGCTCAAGGAAATTGATGTTTCGCGCATCGAAACGGGCCGGGCCTGGCCGGATTTGCAAATGAAACAGCTCATCGCCGATGTGCTGCAGAAACCTACCTACGAACTTTTCGAGTGTTAACACACGGCCACGATTATGAGCGCGACGATTTCAAATCCAAATGAACGGTTGATGAAATTTCTACAATCAACGCCTGAACAGCAGGCGGCGATTGATCGGATTTTTAATGGGCAAGTTGAAATGCCAGCCCGACGTCCCAGCAGCGGGCCTCTCCTGATTGGGATGAAGGCGGCGGCGGAATTGCTGGGCGTATCCCGCGTGACGCTTTGGCGAATACTCAAAGCGGGCAAGCTGCCGCGGGTGGAAATCTTGCCGGGGTCCGCGCGACTTCGTCGCGCAGATGTGGAAGCGCTAGTCGACGGAAAGGCGGCGGCGCAGTGAACAGGATCAACGGTCAGCTCACGACTTTGAAGGTCGGCAATAAGGCGATTACCGCAGTCGTCGCGGCGCCGGTCGAAAACAAGCTTCTTACGCGTGAAGAGTTGGCGCGCGCACTTCAGGTGTCCGCGCGCACGGTCAGCGAAATGACAGCCGCGCAGGAGATCCCCGTTGTGCGCATTCGCAAATGGCTCATTCGTTTTTGCCTAGCTGACGTGGTGCAAGCGCTCACCCTCAAACCACAAAGCAAAGCGCCAGGGCTGATTGCGGTGGTGAAAGGAGTGCAATCGTGAACTCTCGTCAAAAAGGCAAACGCGGCGAGCGGCAATGGCGCGATGAGTTGCGAGCGAACGGCTATGCCGCGCGGCGCGGGCAGCAGTTCTCCGGCTCACCTGATTCTCCAGACGTCATTTGCGACGCCCTGCCCTGGCTTCATTTCGAAGTTAAAGCGGTCGAGAAGCTGAACATCGAGGACGCGATGGAACAAGCACGTCATGACGGTGGACCGAACAAAATCCCGATCGTTGCGCACAAACGGAATTTCCGCCCCTGGCTGGTAACGATGGACGCACAAACATTTTTCAACTTTCTGCGCGGCACGTTGCCGCCAGTCACTAACGAAACCCCAAATCCTGAAAGGAAAGAAAACAGTAATGAAAATCAATGCTAGCAATGGAAACTTCGAACCGTGTCCCGAATTTACGGGTCGCGCGGTTTGTGTAGACGTAACCCCGCTGCGAAAGCAGCAAAGCGAATTCGGCGAACGCAACGTGTTCAAGGTCGTTTTCGAGGTCGACAAAGAGCGCGAGGACAAAACGCGCTTCGCGGTCTGGTCCAAAAATTTCACGCCGACGCTGAATGAGAAAGCAAACTTCCGCAAATTTCTGCGCGGCTGGTTTGGTCGCGATCTTACGCAAGCTGAGTTGAGCGATTTCGATACGGAAACGCTGATTGGCAAGACCGCGAACCTCGTCGTCCTGCATGAGCACAAGGACGGCAAGGTTTACTCGAACATCATCGCCTGCACTCCTGACAAGAGCGGCAATCCTCTCAAAGCCTCAGGCACGTTCGTTCGCCGCAAGGACCGCACTGATGAGCCCGAGCACGCGGAGCATACAGCCAACGGAGCGGACGGTGGCAGCGCTGGCGGTGGTTATCGCCGCTCGCAACAACCTGCCGGCGCCGGTGTGACTGAGCATGGATCTGTGAAAATCCACGTTGGCCGCTGCACCGGTTTAGAGCTGCGCGACCTCAGCGAAGAGCAAGTCAACGCATTGGTGGAAAAATGGCTGCCAGGCGCGAAGTCCGCAGCAAAGCAAACGGCCGATGACAAGCGGCTGATTGCGGCGCTCGAATGGTTCCAAGGCCAGCAACAAAAGGACGATCTCCAGTTTTAACCCATGACGCCAAGGTCATGCGGGGCCAGTCGAACGGCTGGTCCCGCGTTCTTGGGAAGGAATTTTTATGACACTTATTGAACGACAAGCGCCGAGTCATTGGTACCTGCAGGATGGCCGGCCATTTCATCAAATCGCAAAGAAGGACGGCAGCGGTAACCGCGCCGTCACGCTGGCGGACGCGCGCAAAGTTTTGGCGTTGCCGAGCGTCACGAACATTTTGGGCGTGCTCGCCAAGCCTGGGCTTGATGCGTGGAAAATAGAGCAAGGCATTATGGCTGCGCTGACGCTGCCGCGCGGAGCGGATGAACCGCTTGATACGTTTGCTCGTCGCGTCGTCACTGACATGAGCGAGCAGGTTGAAAAAGCGGCGGACTTCGGCACGGCGATTCATGCGGCGTGCGAGGCTTACGCAATCAACAAGGAATTGCCCACCGATCCAAAGTTACTCGCGTTCATTCAGGATTGGGTGCGCTGGTTCGACGAAAACGTCGAGCGCATTGATTGCGTTGAGCAAGTCGTCGTGCATCCGATGGCCGCGTATGCAGGCCGCGTGGATATGGTCGCGAAGATCAAAGACCTCGGCTGGTGCGTGGTTGATTTCAAAACGCAGAAGGTGAAGCGCTCGGCGAAGGGTGAACCGAAGGCGGCGTTCTACGAAACTTGGCCGCTGCAGCTTGCGGCGTATCGCGAAGCGATCAACGCGTCGACGGGCAAGCTCGTGACAGGGCTCGTATCGGTTGTTGTCGATAGCGTTGAGCCCGGTCCGGTCCATGTGAAGGTTTGGCCGCAGAACATTGATTACACAAAGGTGTTCGGCGCTGCGTATCTCGCGTGGAAGTACATCAAGTCTTACTCACCAAACGAAACGGCACTCAACTCCGAGCGTCCCGATCTGAACTGAGGCGTTAGCACGCTGCCACCTTAGCACACGGTCACGTTATGCAAACGAGCACTTCAACACAGGCATGGGACGGTTTCGAGATCACGGAAGAAAACCGGTTCCTCGGCGCGGCGCACGGCGGCCGCAACGTGTTCCTGACCGGCATGGCCGGCACTGGCAAAAGCACGTTGCTGCGAAAGTTCATCCAGGAGAGCACGCGCAGAATTGATGTAGCTGCACCTACGGGTGTCGCCGCTCTGAACGTTGGCGGTATGACGATTCACCGGTTTTGCGGAATGCTGCTGGGTCCGCAACCTGGGCAATCCAACGAAGATTATTACGCCGTGCTTCGTCGCGATCCGCGCAAGTCCATCCTCGCCGGATTCAATCGCGTCAAGCGATGCGAGATCCTCGTCGTTGACGAAATCTCGATGCTTCCGGGCCGGCAGTTGGATTTCGTCGAGTATCTCTTTCGGCGACTTCGCGGAAGCGATGAGCCGTTCGGTGGCGTGCAGGTCATCGTCATTGGTGACTTTCTGCAACTGCCGCCGGTGCGGACCAGCGACGAAGCTCCTTACGATTGGGCGTTTCAGTCGCAAGCGTGGGAAGGTGCGGAGTTCAAAACCATCATTCTCGAAAAGGTGCGGCGGCAAGATGAGCCGTGCTTCGTTCGTGCATTGGGGAATTTTCGCGTCGGCAATGTTTGGGGCGAGACGGCGCGAATTCTGCAATCGCGGATTCGCAATTTTCCGCCTGCGAATTTGACGCGGCTCTACACGCACAACGTGCAAGTGGACAAGTGGAATGAGTTTCAACTTTCCGAACTGCCGACTGAAGAAACGGTTTTAGTTGCGGAGCAAAGTGGTCCTGAGCAGCAACGGGAGTTTCTGAAAAAGAATCTACTGACGCCGGAAACGCTTCGGCTGAAGCGCGGCGCGATGGTGATGTTTACGATCAACCGCAATGAGCCCGGGCGAATGACGCCGCTGTTCGTGAACGGTCAGGTCGGTGTCGTTGAGAAGATCGATGCCGGCTTTGTCGTAGTGCGCGCGCCCAACGGTGACGAGGTTCAAGTCGAGCCGTTCACGTGGCGCTATGCGCAAGATGATCCAGAGTCGGGAACCTTCACGCAATTTCCGCTGCGGCTCGCCTGGGCGATGACAATTCACAAATCACAGGGTCTCACGTTGGATGCCGCGTACCTCGATATCCGCGCGGCGCGTGAGCCGGGACAAGCGTATGTGGCCGTTTCGCGTGTGCGATCACTGGCCGGGCTGCACTTCAAAGATTGGTTTAAAGGAGTCCACGTGTCGCCTGAGGCGATTCAATTCTACAAGGAGAGTTTATGAATACTGTGCGTAACAAAGACATATTATGGTTACCAGCTTATCGTTGATGCCGCGCCTGTGTCTTTGCCGTTCGCCGAAATCGTTTGGCCAAAGGGATGGGAATTGCCCTGGCTGAACGCGAGCGATGAGAAGCTGCGCGAGAGACACGGCGAACCGTTTTACACGAATGACAAAGGTGCGCTCACCGGTATCAACGAGGAGTATTGGGCCGGACTGCACGCCGCAGAGCACGAGGTGCTTTTCGAACCTGATGAGCTGGAGTTTTACGCGTATAAAGCCGAGACGGGGCTTTACGAAGTCGAGTCGATGGACGCGGTTCGCAACAAGGTTTCCAGCCGGATGCTGGAAGCATCGCGGCAAGCGAAGGTGTTTGATCTCGAAAAGAGACGCACGGCTAAGACGCTCAATTCCATTATTTCGCATCTGCGCGGTCTCGTGGAAAAGCGCGATGCGTTCAAAGAGAAGCGCAAAACAATTCACCTGGCGAACGGCGTTGTTGTGTTCAACGGGACGGACGCGGAGCTGCAGCCGTTCTCTCCTGATTTTCGATCGCGTAACCGCTCGCCAATTGCGTTCGATGAGAACGCAAAGTGCGAGCGCTTCCTGAATGAATTGGTTTTGCCAGCGGTGCATTCCGAAGACGTCGAACTCTTGCAGCGATTCGCGGGCATGATGTTGCTCGGGCACAATCGAGCGCAGAGATTTCTGATCCTCGACGGCGAGGCCGGACGGGGAAAAACGCAGTTTGCGAATGTCATGCAGGGGCTGATTGGGATGGCGAACGTGACGCAGCTACGAACGAAGCACCTCGCCGACCGGTTTGAGCTCTATCGTTACATCAAGAAAACGCTCCTCGTTGGCGTCGATGTCGAGGCGGAGTTCCTCAGCACCAAGGGCGCCGCGGTCCTTAAAGGGTTGGTTGGCGGCGATTGGTTTGACGCCGAACAAAAAGGCGGCACCGGCTGCTTCCAAATGCAAGGCACGTTCAACGTGCTGATCACGTCCAACGCGCGGCTGCGGGTGCGGCTGCAAGGCGACGTTGGCGCGTGGCGCCGTCGCTTGAATATCGTGCGTTACGAAGCGCCGCCACCGGCTCGGAAGATCCCGGACTTTGGCGGTTATCTGGTCCGCACGGAAGGCAGCGGCATTTTGAATTGGGCGCTGGAGGGCGCGCAAAAGGTTCTTACCGAGATTCCCGACGAGGGCGGCGACTTTGCTTTGACTGCGCGTCAGCGCGGCATTGTCGACTCGTTGCTGGCGGAGTCTGAATGGACTTTGACCGAAACGCGCACGCCTTTGCGCCTTGGTAAGCCGCTGCCGCTGATCCCATTTGTTTTTCATGGACCGCGCAATTCTCTGCCGTCCATCGATAAGTTGCCGCTCACGGATTTGATTGCGGTGAATCTCGATCACTATCGCCTGGATGCGGACTACAAGCACGGCATGCACTTCACCGCTTTGCCCACGGCGTGGGTAAGTGGCTTCGATAAGGATGAGCCGCTTCGTATCGGTTCAAGCACTGCGTGGCATTCGGAAACACCGGGTGCAACCGCCGGGTTTCTGGAGTTTACAGGGCAAGGATTGATGACTTTTGAACGCGCAATGGATCGCGATGAAAAGCAGTTGGCTGTGCTTGGCTCGCGATTGCTTGAATCGCAAAAGCGCGTGGGTGAAACGGCGCAGGCAATTGAGCTGCGTCAGAGCGGCGAGAATAGCGTGTTGGCGAATGTGGCAACGAGTCTTAGCGAATCGCTAACGCAGGCTTTGCGCTGGGTTTATTGGTGGAATTCGACGGAGGAAACGCCCGAAGCGCTGACTGACAATGTTGTCGTCATGTCTCTAAACACAGATTTCACAACGGCTGGGATGGATAGCAACGAGCTCCGCGAGATCGTTGCAGCATGGCAAGCCGGCGCAATCAGCCAGGACACGATGTTGGAACTTTTCCGACGTGGAGAAATTTTGCCGGACGGTCGCACGAACGCTGATGAAGTCGCGCTGATCGATGCCGGAGCGAAGAAAGAACAACAAACGGCGCAACTGCCTGCCGCTGCTGCTGCGCCAACGAACCAACCGATGGCGGCGTAACCACGAACGATTATGGCACTGAAGTTTAAAATTAATTCGAAAAACGAAATTCCGGCTGAGTTAGCTGCGCACTATGTCGAGCGTGATGGCGCTTGGATTTTGGATGCTGACGGCGCTGCGGACAAAGCGAAGCTCGATGAATTTCGGAGCACAAACGTAACGCTGCTCAAGCAATTGGATGAGCAGAAGAAACGCTTTGAAGGAATTGATCCGGACGAATTTCGCAAGCTGGCGGATGAAAAGCGCCAACTGGAAGAATCGCAACAACTGAAGGCGGGCGAGTTGGAAAAGGTTGTTGAGAATCGCGTGAAAGGCATGAAGGCGGATTGGGACAAGCAGGTCGCAGGACTCACGTCGGAACGCGATTCGCTTAACGCTCGCCTGACTGCCATTCAGATTGATCAAGGGGTTGTTGGCGCTGCCACGAAGCGTGGACTGCGCGCGACTGCACTCACTGATATTACCGCGCGTGCGCGAAATGTTTTCAAGTTGGTCAACGGTGCGCCGCGCGCATTCGAAGCGGATGGCGAGACCGTGCGTTACGGCAAGGACGGCGTGACGCCGATGACTTTGGAGGAGTGGGTCGACATGCAAGTCACCGAAGCTCCTCACTTGTTTGAATCTAACGCTGGTGGCGGTGCTGCCGGCAACGGCTCCGGTGGAGCTGGTAATCGGTCCGTGAAAAATCCTTTCCGTAAGGAGTCCTGGAATCTCACGGAGCAAATGCACTTACAGAAAACCGATCCGAACCTAGCTGCTCGCCTCAAGGCTGCGGCTTAATCGGACACAACCGGAGTAAACGTTTATGGCAAAGACAGCAGTGGCGGACATTATCATCCCCACAGAGTTTGAAAAATATGCAATTGAGCGGACCGCTGAATTAGCGCAGTTCGGTCAATGCGGAATTGTCGAGGCATCGCCTGAGTTCGACGCGATCGCGGCTGAAGGTGGGCGCGAAGTTAAGATGCCGTTTTGGAAGGACCTCACGGCGACTCGTCAGTTGTTGAGCGATTCTGCGCCGCTCACCGTCAACAAAATCGGCACTGATCAAGACGTCGCGCGTATTCACAATGACGCGCAGGTCTGGTCTGTGAATCACCTCGCGAAAGTTGTTTCGGGTGATGATCCGATGCAGGCAATCGTTGATCTTGTCGCGCAGTATTGGGCGCGCACAGATGAAGGACTGATCGTGTCGTGCCTCAAGGGCATGTTCGCGGCGGGTTCAATGGCAGGTAACCTTCTCGCGATTCATTCGGAATCGGTGGCCGGCACTGCTTCATCTACGAAGTTGAATGGAGCGACGTTCGTGGATGCTTGCGCAAAGTTGGGTGATCGCGCTGACCGGCTCACGGCCGTCGCGATGCACTCGGCTACTGAAGCCGCTCTGCGAAAGTTGGACCTCATTGACTTCATTCCCGATAGCGAAGGTAAGCCGCTGTTGCGGGTGTTCCAGGGTCGGCGTGTTGTTGTAGATGACAACTTGCCCACTCGCGCTGGAACGACGGATGGCACGGTTTACACCACGTATCTGTTCGGTGCGGGTGCGTTTGCGAAAGGTTCTTCGAAACTCGATTCGACGCCACTGCAAGGTGGCTTCGGAACGGAAGGCGTTGAAATCGCTCGCTCGCCCTTGGATAGCGACACGATTCTGATCAATCGCCGTCGTTATCTTCTGCATCCGCGTGGCGTGAAGTTCACCAGCGCTTCTGTGGCTGGCGATTCTCCGACCAATGCGGAATTGGAAACCGGCGCGAACTGGTCGCGCGTTTGGGAAAACAAAAACGTCCGCATTGTCGCGGTGACTCACAACAATTAACAAACCGGGCGCCGACCCCGGCACACGATATGTGTCGGGGTGGCGCTCCCCCTTACGAAAGGAAAGTTATGGGAAAATTGATTCCATGGGGTTCTGAAAAGATTCGGTCGGGTGAGGTCATTCAGATCCCGACGTTCACAAATGTTGCTGCTGCAAATGCCGCTGGCATTACCGCCGCAAAGTTTCCGCGACGCATTATTTATTTAAGCGCTGGCGGAACTGGTTCTGTGGCGTGCCTCGCAATTTCTGATGGCACGAATTGGAAACAGGTTGCGATCGGAGCGAACGCGATATGAACCCCCAACACGATCAGTTGTATCCGATCATTCGGCGCGTTCGCCGTCCGCTGATTCAGGTTGATGCCGGCACGACTGCACCTGCGGTCGTGCCGGTGAAAGCCGTTGAGCCTGTCGTACCTAATGCTCCACCAACAACACAAACGAAATCAGTTGCAGTCCCGAGCGAGCCGAATGATTGATGCGCCTCCAGTTTCTGCCGATACAGCGGCTTGGTTTATGATGCAGCGCAACCGCCGTCGCCGCCGTCGCGCGGCTGCTTCTGGCGCAGGCTCTGCCGCCGAGATGCCGGGAGATTTCGTCGCGCAATTCAGAGCCGCGACGCTTCCGATGTCCGTTGGCGATTCGGTTGATGTTTGGCCGGACATGAGCGGCAATGTGTACGATGCCTGGCAGGACACGGTTTCTTCTCAGCCGACTTTGCAGTCGGTCGCTTTTGCCGGAAAGACATTTCCCGTCGTGCGGTTCGATACTGTCGACGATGGGATGCAGACGCCGCTTGTCATTCCTGCGGAAGCGCCGTTTTCAATTTTTGTCCTTTGGCGTCCGAGCGTCATACTCGGTTCGACTAATGCGATCATTTCGTCGGGTTCACTCGATTGGTCGATGGGAACTTTTTCAGGCGGGATGCTGTGCTACTTCACGAATTGGACCTCTGGTGGTGCAGTGAACACAACTGACTTTTTTCTGCTGGAGGCTCGCTTCATTCCGGACGTCGGTCCCTACAAGGTTTTCCTGAATGGAGTCGATTGCGGCATCGATCCATCCGAAGGCTCGTCCGGGCCTGAACAGATAACGTTCGGCGCGTCAGGCTCAAACGGCTATCCGGCGTCATGCGACTGCGCCGAGATTATCATCTACGACCGGTTCTTGTCGGACGAGGAGGCCGAGGACGTGCGCGCCTACTTCCAGGACCAATACAACTATTTGAAATCATGAGCGTCCGCTACCTCGTCATTATTCCCGCTGCGAACCAAGCGCAGGCGAACGCGCTTTCCAAATCTGAATTTGATGAGGCAGGCGGTGAAAAGACTTTTTCGATCGGGCTATCCGCAACCGGCAAAGCGCCCGCGACCCATTTTTGGTGTTCTGCGTTGTTCTTTCGAAGCGGGCCTGAACGGTTGCAAGCGGCGTCGGCTCTTTTTCCGGACGCTGTCATTGCTCCCTACGACGGCGATGTAGATCCCGGATTTCCGCAGCGCACGATTGCGGCCCTCGGTCTGAAACAAATTGTGACTCTGCCGGACAGATAATATGGCACTCGTTCTCGTCAAAGAAGATGGCACTGGGTTAGCGAACGCGAATTCGTACGCGAGCGCTGCCGATGGTGACGCGTACCACGACGGGCATTTATACGCGACGGTCTGGACCGGAGCAACGACGGCGAACAAAGAAAAGGCGCTCGTTTTCGCAACGCGTGTCATTGACGCGCAATATCGATTCAACGGCGGGCGGGCAACGACGACGCAGGCTTTGCAGTGGCCCCGGAGTGACTGCCCCGATCCTGATGCCGCTCCCGATGCAACGGGCGTCGGTTTGTTTGCGAGCGATAAACTTCCGACTGCGCTGGTCAATGCAACGTGCGAAATGGCGCGTGCTTTATTGGCGACGGATCGGACTGGTGCGCCTCCTGGGGAGGGTATTGATACGACGCAAAGCTCCGCGTCGAGTTCGACCGGTGGCACTCCATCGAGCAGCGTCAGTAATAGTTCGACGACGCGATACAGCAAGGTCGACACGCGCCCCACTATTTCTCAAGCGGCTCAAGCGTTTCTTTCGAAGCTCGGCAACTTGCCGGGACGCGGAAGTGGTGCTGTACGGCTTGTCAGAGTGTGAAAGGAGTTTTGTGACGAACATGAACGCAACTGAGTTTTTGAAAGCGGTGGATCACGCGGCAGCGATGAATGATCGTTGGTTGTTCTTGGCCGCGTTTTGTCTGCTGCTGCTTCTTTGCGGCACGGTCATTTATTGGCTGGTGCGGCAACTGCAATTGGTAATCGGCGATCACAAAGAGCTTCGCCGCGAGCACCACTCGGCGCTGCAGGAAATCATCAACACGCAAAATGAGACGTCGCTGAAACTCGCCGTCTGCCTGGACCGCAATACGGCCGCGTTACAGGAATGCAGTTTCGAACTTCGCAGATTTCAGGAGCAACGAGTTATATGAAAAAGACCATTATCGTATTTGCCATTGCAATTGTTGGTTGCGGCACAATTAAACCGCTTAAGCCTGGCGTCGCGCGAATTCAGTCGAATGTCGGAACCAACGGCGTTCGCGAGTTTGTCGCCGATTTGAAGCAGCCCGAAAATCCGGCGCAAAGCGCTAGTCAGAATTTCGAGCGCACTACGGAAACGGAGTTACCCATTCCGGCGCAGAGCAAAGTGCAAGAGTTCGTCACGACGCCACCTGCGCAACCGGGCGAACAACCGGTGAAGCAAGAAAAGACGATCGTTCTGTCTGCGCCTACTGTGCAAAAGACTCGCGTCGTTGAAAAGGCGGGCACGATGATTGGTGCCGCACAAAAGGACACCGCGCGGGAATTTGGTGCAAAGCTCGCAAGTTTAAAAGGTGTGGTTTGGGTGGGCGTCGGTTTATTCCTGTTCGGTTTGGCGTCGCTATTCTATCCACCGTTGCGAGCGATTATCGGAAGTGTGACAACGAGCCTCGCGATGGTTGGCGGTGGCGTCGCGTTGATGGTGTTGCCGTCGCTAATCGTTGGCAACGAGATGCTGATCCTAGGAGCCGTTGCGTTAGGGGTTGGCGGTTGGTTCTTTGCTCATCGCCATGGAAAACTGCAGGGGACGGTTGACGCGCAAAATAAAACGACTTCAACTACGGCTGGCGCTGCGGAAGCGACCGTTTCGAGACTTATGGGCAGATAACGGTATTGGATGTGTGTGGGCGTGTGGTAGGATGTGTGGTGTTTGTTTCAAAATATTACAGCGAATTTCAAAGGGTTGCTCAAAATTTTTGAAAAGCTGAAAACGTTAAAAACCCAATAAAAACGGCCCTAAAACTTGCGTTCTAGGG
>Ga0265327_10004489_pt1 | contig 12329 bp, 11 predicted proteins | sample 41621metaG_FD_202089 | JGI IMG/M metagenome (GOLD analysis project Ga0265327, IMG submission 202089) | Rhizosphere microbial communities from Carex aquatilis grown in University of Washington, Seatle, WA, United States - 4-16-21 metaG | ecosystem: Host-associated > Plants > Roots > Rhizosphere...
TCGCCTTCGGGAACCTCTGCGCGCTCGTTCCGGTAGATCAGCTTCGGCTCGAGCACGACGACCGGATCGGGATCGCGGATCGCCGCGGCGAGCAGTCCCTTCGCATCGGCCGGCGTCGACGGGATCGCGACCTTCACACCCGGCGTGTGCACGTAGTACGTCTCCGGCGAGTCGTCGTGCAGCTCGGGCGCGCGCACGCCGCCGCCGTACGGCATGCGTACGACGAGCGGGAACTCCATCTTCCCGCCGGTGCGCCAGTGGTAGCGCCCGACATGCGTGATCAGCTGGTCGAGGCACGGATACGAGAAGGCGTCGTACTGCATCTCGCAGACGGGCCGCCAGCCGGCCATGCACAGCCCGATCGCGCCGCCGAGGATCCCCGCCTCGGCGAGCGGCGTGTCGACGCAGCGGTTCGCGCCGAACCGGTCGCGCAGACCGGCGGTCGCGCGGAAGACACCGCCGGCGCGGCCGACGTCCTCGCCCAGCACCATCACCGAGTCGTCGCGGGCGAGCTCCACCTGGAACGCGTCGTTGATCGCCTCGATCATGAACAGCATGCTCATCCCCGCTCCCGGCGCCGGCGGAGCCGGCGCCTCCGCTCCTTGATGAGCTCCGTCGAGCCTACGCTCATTCCTCGCCTCCGAGGATGCGGCGTAGCTCGGCGAGCTCCGCCGCGAACGACGCAGGCGGATTCGCGTATGCGTGCTCGAAGACGAGACCGACGTCCGGATCCGGCTCGGCCTCCGCCGCCGCGATCCCCGCGCGCATCACCTCGAGCGCCTCCGCCTTCGTCGACGCCTCGAGGTCGTCGCCGAGGATGCCGAGCTTCCGCAGGTAGCGCTCGTAGCGGCCGAGACACTCGTTCCGCTTCTCCTGCTCCACCCGCTCGAGGTCGATGTACGCGCGCGGGTCGTCGGCGGTGCCGTGCGGAGCGGCGCGATAGCTGACGGACTCGATGAACGTCGGCCCGCCGCCGCGTCGCGCGCGCTCGACCGCCTCACGCGCCGCCTCGAACACGGCGAGCACGTCGCCGCCGTCCACGCGGATCCCCGGGATCCCGTAGCCGGCTGCCTTGTCCACGAGCGCCTCCGCGCGCGTCTGCGCCGACACCGGCGTCGAGATCGCCCACTGGTTGTTGTTGCAGAACAGCACCAGCGGCGCCTGCATTACCGCGGCGAGGTTCGCGCCCTCGTGGAACGAGCCCTCGCTCGTCGCGCCGTCGCCGAAGTAGACGATCGCCACCGTCTTCTCGCCCTTCAGCTTCTTGCCCCACGCGAGCCCGGCGGCGTGCGGCACGTGCGTCCCGATCGGCACGCAGATCGACGCGACGCTGTATTCGGCCGGGTTCCACCAGCCGGCCGGATGGCCGCGCCACCAGCTCAGGATCGTCGAGGCGGGAATCCCGCGCAGGAGCCCGATCGCGCCCTCGCGGTAGCTCGGGAAGATCCAGTCCTCGCGCGCGAGCGCGTGCGCCGACCCGGCCTGCATCGCCTCGTGGTTCCAGAACATCGCGTACGTCCCGATCCGGCCCTGCCGGTGGTAGACGAGCGAGCGCTCGTCGTACGTCCGCAGCAGCACCATCGAGCGGTAGAGGTCGAGCAGCTCCTGCTCTCCCAGCCCCTCGACCTCGCGGTCCTCGTCGATGACGCGCCGCAGCTCGTGCTCGCCTGGAGCGACCTGGGCCATGGACGGAAGGGTAGTTGTTCGGTTAGACGAGGACCGAGACAGCGTTCCGCTCCGCCTCGATCAACACCTCCTCGACGTCGCCCAGATCCTCGCCGTCGGCGTGGAGCGGCATCGGTCCGTCGCAGACGATCTCGAGCCGGTCGAGGTCGTGGCCGTACATCACCCGTCCGCGGTTCTGCACGCGACCGGTGAGGATCGACGTAGCGGTGTGCACGAGCGCGCGACGCTGCACGCGCACGGGAGCGACGAGGTCAAGACCGAGCTCGAACTGCGCCTCCGGCGCGATCGGCAGCGGAATCCGCTTCGCGTAGGTGTACGGACTGCCGTTCGCGACGATCACGAAGGCGGCGCGGCCGAACCCCTTCACCTCGAGGCACGGCTCCATGTGCCCACGCGTCGCGGCGAGTCGGCGGACGATCGCGAGGGCGAACGCGAGGTCGCCCGGCCGCTTCCCCTCGTCGGTGCGCCCCATCCGGTCGACGAGCCGAACCGCTTCGGCGTCGAGCCCGATTCCGGCGCCGAAGGCGAAGCGGCGGCCGTTCACGCGGCCGACCGTGATCCTCCGCGTCCGCTCCGCCTTCATCGCGTCGGCAATCTGCCTTGCGGCCCTCACCGGGTCGGGCGGCAGCCCAAGCGCGCGAGAGAGCACGCTCGTCCCGCCGCCCGGAAGGAATCCGATCGGAATGTCCCGGTCGAGCCCGTTCAACGCCTCGTTGAAGCCGCCGTCGCCGGAGAAGACGACGACTGCGTCCGCGCCGGCGCGGCACGCCCCGGTGACGAGCTCCGTCGCGTGCCCGGGCCGCTCTGTGAGCAGGATCCTCGGCTCGGCCACGCGCGCGAGCTCCTCCTGGACGGCGATGAGCTTCGCCTGCGTGACGCGGGAGGCGAACGGATTGACGACGAGGACGATCGCCTGCACGTCTACCAGCTGGCGTAGCCGCGGATGCCGTCGACGAGCTGCGCCGTGAAACGATCGGCCAGCGCGTCGGTGTCGGAGCCCGGCCACAGCCACGTGTAGGCCCAGTTCGCGGCGGAGAGCGCGAGCAGCGCAGCGGTACCGTCGTCCAGGTCGGCGCGGAGCTCGCCCCGCTCCCGCCCTTCCTGGAAGAGCGCGCGGAACCGCTCCTCGTAGCGGCGCCGCTCGGCGACGAACTGCTCCTTCCGCTCGCCTTCGAGATACCGCCACTCGCGGACGAAGACGGTGGCGATGTCGAGCTGCTCGGAGACGACGCGCAGGTGCGCGCGCAGCGCGGCCCGGATCCGTTCCACCACCGGCCCGTCGTCCGGCACCGAGTTCAGGGCCGCGTGAAACGCCTCGGCGCCCTCGCTCGCCACCTCCCACAGCAGGTCGGCCTTCGCCTCGATGTGGGAGTAGAGCGAGCCCTTCTGGACGCCGAGGGCGTCGGCCAGGTCACCCACCGACGTGCCGTGGTAGCCCTTCTCCGCAAACAGCCGGGCGGCCGCGCGGGTCAGCTCGATCTTGCGCGTGGACACTACAATCGGGAGGCTAACGATCGTTCGGAAGGTGGTGCCGGATGGCGGCTGCGGAAGTCCCGCACGACGAGCAGGCGTTTCTCGAGTACGTCCAGGCCGGCGGCCAGGTCGAGGCGACCGACTGGATCCCCGACGAGTACCGGGCGAAGCTCGTGAAGTTCATCGAGATGCATGCCAACTCGGAGCTCATGGGCGTCCTGCCCGAGCGTGAATGGATCCTGCGCGCTCCGACCCTCCAGCGCAAGCTGGCGCTCACCGCGAAGGTGCAGGACGAGGTCGGCCACGCGCAGCTGATCTACCGCGTCGTCGAGGACCTCGGCAAGCCGCGCGAGCAATGCCTCGCCGATCTCGTCTCCGGCAAGTCGAAGTTCCACAACGTCTTCCACTACCCGACGAAGACGTGGGGCGACATCGGCGTGATCGCGTGGCTCGTCGACGCGGCGGCGATCATCAGCCAGAAGGCGCTGTTGAAATGCTCGTACGCGCCGTACGCGCGGATCATGAAGAAGATCTGCTGGGAGGAGTCGTTCCACATCCTCCACGGCCGCGACGTCATCCTCGCGCTCGTCACCGGAACGCCGCAGCAGTTCGAGCTCGTGCAGGAGGCGCTGAACCGCTGGTGGCCGCCGCTGATGCAGTTCCACGGGAACCCGATCCCGCGCGAGGAGGATCCGATGTGGCAGTGGCGGATCAAGTCGCAGGGCAACGAGGAGGCGCGCCAGCAGTTCCTCGAGGGCTACGTGCCGCAGATCTGGGAGCTCGGGCTGACGGTGCCCGACCCGAAGCTGCGCCGGCGCGACGACGGCGTGTGGGAGTACACGGAGCCGGACTGGGCCGAGCTGATGCACGTCGTCACGGGACACGGCCCGAAGACGGAGGAGCGGCTCGCGTTCCGGCAGCGGTTCCTCGACCAGGAGCAGTGGGTGCGGGACGTGCTCGCGGCATGAGCGAGGAAGTGTGGGAGGTCTTCCGGCAGGAGCGGCGCGGGCAGCCGATGGAGCACGCCGGCTCCGTCGTCGCGCCCGACGCGGACTTCGCCGAGACGTGGGCGCGCGAGCAGTACGGCCGGCGCGGCGAGTCGGTCGCGCTCTGGCTCGTCCCGCGCGACGCGATCCGCGACGTCGAGGACTGGGCCGACGAGTTCGACCTGAAGTACCGGCGCGTGGACGGCTACTCGATCAAGGCGCGGCTCAAGGAGGCTCGTGAACGAGCTTCTGCTGGGACTGGCTGACGACGAGCTGATCGTCGGCTGGCGCGACTCCGAGTGGACGGGGATCGCGCCGCTGCTCGAGGAGGACGTCGCGTTCTCGTCGATCGCGCAGAACGAGATCGGTCACGCGCGCGCCGTCTACCAGCTGTTGACGGACGACGCGGACGCGCTGGCGTTCGACCGGCCGCTCGACGAGTACCGCTGCGCGCCGCTCGTCGAGCTGCGCTTGCTCGACTGGGCGCATACGATCGCGCGGCGCTGGCTCTACGAAGAAGCGGACCGCGTCCGCATCGAGGCGCTGATGAGCGACGCGGATCCGCAGGTCGCGGGCCTCGCGGCGAAGATCGACCGCGAGGAGGCGTATCACCGCATGCACGCCGAGCTGTGGCACGCGCGCCTGCGCGACGAGCCGCGCTTCCGCGAGGCGGTCGCGGAGCTGTGGCCGTACGCGCTCGGCGTCGTCACGCCGGAGCAGCGCGCGGAGCTCGCGCGGCGCGTCGGACTCGACGAGGTCGATGCGGTCGAGCGCGGCACGCACACGGACGAGCTCGCGGAGCTGTGGGACGAGATGACGATGGTGCGGCGCTCCGCGCCCGCGGGCGCGCAGTGGTGACAGCCGAGCAGATCTGGGCCGCGTTCGAGGAGATTCCGGACCCCGAGATCCCGGTCGTCTCGCTCGTCGACCTCGGCGTCATCCGCTCGGTCGATGTCTCCGATGGCCATGTCCGTGTGGAGTTCACGCCGACGTTCCTCGGCTGTCCCGCACTCGAGGTGATGAAGCGCGCGTTGGAGGAGAAGGTGACGGCGCTCGGCGCCGAGCCGGAGGTGCAGGTGATCGCCGACGACTCGTGGTCGACGGACAAGATCACTGCAGCCGGACGCGAGAAGCTGCGCGCCGCCGGCTTCGCCCCGCCCGCGCCGCGCGAGGCGTCCGCGCCGAAGCTCGTGCAACTGCAGAGCGCCGTCTTCCGCTGCCCGTACTGCGGCTCGACGGAGACGCGCCTGGAGAACATCTTCGGCCCGACCCCGTGCCGCTCGCTCCGCTACTGCGAGACGTGCCGCCAGCCGTTCGAGCAGTTCAAGACGATCTGATTCACGCCGGCGTTCGCAGCCCGGTTCCCGCGAACTGTTGCCTTTTTTTCGGCGGTCCGCACAAGATGTGCCGACAAGAGTGGCGGCGAACGCTCGGCCTTGGAGGTAGGACATTCTGCGGGCCTCGTACACAGTCGGGCTGGTCGTCGCGATCGGGCTCCTGGCGCTGGCGTCCGCCGGCCCGTCGGCTGCGGCGCCTCCGGCAAACGACGATTTCGCGTCGGCAACCGTCGTGCCCACGGGCGGCGCGACGTTGACGGGCTCGAACGTGGACGCGACCAAGGAGCCGGGAGAGCCGGATCACGCGGGCGACAGCGGCGGGGCATCGGTCTGGTACAGCTGGACTCCCAACTTCACCGGCGCCGCCTCGATCGACACCGCCGGCAGCAACTTCGACACGCTGCTCGCGGTCTACGCCGGCGGCTCGCTCGGCTCGCTCACCTTGCTCGGAAGTGATGACGACGTCGGTAGCGCCGGCTCTACCGGCCGGGTCTGTCTCGCCGTCGCCGCCGGGCAGACCGTCGAGATCGCGGTCGACGGCTTCGACGGTGACACAGGGAACGTGCAGCTCGCCATCGGGCCGAAGACGGACTCTGCGCCGTGTCCGGCGCTTCCGCCGACGATCACCAACGGCAGCGGGCCTCTGGTCGGCGACACGCTCCACATGTCGGCCGGCTCCTTCGTCGATCCAGGCGCCGCCGGCGTGCAGTGGCTCCGCTGCTACGCAGCGTTCTGCGACCCGATCGACGGAGCCACCGGCGCCGCCTACACGATCACGAGCCGAGACACGGGAACGGCGATCAAGCTCGAGGTCTCGAGCACGGGCGGCGGCACGACCGCGAACAACCAGTCCGTACCGACCCAGATCATCTCGACGACGGAGAACGTCGGCAGCCAGAACGGCCGGATCTTCTGGTCGACAAAGCTTTCCAGCGCGTCGAGCGAGATCCTCTCTGCGGATCTCTTCGGTAGCGATGTCAAGACGATCGTCTCCGACACGAACGACCTACGCAACCCGGTCGTCTCCCCCGACGTCAGCCAGATCGCCTACGTCGGAGCCGGCGGCGATCTGTTCTTGATCGCGTCGACCGGGAGTGGCGGCTCCTTCGACAGCGGAGTGCAGGGCAACAACCCGACATGGTCCCCTGACGGCAGCAGGATCGCGTTCATCCCCCCGCACAGCCCGGGCGCGCCGCCGAGCATCGACGTCTGGGATCTCGCAACGGGTTCCGTCTACCCGTTGTATTCGTTCCAGCAGAACACGGACGTCAGCGATCTCGCCTGGTCGCCCGACGGCACACGGATCGCGCTGACGTACACCGATTTCACCATCCCGCCGTCCGGGCGTTCCCACATTGCGGTCATTGCGGCTGACGGCCACGGGCCGCTGGATGTCCTGTTGAACTCGTCGACCCAGAGCCAGCGGGCACCTGCATGGGACCCGTCGAGCAGCGAGATCGCCTTCGTACAGGACAACGACCCGCAGCCCGGTCAATCCGACCTGTGGATCATGAACGCCGATGGAAGCGGCGGCGTACGAGTCTCCCCGTCCGTCGGTCCCGCCGAGCACGTCTCTAGCGCCTCCTGGTCGCCCGACGCGAGCACGATCGTCTACAGCGACGGCGGCGGAGCCAGCGACCTCTATCTGATCGACGCAACCGGGGGCGCTCCGACGCAGCTCACGGGCGATGCGGTCTCGGGCGCGACGAACGAGACTCCGGACTGGGCGCCGCTCGTGGCCTACTCGCTCGCGACAACCGTCGCCGGCACCGGCAGCGGGACGGTAACGAGCTCGCCTGTGGGAATCTCCTGCCCCGGCACGTGCAGCGGGTACTTCGACGACCCGACACTCGTGACTCTGATGGAGGTCGCAGCTTCAGGCTCGACATTCGCCGGCTGGACCGGCTCGTGCCTCGGCACCGGTCCCTGCACCGTCACAGTGAACGACGCAAAGTCCGTCACCGCGACGTTCAACACCATCCCGGCACCGCCGCCGCCTCCACCTCCTCCACCTCCGCCCTCCGGCGGCTCGTCCGGCGGGTCGTCCGGCGGCGGGAGCGGCGGTGTGTACCCGGACCTGAAGCTCGTGCTCACGTCCGACTCGCCGAACGCGCCGTCGGTCGGATCGCCGCTCGTCTACCACATCGTCGTCTCGGATCACCCGCAGACCTTCGGCGCAAGCCAGGTGTTCGTCGACGTCACCCTGCCGCCGGGCTACGCGCTCACGAACACCTACGCCGACCGGGGCACCGGCTGCACGGCTGCTCCACCGGGTCTCGTCTGCAGTCTCGACTGGATATCGCCCGGCGTCGACGGTCACATCACCATCACCGGCACCGTCGGCCAGGCAGGCGCGCAGACGGCGACCGCGAGCGTGCGTCACTGGCTGGCAGAGGGAAACCCGGCGGACAACACGATGACAGTGACGCTCGACCCGCCCGCAAGCACTTCGACCCCCTCCGGATCAGGGTCCGGAGCCGTCACCCTGGTCTCCCCGGCAACGATCACCGGCAGGGCCACCGTCGGCTCCAGCCTCATCGCGATCCCGCCGAAGTGGAGCGCAACACCCAGCCGCGCCGTGTATCAGTGGCAGCTCTGCGCCGGCTCGCGTTGCGCCGCGATCAAGGGGGCCACAAAGCTGACTCTCAAACTCACGAACACCGAAGCCGGAAAGAGCGTGCGCCTCGTCACGATCGCGACGTTCAACGGCGCCACCCTCACGTCCAACTCGAAGAAGATCCTGATCGGGAAGATCAAGCGGTAAGAGGAGCGCTCCGCTCTCGAGCTAGGCCCAGGGAAGACTGTCCCAGTACTCGGGCCGCTCCCGCCGCGACGGCTCGAACCGTCCCACGTACGCCTCGTCCGGGTCCGACGTCTGCTTCTCCACGCCGGCGCCGAAGCGCGCCGCGAGCTCCGACACCGGGTAGAGCAATTGCTCGTCCTCCGACCGCACGCCGGCCATCAGGACCACGCACGGCCCGTCGCCGGCGCCGACGAAGATGTGCTCGGTCCCGGGGGGACTGTGGAAGAAGTCCCACTGCCGCAGCGTCCGCTCCTCGCCCTCGACGAGAAGCGTGCACTCGCCGGACAGCACGAGGAACGCCTCCTGCGCCGACTCGGAGTGGTAGAGGCCGTTCGGCTGGCCCGGCGGCAGGACGTGCAATTTGAACCCGAGCTGCCGGAACCAGAACTCCCGGCTCTCGAAGACGCACTCCGAGCCGGACGGCTGCAATTCGCCGTTCTCCGACGTCAACCACTGGGCGTCCCGCACGTTCACGACGAACCAGCCGTCGCCGGCCGGTGCGAGCCCTGAGCCGGAGTCCTGGAGCGGCGCCTCTGACATGCCGCGAGTCTACAAAGGCGGCTGATTGAATCCGTCGAGATGCGCGTCCCATTGTCCGTGCTCGACCTCGCGCCGATCGTGCTCGGCTCGACGCCGCGCGAGGCGCTGCAGAACAGCCTCGATCTGGCGCGGCACGCGGAGCGGCTCGGCTACCGGCGCTACTGGGTCGCCGAGCATCACAACATGACCGGCATCGCGAGCGCAGCGACGTCCGTCGTCATCGGCCACCTCGCGGGCGGCACGTCGACCATCCGCGTCGGCGCGGGCGGGATCATGCTTCCCAACCACGCGCCGCTCGTCATCGCCGAGCAGTTCGGGACGCTCGAGGCGCTCTATCCGGGGCGGATCGATCTCGGGCTGGGCCGCGCGCCCGGCACCGACCAGGTCACCGTGCGCGCGCTGCGCCGTGTGCGCGAGCGTGAGGACGACTTTCCGCGCGAGGTGCAGGAGCTGCAGGCGTTCCTCGGGCCGGTGCTCGAGGGCCAGGCCGTTCAGGCGGTGCCGGGCGGCGGCAGCGGCGTCCCCGTGTGGATCCTCGGCTCGAGCACGTTCGGCGCCCAGCTCGCGGCGTTCCTCGGCCTCCCGTACGCCTTCGCCGCGCACTTTGCGCCGGACGACCTCCACGCGGCGCTCGACGCGTACCGAAGCACGTTCCAGCCGTCGGCTCAGCTCGATCGGCCGTACGCGATGGTGTGCGTGCACGCCGTCGTCGCGGACACGGACGAGGAAGCTCGCCGCCTGTTCACGACGACACAGCAGGCGTTCACGAACATGCAGCGCGGACGCCCCGGCCAGGCACAGCCGCCGATCGACGACATGGACGAGTACTGGACGCCGGAGGAGAAGGCCCGCTCAGAGCACCGCCTGACGTACTCCTTCGTCGGCGCACGCGACGCCGTGCGCGAGGCGCTCGACGCGTTCGTCGAGCGCACGGGCATCGACGAGCTGATGATCGTCGCCAACGTCTTCGACCACGCCGCACGCGTGCGGTCGTACGAGCTGCTCGCCGCGTGAACCGGGGCCCGGCTCGTGCCGGGCCCCGGTAACGAGCTGCTTACTTCCGGAGCGACACCGGGAACGAGACGAGCAGACGGGTCGAGATCCCGCCGGTGATCGACTCGCCCGGCTTGCGGGCGCGGATGAACACGACCAGCAGCTGCTGGTGCCGAGACGCGGGGAAGCCGCTCCGCTGCGTCATCGTCAGGTTGACCGTGCCGTCAGCGCCGGTCGTTCCTTCCGGCGGCGCCGAGTACTGGTTGTACGGAATCGCCGTCCCGAAGACGAGCGCTCCCTGGACGGGCCGTCCGCCGCACGCGGTGACGCGGACGTGCAGCTGGGCCGTCGTCGTGGACGGCGTGATCAGTCCCGGCGTCACGGTCTGCTGGCCGATCGCCAGGCGAGCAGGCGAGGTGACGTCCGTGACGTTGACCGCACCGGTGCCGGCCGGACACCCGGTCGCGGGCGGAGGTGCGGGCGCCGTGACGACGGCGGTCGGCACGGAGGTCGTGGACGTCGAGCCGGCACTGTTGGTCGCCGTCACGGTGATCCGCAGCGTCGTGCCGACGTCAGGCTGCGCGAGCACGTACGTCTGCGCGGTGGCTCCGCCGATCGCGGCACAGCTGGCACCGGTCGCATCGCAGCGGCTCCACGCATAGGTGTAGCCCGTCGGACTGCCGGTCCAGGTGCCGGTGCTCGCCGTCAGCGTCGAGCCGAGTGCGGTGCTCCCGGTCACGGCCGGCGGCGTGGTCACCGTCGGAGCCGCCGCAGACGAGACGACGGCGGTGGGCGCCGACGTCGCCTGCGCATTTCCGTCGGCGTTGGTCGCCGTCACGGCGACGCGGATCGTGCTGCCGACGTCGGCCGTCACGAGCGCGTACGTCTGTGCGGTCGCGCCGGCGATCGCCGAGCAGGTGTCGCCGTTCTGGTTACAGCGGCTCCACGCATACGTGTAGCCGGTGGGACTGCCGCTCCACGTCCCGTTCGCCGCGGTGAGCGTCGAGTTCTCCTGCGGCGTCCCCGAGATGGTCGGAGTGGCGGAGTTGACGGGCGCCGCCTCGGCGGCGGCCTGCCCCTCGCCCGGAACGCCGGAGACCGCACCGATCGCGAGCGCAGCCGCCGCGATCCCGATCGCAGCGAGCCAATGCGGCCCGCGTGAGCCGATCCGTGTCATTTCGTCCCCCTTTTCGATGTGTGTAGTCCCACAGACCTACCCACCGTGCGGAGGGGAATCGGTAAGGCCCGTGTCAGGTCGACGTAAAACGCATCTCTTCAGCGCACCCAGAGCTGGTCGACGAGGATGCCCCACTGCGGGCTGAACTGGTAGTTGCCCACCCGCCGCGAGACGAAGTCGATCGCCCGGGGCACGTATTCGGGCGCGTAGGCAGCCTGGTTCACGATTCGTCTGTCGACCTGAGCCCAGAGTCGGTTTGCAGCCTGCGAGTCCGTCGTTACGAGGGCTTCCGCCTTGCTGATCAGTGCGTCCGTCGTGGCGTCGCAGAATCCGGAGACGTTGACGTTGGCCGGCGACGCCGGCTGGAATGCGTCGCAGCGGAACTGGCGATTGATGAAGTCTGACGGATTCGGGTAGTCGGCAATCCACGAATACTCGCCTACTTGAGCGCGGCTCCTCGAGTCGTTGATCGTCGCGAAATACCGGGTGTCTCCGGGAAACGTGATCGTCGCTCGGTAACCGAGTCCGCGGAGCACGCTCGTGACGTATCGCATCTCGCTCTGGAAGGGCTCAGCGTTGAGCGACCAGACGACGACTCGCATGCCGTGGGTGCCGCTTGCGGCTATGAGCTTCCGCGCCGTGACCAGATCGGGTTCGGTCCAGGCGCCGTTTGCAGTCGGCCCGCGTGTATACGGGCAGTAGGGGCTGTGGCCCGGAAGCAGCGGCGGGATGAGTTGGCAGGTCGGCTCGGCGGACCGGCGCCCGCCGTGGAGCCGGACGATCTCGCCTCGATCGAGCGCGTAGTTCAGGGCACGGCGGACACGTAGGTCGTTGAACGGCGGTACGCGGTTGTTCATGAAGATGTAGTGCTCGGCGGCGTACGGATGCCAGTGCAGCTGGCTTGCGTACTGTGTCTCGACTTCGTCCAGACGCGTCGCGGGCGGGTTCCCGAACATGACGTCGGTGCGGCCTTGCTCGATGGCGGTTGTCGAGGCGTCGGCAGGCAGCGACGCGTTCCAGAGAATCCGGTCGGGGTACCCGTCGGGTTGTGCCGAGGACGACCAGACCTTGAAGTACGGATTGCGGACGAGCTTCACGCTGCGGTGCGGAACGTAGTCGCTGATCTTGTACGGCCCCGTCGCGGGAAGGGGAAGCGATTCGGGGTGGATTGGCGACGTTCGTGCGGGGACTGCGTCGGCGAACGGCAGGGCGAGCTTGTCGAGGAACTCGGGATCGGCTGCGGTGAGGTGGAAGGTCACCGTTCGGGAGGCGGTGTCGGTGATGACACCCTCGCGTAGGTCGCAGCGGCTTGGGTGCACGCCACACGCTGCGGC
>Ga0265327_10004490_pt1 | contig 12329 bp, 11 predicted proteins | sample 41621metaG_FD_202089 | JGI IMG/M metagenome (GOLD analysis project Ga0265327, IMG submission 202089) | Rhizosphere microbial communities from Carex aquatilis grown in University of Washington, Seatle, WA, United States - 4-16-21 metaG | ecosystem: Host-associated > Plants > Roots > Rhizosphere...
CCTTCCAGGACCCGGTGGTGGCGCAGTACGCCCGCGAGATCGCCACCGACGAGGCGGACCATGTGCGCTTCCTGCGTACTGCACTGGGCAGCGCGGCGGTGGCACAGCCCGCCATCGACGTGAGCGCGGGTGTGAACGGCGCCTTCTCCATGGCCGCCGCCGCGGCCGGTTTGACGAGCGCGGGCCAGGCCTTCGACCCCTATGCCAGCGACGAGGCCTTCCTGCTCGGCGCCTTCATCTTCGAAGACGTCGGAGTTACGGCCTACAAGGGTGCAGCCGCGCTGATATCGAACAAGACCTACCTCGAGGCAGCCGCGGGCATCCTCGCGGCCGAGGCCTATCACGCCGGTCTGGTGCGGACGGTGCTTTACTCCAAGGGCATCGCGACCCCTTCGCTGCGAACCAGCGCGGATGCGATCTCCAACGCGCGCGACAGCCTCGATGGCTCCTCCGACGACGACCAGGGCATCACCGGCACTGCGACGACTTCGAACATCGTGCCGCTGGATGACAACGGCATCGCCTACAGCCGCTCGACCGGACAGGTGCTCAACATCGTCTACCTGTCGAAGAACGCGGTGAACAAGGGCGGCTTCTTCCCGGCCGGCGTCAACGGCGCCATCAGCCTCAGCGCGGCCTTCGCCTGACACGGATTGTTCTGCAGGCGTCGGGCGCAGGGCCCGACGCCCGCGGGATGGCTGCCGCGACTTCGACTCGCCTTGCCTCGCTGACTCACGAACGGCCCGACATTCAAGGAGAAGCACCGTGCCACCACCGCCCGAAGCAGCCCAGGCCGTATTCACGCCGTCGTTGGGCGCGCAGCCCTTCGAGGGCAGGACATCGCGTCCATCGCGCGCCGATCCCATTTCCGTTGCCGGTGCCTGGTTCAGGCGCTTGCTTCGATTCGCCGGCCCGGGCTATCTCGTCGCCGTCGGCTACATGGATCCAGGCAACTGGGCCACCGATCTGGCCGGCGGGTCTTCCTATGGCTACGCGCTGCTGTGGATCGTCGCGCTCTCCAGCGCTATGGCGGCAATGCTCCAGATACTTGCGGCGCGCCTGGGCATCGCCTCGGGCATGGACCTGGCGCAGGCGTGCCGGGCGCATTCGACGCCTCGCAGCGTGCTGGCCCAATGGCTGATGTGCGAGGTCGCCATCTGTGCCTGCGATCTCGCGGAAGTGATCGGTACCGCCATCGCCTTCAGGCTGCTCTTCGGATTGCCGTTGGCGTTGGGCGTGGCGATGACGCTGGCCGACGTGTTCCTGGTCCTGTGGCTTCAGCAGCGCGGCCTGCGCTATCTCGAAAGCGCCATCATCGGCATGCTGACACTGGTGGCGATCTGCTTCGGACTCAGCCTGCTGGTTGCGCAGCCCCAATGGTCGGCGGTGATGAGCGGCTTCATTCCGTCGCAGCGGGCCATTACCGACCCCGGCATGCTCTATGTGGGGATCGGCATCATCGGCGCGACCGTCATGCCGCACAACCTGTACCTGCACTCCTCGATCGTGCAGACCCGAAGCTACGAGCGCAACGAGGCCGGCAAGCGCAGCGCGATCGGCTTCGCGACCATCGACATCGTGTCGGCGCTGGCCATCGCATTCCTGATCAACGCGGCGATCCTGATCGCAGCCGCCGCCATCTTCCATGTGAACGGGCATCACGACGTGGCCGACCTGGAAGACGCCAGCGCCCTGCTCGGTCCGATCACCGGCGCGGCGCTTGCGAGCACGGTGTTCGGCATCGCATTGCTGGCCTCCGGCCTTGGCTCCGCGGTGACCGCCACCCTGGCGGGGCAGATCGTGATGGAGGGCTACGTGCGCCTGAAGATGGCGCCGTGGGCACGGCGGCTTCTTACCCGGTCGATCGCCATCGTGCCGGCCTTCTTCGTCGCCCTGGGTGCCGGCGAGAGCGGCGTCGCGAAGCTGCTGGTGCTGAGCCAGGTGGTCTTGAGCCTGCAGCTGCCCTTCGCGATGGTGCCGCTGATCCGCTTCACCAGCAGCAGGAAGCTGATGGGGCCGTTCGCGAATGGGCGCATCACGATGGCGATCGCCATTGCGATCGCGGCCTGCATCATTGCCTTGAATGCGGTGCTGATAGCGAGGGTGTTCTTTCCGCCGGATGCATGAAGCCCATGTACCGGCAGGCAGCGGTCGATCCGGGCCGACCGCTTCGGGCAGCGCGCGACGTCTGACGCGGTGCGCTCCTACGGGCGGCATTGGTCATTTATCGGACCATCGACAGCCTCCGCGCTCATTTTCAATTTCCTGCCGTCACCTGCATGTCTTCGCCAGCCGCCCACACGTTCTCAATCCGCGAGGGTTCCCCGCATCCTCTCGGCGCCACCTACACCGGCGACGGCGTCAACTTCGCCGTCTTTTCCGCCCATGCGACGCGCATCGACGTCTGCATGTTCGACGAGGGCGGCACGACGCAGATCGGCTGCGTGACCCTGCCCGAATACACCGACGAGGTGTGGCATGGCTTCGTGCCGGGCCTGGAGCCCGGCGCGCGCTATGGGCTCCGCGTGCACGGGCCCTACGAGCCCGAGAAGGGCCATCGCTTCAATCACCACAAACTCCTGCTCGACCCCTATGCCAAGGCACACATGGGCGATTTGCGCTGGGCACCGGAACTCTTCGGCTACACCATCGGCCATCCCGATGGCGACCTGAGCTTCGACGAGCGCGACAGTGCCCCCTTCGTGCCCAAGTGCGTGGTCGTCGATTCGCGCTTCGAATGGTCGCAGACGGCGGACCTGCGCGTGCCCTGGAGCGAGACCGTGTTCTACGAAGCCCACGTGCGCGGCTTCACCATGCGGCATCCGGACGTTCCCGAGCAGTTCCGCGGCACCTTCGCCGGATTCGCGCGCGACGAGGTGCTGGCACCGATCCGCGAGCTGGGCGTCACCAGCGTCGAATTGCTGCCGGTGCAGATGTTCGTGAGCCAGTCGGTCCTCGATGAGAAAGGGCTCAGCAATTTCTGGGGCTACGACACGCTGGGCTTCTTCGCGCTGGCGCAACGCTACATGGACGGACCGCACATCGACGAGTTCAAGCATATGGTCGACCGCTTCCATGCGCACGGCCTGGAGGTGATTCTCGACGTGGTCTACAACCACACGCCCGAAGGCAACGAACTGGGGCCGACTCTGTCCTTCAAGGGCATCGACAACGCGAGCTACTACCGCCTGATGCCGGGCGAAGGCGGCCCCGGCCCGCGCTACTACATCAACGACACCGGCACCGGCAACACGCTCAACCTGAGCCATCCACGGGTGCTGCAGATGGTCATGGACAGCCTGCGCTATTGGGTCACCGAAATGAAGGTCGACGGCTTCCGCTTCGACCTGGCGACCATCCTCGCGCGCGAGCCGCATGGTTTCGACGAGGGTGGCGGCTTTCTCAAGAGTTGCCGGCAGGACCCGGTGTTGTCGAGCGTCAAGTTGATTGCGGAACCCTGGGACATCGGTCCGGGCGGCTACCAGGTGGGCGGCTTCCCGCCCGGCTGGGCCGAATGGAACGACCAGTTCCGCGATACCGTGCGCGCCTTCTGGAAGGGCGACGAGTCGATGGCCGCCGGCCTGGCCTCGCGCCTGACGGCCAGTGCCGACCGCTTCGATCGGCGTGGCCGGCGGCCCTGGGCCAGCGTCAATTTCATCGCCGCCCATGACGGCTTCACGTTGGCAGACGCCACCAGCTACGACGACAAGCACAACGAGGCCAATGGCGAGGACAACTGCGACGGCCACTCCGACAACCGTTCCTGGAATTGCGGCGTCGAAGGGCCGAGCGACGATCCCGAGGTGCTTGGCTTGCGCGCGCGTCAGCAGCGCAACATGCTGGCGACCCTGCTGCTTTCGCAAGGCACGCCTATGCTTCTCGCCGGCGACGAATTCACTCGCAGCCAGCAAGGCAACAACAACGCCTATTGCCAGGACAACGAGATCTCGTGGGTCGACTGGGACGTCGCGCATTCCGAGTCCGGCCGCGCACTCACGGCCTTCGCCCGGCGGTTGCTCCAATTGCGACGTGACTTGCCCGTCTTGCGGCGCAACCGCTTCCTGAACGGGCGCCAATTCGAGTCATCGGATGCCAAGGATTCGGCCTGGTTCGCGCCGAACGGCGAGGAGATGCAGCAGAACCACTGGCAGGACCCGCAGACCCGCTCCTTCGCCCTGCTGCTGGATGGCCGGGCCCCGATCTCTGAAATCCAGGTCGCGGCGCACGATGCCAGTGTCCTGATTCTCTTCAACGGTTGGCAGGAGGCGGTGCCATTCGAGCTGCCATCGGCGCCGGATGCGCCCTGGATCCGTTTGCTTGACACCACCGATCCGGCGCTCGGCAACCCGAACGGCGCGCAGGAGGCCTTCGATCGCTATGTGGCCAGCGGGAGGTCGGTGGTGGTGCTGGTGTCTCGCGGGCAGTCGCAGTCCTAGTCGCAGTACTCGAGGCGGCACTCAGATGTCTGCCGCGCTGCACACGCCGCTAGCGGCCGGTGATCCACAGCGTCCATACCAGCACGCCCACCGCCAGGGCGATGGCTCCAGGCACGGGGATGACCGGGCCGTTCCTCAGTGCATCGGCCTTGCGATGCTCCAGCCGGATCAATCCTTCGATTTCCTCGACATCTGCCGTTCGCCCTTCCTTGTAGGCAGCGAGCCGCATCCTCTCGAGTTTCTCCAGCGAGGGACCTTCGTCCCCGCACAGGGACTTTGACTTGATTTCTTTCATGGCTCTACCCTGCCATCGATCGATCGACCCGGCCTGTGGCAACGCCCGGCACTGCGGGTCAGGTCAATCGGCATTGGAAAGTCGGAACTGGCTGACCGCGACCCTGCGACCGAACGTCTTCTTGCGACTCTTTCGCATTCAGCGTCGTGTCGTCCAGCCAGTCGATCCAGACAGTGGCCGAGCGGCTGTGCCGCTCCCTCAGCTGGATGCCGGGGCCACCGGCAGCGCGAGTGCCAGGCGGGCGGCTACCGCGGTCAACAGCGCATCGGCAAAGCCGCCGGTGGTGCGGGCGACGACACGGGCGCTGGTGACGACCCTGGGCTTGGCGCTCCACGCGATGCGCGCGCCCGAGGCCGCGAGCGCACGCACCAATGCGACGTCCTCGCTGCATGCCATGGCCTGGAAGCCGCCCGCCTTGCGGTAAGCGGCGGCGGACACCCCGAGGTTCGCACCATGCACATGGGCGTGTTCATCACGATCCGCATAGGTCTCGCGGAAATGTTGCTGGATGAGCGCAGCGTGGGCGCCGTGCGGCGTCCAATCCTCGATGCCCACCGTGCCGCACACGGCGTCCGCTTCCAGGGACAACTGGTCGGCGAGCCAAGCAGCGGACACCAGCGTGTCTGCATCGGTAAAGGCCAGCCAGCGGCAGCCCCTGGCAATGAGATAGTCGGCGCCCGCGGCGCGCGCGCGTCCGACATTGCGTGCGTCGATCGCCACGACCTCCGCCCCTGCGTGCCTGGCGAGCTGGCCGGTTCGATCGGTGCAGGCATCCGCAATCACGACGACGAGGACGGGCTCGCCATTCAGGGCGGGATGACGCGCCGCAGACAACGCCGCCAGCACGCAGGCCAGGATCGAATCCTGTTCATCGTGGGCAGGAATCGAGATGCCGAGCATGGCCCCCTCCCTTCTCAGCGTCGAGCGCACGGTTGATCGGTCGGCCGGGGCCGGTAGGTGCGGTGCGACGGATCAAGCTTCGTCAGGCCTCTGCAGAGGCGGGTTGGCCTCCCGACTGAAATCCCTTGGCTTGCCGAGCGCAAGGATGAAATCCGCGACCGCGTCTGCTGCCGCCGAAGCGTCCGCCAAGACCAATGCGGCGTCCGGCGATTCGTCGGTCAGGGTGAATGGCACCTGCGCCTCGGCCAGCAAGGCTTGCGACGCGCCAAGGACGAGGATGGGCTTGCAATGCCAATACTGGTCGCGCAGGAACTCCAGCGTGTGGGCGTCGCTGTTGAGCGCTTCGACCCCGGCAGCGCCATCGGGCAGTACCAGGCCATCGAAGAGGAAGCCGGGCGAGTTCTCCAGGGTGGCGTCGGGATTGAATGTCTCCCCGCCAACGCCCGTGCAGATTCCGAGTCGGGCAGCCACGAGGCGCGGCACGGCGCCCTCCGCGAACAGCGATGCGATCACGGTCTGCAGGGACGATCCCTCCACGCCATCGGCCACCAACACGGCGACCTTGCGCGTGCGAATGCCGCCATTTCCGGGCCGGGCCAGCAACGACAAGGCGGGCGAGCTCTCGACCTCCGGTATCGCGGGCACCTCGATCGCCTTCGGCAAGGGCTCGGGCAATGCCATGCCCAGATCCCCCGCAACGTGTGCGGCCAGTTCGGGCGATGCATTGCGCAGCATCGCCACCGTGCGCTCGCGAATCGCAGGCACCGTCACCTTGGAAAGTTCGAAGCGGAATGCCTTGGCAATGTGGGCCTGCTCATCGTCCGTCTGGCTGTCGAAGAAGAGCCGGGCCTGCGTGTAGTGATCGGCAAACTTCTCGGGCTTGATGCGCATCTTGTCGGCGCTCTCCTTGGCGTCCAGACGCCGCGCCACGCTGGCAAAACCCTGTGCGGCGCCGGCCTGGAAGGGGCAGCCGCCGGCCAGCGAATTGGGCTCGTAAGCCACGCGGCCGCGATGGATCGCCTGGCGATGCATACCGTCGCGCTGGTTGTTGTGGACCTGGGCGATCGGTGCGTTGATCGGCAGTTCGTGGAAGTTCGGGCCGCCCAGGCGACTGATCTGGGTGTCGACATAGGAGTGGATGCGTCCGGCCAACAAGGGATCGTTGGTGAAGTCCAGCCCCGGCACGATGTGCGCCGTGCAGAAGGCCACCTGTTCGGTCTCGGCGAAGAAGTTGTCGGGATTGCGATTCAGCACCATGCGGCCCACGACCTGCACGGGCACCAGTTCCTCGGGCACGATCTTGGTCGCATCGAGGATGTCGAAGCTGAATTGCGCAGCCTGCTCTTCGGTGAAGATCTGCAGGCCCAATTCCCATTCGGGGTATTCGCCGGCCTCGATCGCCTCCCAGAGATCGCGCCGATGGAAGTCCGGATCGGCGCCCGAGATCTTGACGGCCTCCTCCCAAACCAGCGAATGCGTCCCGAGTTTCGGCTGCCAATGGAACTTGACCAGCACCGATTCGCCCGCCTCGTTGACGAGCCTGAAGGTGTGCACGCCAAAGCCCTGCATCATCCGATAGCTGCGCGGAATGGCGCGATCCGACATCTGCCACATCAGCATGTGGGTCGACTCGGGCATCAGCGAGACGAAATCCCAGAAGGTGTCGTGGGCACTGGCGGCCTGCGGCATCTGGTGATGCGGCTCGGGCTTGACCGCATGCACCAGGTCCGGGAACTTCATCGCATCCTGGATGAAGAAGACCGGCATGTTGTTGCCGACCAGATCCCAATTGCCTTCGTCGGTATAGAACTTGACCGCGAAGCCACGAACATCGCGGGCCGTGTCCTTCGAGCCCCGCTCGCCAGCCACTGTGGAGAAGCGCACGAAGACCGGCGTGATCTTTCCCGCCTCCTTGAAGGGAGCCGCCTTGGTGTATTGCGTCAACGGGGCATAGCATTCGAAGAAGCCGTGGGCGCCGGAACCACGCGCATGCACGATGCGCTCGGGAATGCGCTCGTGGTCGAAATGCGTGATCTTCTCGCGCAGGATGAAGTCTTCGAGCAGAACCGGCCCGCGCGCCCCGGCCTTGAGCGAATTCTGGTTGTCGGCGATCGCGACGCCCTGATTGGTGGTGAGCACCTGGCCGCTCGAATCGACGCGCACCCGGTCCAGCGGCGCGATCGTCGCGTTCTCTCCTTCGGAGGCCTGCGTACCGACCTTGTCCGAAGCGTTGGCTTCAGAAAGCGTGCTGGCCGTTGAGAGACGCGAAGGCGGGCTCTGGTGCAGGCCGATAGGTGCTTCGGGGCCGGCCTGCTCGTGTTCGAGCGCCTTGTTCGTATTCGCGGGTATCGATGCGGCCAATGCTTGCTGGTCGACTGCTTTCTGCGTCGCCGCATCTCCGGCCGCTGCGACCGCAGGAGACGGCTGGGACGGCGCGCTGTCGGTGTTCCTGGCTGCTGCACGCGCAGCAGTCAATTCGGGCATCGGCTTCTTTGCCATGGTGGGTTTCTTCAGGTTGGGAGTCGCCGCGGCAGGATCGCCGACACGCAGGGTATGAATCGGCCTGCGCGCTCTCTTGTAGGACGCCGACCTTTTGCACCGCAGTCGGCGAATTAAGGTGGGAACTTGATCTGAGTTAATGCGTCGCTATCCGACTCGGCGCACCATCCCGACCACGCGATCGACCATGCTGACCAGCCTCGTTCTTCTCAATCGCACCGTCGAGCTCACCGGCGCCGAGCGCAGCCGACTGGAGTCGGCGGTGTCGGTCCTGCAAAACTACAAGGCGGGCCAGATCGCCGTGCGGCAGGACCGGGAGATATCGATCAGCCTCTTGCTGGTGGAGGGCTTCATGACGCGGCATGTCGACGCTCGCGACGGCAGGCGTCATCTGGTCGCTGTCCATGTGCCGGGTGATTTCGTCGATCTTCATGCGTTTGCGTTGAAGCGGCTCGACCACGACGTGGGTGCACTCACGGATGTCAAGGTCGCTGTCTTCACGCATGAGGCTCTCGAGCAAATCCAGCAGGACGATCCTCAACTGGCAAGACGCCTGTGGTTCATCACCATGCTGGATGCCGCGCAGCATCGCCAATGGATCTACCGGCTCGCGAGCCTCAATGCTTTGCAGCGGGTGGCCCACTTTCTCTGCGAGACCAACGCCCGGCTCCTGGCCGTGGGTGCATCGAATGGTCGGGATTTCGAATTGCCGATGACCCAGTCGGACATCGGCGAGGTCTGCAGCCTGACGAATGTGCATGTGAACCGGGTGCTCCGGGACTTGCGCGAGTCGGGGCTTTGCCAGTTTCGGTCATCCCAGGTGCAGATCCTCGACCTGGCCGGTCTCGTCAAGGCGGCCCTCTTCGAACCAGGCTACCTCTATCTCAATTCACGTGTGGCGGCGCGAGCGGTCTCACAGGCCGGAGACCTCAATGACTGAAGGCAACACCTCTCTCGAACCGTGCGAGGAGCCCGGCATCGCATCAGCCATCGAGGGTGTCGTGGTGCTCGACGGTCCGGACGGCGTCGCGGTCACGATGACGCCGGATGCAGCCGCGCAGACGGCCGACAGCCTGAAATCCGCAGCGGAAGAGGCGCGTCGCTTCCCGGCGAACAAATCCGGCGGCTGAGCGTTGCGAGACCGGGTAGCGAGACCGGGCTACTGTTTCGCAGGGAAGGAGGCCTGCAAGGCCTTCAATGCGGCTTCGATGATGCGCAGGGTGGCGGCGAAGTCTTCCTCCCTGGCGCTCGTCGCCTCGGTGGCAGCCAGCACCCGATCCATGCGTTCGACCGCAATGCTCCACTCGAGGCGCGCTCGCGTGAATCGGGCCGAGGCCGAAGAGTCGGAATCTGGCTTCATGGGCGGAATCCTACCTCTGCTAGGTCAGAGCGCCCACTAACCCACGTTAAACAAGGCCATAGTTTTCTGACAAAGTCATTCAGGATTCAGGCCGCCAGATGGGACAGCTCCGCGTTTTTCTCGTCGAAGACAACCCTGCCATCCGCACCACCTTGATTCCGAGCCTGGAACTCTTCACAGGCGCGACGGTTCTGGCCTGGGCCGAGACCGAGCAGGGGGCGGTGAATTGGCTATCGACGCATTGCCGAGCCTGGAATCTCGCAGTGATAGACCTTTTCCTGGCCCAGGGGACGGGCATCGAAGTGGTGCGTTTCTGCCGTGAGCGCGCAGCCCACCAGCGGGTGGCGGTGCTGACCAACGATGCCACGGATGCACTTCGCGAAGAATGCCTGAAGGCGGGGGCCGATCGATTCTTCGACAAGGGTGTCGAGTTGGAAGACTTCCTCCAATACTGCGCGAGCGCAAGCCGTGGCTGACTCGGCGCGTCTCGATGGCTGATTCGCAACTGCGCCTGCGGCCGCCGCGCGCAGCGGTCATGGGCGGGCCGACAGCAAGGCGGGCGAAGGAGGGAGCGGCGAGCAAGGCAATCCGGCCAGGCGCACCGCCTTCGGCTTCGGCACCCTGCGCTGAGCTTGTCGCTCGCCGCCTCTACTGCCGAATCAGCTCGGCTTTAGAGTGCGGCAGCGTCCGACTTTTCCGGCCGCCGCGATGACCGAGGCTGCGCGCATCCCATTGCTTCGAGAAAGAAGAATTCCATGGCCACCGAAAGCAGGACACTCTGGAAGGGCGCGATCACCTTCGGCCTGGTCCACATACCGGTCGGGCTTCACACCGCGAGCATCGAGCAGGGCGTCGATTTCGACTGGCTCGACAAGCGCAGCATGGATCCGGTCGGCTACAAGCGCATCAACAAGCGGACCGGCAAGGAGATCGACCGCGAGAACATCGTCAAGGGCGTGGAGTACGACAAGGGCAAGTACGCGGTCATCTCCCAGGACGAGATCGAGGCAATCTATCCGCGCACCACGCAGACCATCGAGATCCAGCGCTTCATCGATGCCAATGACATTCCCTTCGTCTATCTCGAGAAGCCCTACTACGTCGCGCCGATCGACAAGAGCCAGAAGGTGTATGCGCTGTTGCGCGATGTGCTGGTCAAGACCGGCAAGGTCGGGCTGGCCAAAGTCGTGATCGCCACCAAGCAGCACCTGGCCGCCCTGGTGCCTTCGGGAGACGCGCTGGTGCTGAACCTGCTGCGCTGGGGCGACGAGGTCAAGCCGCTCGCCGGCCTGAACCTGCCCGCCGCGGGCGCCAAGGGAGCGCATGTGACGGCCGCGGAGATGAAGATGGCCGAGCAACTGGTGCGTGACATGTCCGGCAAGTGGGATCCGGATGACTTCAAGGACGAGTTCAAGCACGCGGTGATGAAGATCGTCGACAAGAAGGTCAAGGCGGGCGATACCGAGACGGTGATCGAGCCGGAGGAAGAAGCGCCTTCCTCTGGCGCCAGCAATGTCGTCGACCTGACCGAATTGCTGGCACGCAGCCTGAAGCGCGGGGGCGCCTCGGGCGCGAAGCGCAGCGGCTCGGCTGGTGCCAAGGCCACGCCCAAGGGCAGGACTGGCACGAAGCGCGCGCCCGCCGCCAAATCCGCGAAGCCCGAAAAGACCGCCAGGACCGGGAAGACGAGGAAGGCTGCCTGATACGCGGACGCGGCAGGTACGCGGCGGATGTGCGACCGAGTCCGTACGAGACATGTTGGCGGCCACCTAGGACAGCCGCAGTCCTCGTCCTACCGTGGTTGTGACGCCGCGTGCCTACGGTATGCGTCACCAGGCGGCCGGCGAGTCTCCTGGCTTGGCAACCCAGCTCAATCAACTCTATGACTCAATGAGGGACACACCATGAAAAAGCATCTTCTCCTGTTGGCCTTCGCATCCAGCATTGCCGCGACGACTGCCGCAAGCGCGATGACGAAGGACGAATACAACGTCGCCAAGACCAAGATCGAGTCCGACTACAAGGTTGCGAAGGCGCAATGCGACACGATGAAGGACAACGCCAAGGACGTCTGCATGAAACAGGCCAGCGGCACCGAGAACGTCGCCAAGGCGGAGCTGGAGCAGCAATACAAGCCGTCTCCCAGCCATGCGAAGAAGGTCGCCGAGGAGAAGGCATCGATGAACTACGACGTCGCCAAGGAGAAGTGCGACGACCAGTCGGGAGATGCCAAGAGCGCTTGCGTGAACCAGGCCAAGGCGGACTACGACCGCGCCAAGTCCAGCATCAAGGCAATGAAGGGCTGATCGCCCTCGCGGAGGCGTGACTCGCAAATGGTCGCCGCCGCTTTGCCGCAGCCTTTGCGGATCGGCTGTGCGGGCTGGAGTCTGCCCGGCGCATTGCGCGATGAATTCCGTGGCCCGGGCTCGCAGCTCGAGCGCTATGCGGGCCGCTTCACTGCGGTGGAGATCAACTCCTCCTTCTACAGGCCGCATCGTCACGATACCTATGCCCGTTGGGCCGAAACCACGCCGCATGGGTTTCGCTTCTGCGTCAAGGTGCCCAAGACCGTCACCCACGAAATGAGATTGGCGGATGCCATGCCGGCATTCGACGAATTCCTGCTGCAGTCGTCGGCACTCGGTACCAAGCTGGGTTGCCTGTTGGCCCAATTGCCGCCGAGCCTCGCCTTCGATGAGTCGCAAGTCCGGCGATTCGCCTCGGATCTGCGCGCGCGTCATGACGGACCTGTCGCGCTCGAAGCGCGCCATTCCAGTTGGTTTACTGCCTCGGTTGAACGCGTGCTGGCTGGGTTCCGCATCGGCCGTGTCCTCGCCGA
>Ga0265327_10004491_pt1 | contig 12329 bp, 14 predicted proteins | sample 41621metaG_FD_202089 | JGI IMG/M metagenome (GOLD analysis project Ga0265327, IMG submission 202089) | Rhizosphere microbial communities from Carex aquatilis grown in University of Washington, Seatle, WA, United States - 4-16-21 metaG | ecosystem: Host-associated > Plants > Roots > Rhizosphere...
GGGCGCCCGAGATCCTCTTAACATCGGCGGTGAGGTAGTCGGTATAGGCGCCGGTAGTGTCCTGCTCGATGTCGTCGCCGAGATAGAGCTTGGTGTTGGAGCCGACGAGCTTCTTGAGACGCGCGCCGTCCGTCGGGGCCGTAGAGATAGGTGACGGTTGCCGTTGGCGGCGATGGTCGCAGGCCTGTTGTCGCCATCATAGGTGATGGTGCGGTCCTGGACGACGCCGGTGTAGCGCGTCGTCTGGTTGCCATTGGCGTCGTAGCCGAACGTCCAGCTGCCGGCCGTCTGCACGGCATGCGTCTGGAAGGCCGAGCTGCCCTGCGTCGGATAAGCGTAGGTGCCGACCGCCGAAGCGGTCGCCATGTTGCGGGCGAGGTCACACGGGTACAGATCCAACGTCCCTAATGTTGACATTGGTAATTTTCCACTGTAAACATCAGCGCATGAACGAAATCGCACCAGCTGCCAAACCGTATCATCATGGCGATCTGCGCAATGCGCTGCTGACCGAAGCTGAGAGGCTATTGGAAGCTGAAGGCGTGGCGGCGCTCACCCTCAGGGCCGTAGCTCGCGGCGTCGGTGTCACCCATGCCGCGCCCGCCAATCATTTCGGCGATCTCACCGGCCTGCTGAGCGAACTTGCGGCGGACGGGCATCGCCGCATGGGCAGCGAGCTTGCGGCCGCGGTTGCGGCAGCGGGCACCGATCCGGTGCAGCGTTCGCGCGCCATGGGGGGCGCCTATGTCAGGTTTGCCAAGGCACATTCGGGCCTCTTTACCCTGATGTTCCGCAGCGAGCGCCTCGATTTCCAACGGCCGGCGCTGCAGGACGCCATCGCCAAGTCGCGCCAGGCGCTGCGGCTGGCGTTGGCCGGGCGGCCCGGACAGGAATCGGTGTCGCCGGAAATTGCCACGGCACAGGCGATCGCCATGTGGTCGCTTGTGCACGGCTACGCCGTCCTGATGCTCGAAGGGCGGCTTCGCGGCATGCTCGCAGTGCTGCCGGAGGCGCCGAACCCGGAAGATTTCTTTCAGCACGTCCTGGAAGCTGTGAAACTCGCAAAATAGGGACCAGTAAATGGGCATTGTCCTTGGTTTTCTGCCGTTCATCGCCTTTTCTTTGTTGGTGGGCCGCCTGGGGTCGACACTCGCCTTGCTGGTCGGCGCCGCCATCGCGCTCGGCCTCGTCGTTCGATCCCGACGGCAGCCGCCGCACACCTTCAAGATCCTCGAAACCGGCACGACCGTGCTGATGGCGGGCCTCGCGATCTACTCGGCCGTCGCCGGCGGGACGTTGTCCCTGGTTGTTGTCCGGCTCTGCGTCGACGTTGGGCTTCTGCTCATCGTGCTGGGGTCGATGGCCATCCGGCAGCCGTTCACGCTGCAATATGCCCGCCAGCAGGTCGATCCGGTGTATTGGAACAGCCCCCGCTTCATCCGCGCCAACTACGCCATTACTGCGGGCTGGGCAGTCGCCTTCGCGATCATCGTGGCTGCGGAGGGGGTGATGGTCGGAGACGCGGCGGTTCCCCAGCCGATCGGCTTTGCGATCGTGATCCTCGCCATGCTTGGCGCGCTGGGATTCACTGTGTGGACCTCGAAGCGTGCGCATTCGGCGGCTGCAGCCGCCTGACATTCCCGCCCATCTGCAATTGATCGGCGCCAGGCCGGCGCATCACCGCCGGCGACTATGACAGCGTTCGAGCATCGCCTCGCCGGGGTGATCGCGAATGACGGGGTGTTCGACTAGGCTGCGCCCTATTTCGCCAACGTTCCCGAGGCGCAGCGCGGCGCCGTGATCGCGGAGGTGAAAGCGGGGCCCTCGGCGAAAATCGACCAGATGATGGAAATCGCCATGCAGAGGTCCCCGGTAGCCCGCTGGTCAATCACCCACGGCATGTGGTGTTTTGGCGCGGCGACGCCGAGCGCGTATCTGAGCAAGGCGCTCGCCTACACGCTGGCCGACGGGATTGCCGAAAAGATCCGTTGCCCGACGCAGGTCTGCGACGCGGGAAGGGGACCTGTTCAAGGGCCAGCCGCAGCAGCTTTTCGACCAACTCACCTGCGACCGGACGCTCATCATCTTCACCAATCAGGATGGCGCGGGCGCCCATTGTGAGTCCGGCGCAGGCCGTTACTCCAATGCAGGAATGTTCGACTGGCTCGACCAGACACTAGGACTTTAGCGCCGCGGTGCAGGCCGCCGGCATTTGGACTTGGAGACAGGGAAACATGTACGCAGTCGTTGCGATCGGACTCATGCTGGTCTTGCCGATCGTCTCAGTGATGATCTCCGTGCTGGCCCACGACGGGGCAAGTCTCATCTTCCTGATCGGCAAATGGTTCGCCTTCTGGGGGATCGGCGTGAGACTTTTGGTCGCCGGGATAAATCAGACGGTCCGGCCTGGCTTCACGGCCAGGGGTATTTTCAAGATCACCGATCCGGCAGCCGAGACAATCGTCACCGAGCTCGGCTATGCGAACATAGCTTTCGGCTTCATCGGAATACTGAGCTTGCCGCTTCCGGGCCAGTTCCTGACGGCCGCCGTCGTCGCCGGTGGGCTGTTTCTGGGACTTGACGGTTTTCTCCACGCCCGCAGCAGCGACCGCAACCGCAATGAGACCATCGCCATGGCGACCGACTTCATCATTCCAATCGTCGGCCTGGTCTATCTGATCGGCACGTACGCCTGAGGCTCGCCACCTTGCACGCTGGCAACCGGCCGCCGATCTACCTGCTCCGGCGAAAGCCGCGTAACTCCCGTTGATCACAATTAAGGAACGATTTTATTTGCCCGAAGTTGTCCTGTTGACACAACAACAGACCCTCGGAGGATCGAATGAAAGTCATACTCACGACGATCAGCAGTATTGTTATGGCCGGCGCGCTCGTTGCTGCCCCGGTATTCGCAGCGGGTGTTTCGGTCGGCGGCGGTGGCGTGAGTGTATCCACCGGCTCTGGCAATAACGGTTCGAACGGGAACTCGGGCAGCACTTCCACGCCGAAGGGTGGCTCGCAGACAGCCACCGGTGACGACAACCCGAGCACGAATTCCGGCGCCAACGTCAACAGCGGCGGCGCAAATTCCAACGGCAGCGGCGGTGTGCAGGCCGTGACGGCGAGCGGCGATGCTGTGAGCGGCGCGGGCGCCGGACAATGCTACCTGATGACCAAGTCAGGCAAGACGCTGCTCATCACCTGCCCCGACGGCGTCGACGTCAATCAGTAAGCCCCACCTCCGCTACCGGCACGGCGCTCGCAGCGATGCGAGCGCCGTTTCCGCGTCAGGCCAAAGCGCTGCGGCGCTCGCAGGTGGCCGCCCCGAGTGAGACCTCTACGCCAATAGCGCATGGCCCTCGGGGGTGATGGTAACACCGTACTCGACCACTCGAACCAAGCCTCGGCGTTGCAGACTGTCGATCGCCTGCTGAACGCTACGCGCATCGAGGTTCAGCGCGGTCCCGATCAGCGCCGGGTCAATGCCGACGCCATTCACGAGTGTCCGCGTACTCAGGTCAGCCAACACCTGCCGGTCGAGCTCGTCGCTGTTATGGTCCATGCGACCCTCCCATTTCCCGCTAGAATACCAGCCGTCCGACCGCCAACGCGACGATGACAACCAGCACCGTGAGGGCGAGGAAGACGAAGAACAGGATTTTGGCGAGGCCACCTGAAGCCCTGGAGATTCCGGTAAAGCCCAATGCTCCGCTGAGAATCGAGATCACGAATAAGATGAGGGCCCACCTGAGCATTTTCGTCCTTTCGGGGCGCAGAACGCGCGAGGCACATAACGCTTCGGTGCTTCAGGCGTTGCACAGGACAACCTCGCCGTTTTCAGAAATTGCGGCGGCGCTCGGTCGGGCTATTCTCTGCCGCCGGGCCTGGCCGACGCCGGACGCACCGCCGAGCAGAGGTCTCCGGATTGCGGTCGCAGCGACAGTCCCCACTCGCCAGCGCCAGGATCGCCCCAGCCAAGGAGAGCTCTCAGGCAACTGACACCGTCAGGCGTTGTCCTTTTGTCCCAGCATTTCCCGGATCTTGCGACCGAGCTGTTCGAGGTCGAAGGGCTTGGTGATCATATCCATGCCCTCATCGAGGAAATCGCCGCGGTCTGTTGCGGTTGCCGCATAGCCGGTCATGAACAGGATCTTGAGGCCGGGGATGAGTTCGCGCGCCGCGTCGGCGAGCTGGCGGCCGTTCATGCCGGGCAGACCGACATCGGAAATCAGCGGTCGAGATGCGGCGAAGCGCCAAGCCGGTCGAGGGCCTCGTCGGCCTGCGTGGCTTCGACCGGCACATAGCCGAGGTCGCGCAGGACTTCGACCACCAGCAGGCGAACCGACGTGTCGTCCTCGACCACCATGACCCGCTCGCCAAGGCCCATGGGGACGTGGCGGGCCGTCGAGGCGGCGCCTGTCTCCTCGGCCGTCTCGGAGCGCGGCAGGTAGATCGTGACGGTCGTACCCTGCCCCGGGCGGCTGCGGATTTCGACGGCGCCGCCCGATTGCTGGGCAAAGCCATAGACCATCGACAGCCCTAGCCCCGTGCCCTGGCCGATCGGCTTGGTTGTAAAGAACGGGTCGAAGGCCTTTTCCAGCACGTCGGGCGGCATGCCGGTCCCGGTATCGCGCACGTCGAGGGCGACGAAGTCCCGGCGTCCCGCCAAATCAAGACCGGCGATCTGGCCGGGCGTCAGTGTCACGTTACGCGCGAAGATGTGCAGCTCGCCACCGGCTGGCATGGCATCGCGCGAGTTGATGGCGAGGTTGAGGATCGCGTTTTCGAGCTGGTTGCCGTCGGTGACGATCGGCCAGGCCGCCCCGACATCGACAACGAGACGCACCTGCTCGCCGAGCGATCGCTTCAGGAGCTCCGACATGTTGCCCAGGAGGTCGTCGACATTGGTCGCCCGGCGATCGAGGGATTGCCGCCGGGAAAACGCCAGCAGCCGCTGCGTCAGCGTCGCCGCGCGCTGGGCCGAGGTCGTCGCCGCTTCGATGAAGCGCTCGACTTCGCCATAGCGCCCGGCCGCCAGCCGCCGGCGAATGATGTCGAGCGACCCCATTATGCCGGTCAGCATGTTGTTGAAATCGTGGGCGATGCCGCCGGTCAACTGGCCAACGGCCTCCATCTTCTGGCTTTGCCGCAGCTGCGTTTCGGCTTCGCGCAGTGCCTCGGCCTGCGCCTTCTCGAAAGTGGTGTCGCGGCCATAGGCATAGATCGCCGTCGCTTCGCGCGAAGCGGTCCAGGAAATCCAGCGCTCGGTCCCATCGGCGTGGCGCAAGCTGTATTCAAACCGTGTGCTGCCCGCCGTGGCCGTCGGCAGCGAGGGAGCGCCATCGCTCCCCTTCGCCGATAATTGCTGCAGTGTCTTGCCGATCAGTTCGGACTCACCGGCGCCAAGGACTTCGAGCCAGGCCGGGTTGATGGCACGAACCCGGCCATCGAGGTCGAGCACGGCGAGCAGGTCGCGAGAGTTCTGCCAGATACGGTTGAGGTCCTCGGTGCGCTCCTTGACGCGTTCGGACAGCGCTTCGTTGGCGCGGCGCAGGCGTTCTTCGATGATCTTGGAGGCGGTGATGTCGTAGGCGACGCCGATGTAACGGAGGCCAGGCCCCTCGAGGTCCTTTACGTATTCGCCGCGGCGGGCCAGCCAGCGCGGTTCGCCGTTGTCGGCGCGAGTGATGCGGAACTCGACATTCCGGTCGGCCAGCGGTTCGCTGGTCACGATCGCTTCGATGATCGGCCGATCATCCGGATGGACGAGGTTATTGACGGTCGAGACCGGCAAGACGGGCGTCGGGTGGAGACCGAGCAGGCGGCAGAAATAGGTCGAGACCTGAACGGTGCCGAAGCCTTCCGAGTGCTCGAAGGTGCCGATGCCGCCTGCGGTTTCGGCGACGCGGAGCTGTTCCTGAATGCGCTTCTGCTCGGTGATGTCGACAAGGTTGCCGACAAAGCGGATCGCTTCGTCCTGCTCGTTGAAGACGGTCCGTCCCTTGGCATGGACCCAGCGCGTGCTGCCGTCGGCCTTGAGCAGCCGGTAATCCTTCGAGAACACTTCGGCGCCGGCCAGCATGGCGGCGACGGCGAGTCGAATGCGCTTCTGGTCGTCGGCAAAGATGCTGGAGAAGAACATGCTCGTGGCAATGCCGGCAGCGAGCCCCACCGGATCGATCCCCATCAGGGCCGCGAAACGCGCGTCACCGGTCAGCGTCTTGGTCGAGATATCCCAGTCCCAGCCACCGGTAGCGCCGGCAGCGTCGAGCACGAGGTTGAGACGCCGTTCCGCCTCACGGATCCGGCTGTCCAGTTCGGCGATGCGGACGCTATTGTCTTCGTCGGTCATGAGGGATCAGCCGGCATCCGCGGTGACGCGGGCAATGAAGTCGGCGATGAGCACTTTGAGGGTCGCGAGTGACGGCAGATCCATCAGCATGGCGATATAGCCGCGGATGTTACGGTCCCGCACGGAGAAATTGATGTAGAGGAACAGGACGAGACCGCCGTCCTCGCCCTGCGCATTGACGAACAGATCTTCGCCGCGACCGTGCAGTACCTCGGGCAGCGACATTGTGAGCGAGCGCTGCAGCATGTTGGCCATAGTGCCGAGGCAGTTGTTGAGGATGACGTTGCCCGTTTCCGACAGCGCCTCGCTCTCGAGTTCAGGCAAATCCTCGGCTGGAATGTCGTCGCCGGCCACGGCCCTGACCAGTTCCATCGACCGCGTCTCGGGGAAGATCAACAGGGCGCGGCCCGAGAATGCACCGTCGAAATCCTGCTTGACCGCGACAAGGTCCTCGCTTTCGCGCTGGCCGATGAGGGCCGCGGCCGCCTTGTGCGTCACGATCTCGACCGCCGGCACGGACAGCAAAACCTGCCGGCCGACCATTTTCCGCAGGCTCGCCGCCGCCCGGCTGACGCCGATGTTCACGACCTCGGTGAGGGCGTCGCGTTCGAGATCGTCAAGCGCGATATCATGAGCCATTACTTCGCCTGCCTGAGGCGCAACGCCGCGCCCGACAGAAATCCGCCCAGCCCCTCTTCGGTTACCGGCTTGCTGACAAAGGTTGCGTTGATCGCCCGCGCCCGGGCGACGATCTCATCCTGTATGTTCGCCGTGATGATGGCGATCGGCATCTGCGGATAGGCGCTGCGCAGTTCTGCCGCGAGGACGAGGCCGTCCTTGCCCGGCATGTTGAAATCGAGGATCGCTACATCGATCGGCCGCGCCGCGACAAGCTGCATCGCTTCTTCGGCATTTCCGGCTTCCAACCGCTCCCACTCCGGATGCAGGGCGGCGATCGTCTTGCCCGCAACGATGCGCGCCAGTTTGCTGTCGTCAACCAGCATGACGGTGACCGTCATTGATTTGCTCCCGTGTTCGGCTGGGCGAAGGCCGCGCCTGCATGCCCTGTCAGAGGCGCCAAACGGCCCTTAGTCAGATTGTCTAGCACTTCCGGCAGGAGGTGCTGAATTACAAATGGTTCGCTCGTCCGCCCTTCGATCACCGGCCTCAGCGCCATCAGCACCTGCCACAGGGCCGTATGCAGGCGTTCGGCTTCGATCACCACGACCCGGTCCGAACGCTGTCGCAGCGCCTCGAGGAGCGGTTCAGCCTCCTCGACGCCGCAGCGTCCCTGCAGGATGATGCGGTCGGCCGTTACCTCAACGCTCATTGAATCAGCGCTCCCAGGTTGAGGATCATGATCACCTTACCATTGCCGAGCACCGTCGTCCCCGAGACACCAGGTACTGATTTCATCAGGCCGGTCGGCGGGCGCAGAACGGTTTCGAACCTTTCGCCGATCGCGTCGACGATCACCCCGACCGCGCCGGCCCCGGTATCCGCCACCAGCACGAGTTCGTCGTCGCGACGGGGCCGGGGCTGGCCCAACAGGTCGGCGAGGCGCACGATGGGGACCGTCCGGTCGCGGAGCACGAAGGCCTCACCGGCGCGGATCGGCGAAATGGCCGCGGCGGGAATGCGGGTTGTTTCCGAAATCGCATCCATCGGCAGACCATAGCGATCGCCGGCTGCGTCGACGACCATGACGCGGGTCATTGCCGACGAGAGCGGCAGCGACAGCGTGACGGTCGTTCCCCTGCCGCGTTCACTCGACAAATCGACGCTGCCTCCCAGCCGCTCGACGGCAGAGCGCACCGCATCCATGCCGACGCCGCGCCCCGAGACATCGGTCAGCGTTGCGGCGGTGGAAAAGCCGGGCAGGAAGAGCAACTCGTGAGCGTCTATGGCGCTGAGTTGGGCGGCCCGCGCCGGATCGATCAGGCCCTGCACTACGGCGATGCTGCGCACGCGGTCGAGATCGACCCCCGCGCCGTCATCAGCGATGCGAAGCTCGACCCGATAGCCGAGCTGGCGCGCAACGATGCGGATCGTGCCGCGCGGAGGTTTGCCGGCTTGCTCGCGCAGTGGGGGCGTTTCGACGCCGTGGTCGATAGCGTTACGCAGGATATGCAGCAGGGGATCGTAAAGCGCGTCGACGATCGCCTTGTCCGCCTCGATCTCGCCTCCCTCCACGACCAGATCAACCCGCTTGCCGACCTGCCCCGAGACCTCCCGGACGAGCCGCGGCAGGCGGCGCATCACCTCCGAGAGCGGCACCATGCGCACGCGCAGCGCCGCCCGCTGCAATTGTCCCGCCAGCCGATCGATGGTCTGCTGCGCGAGGGAAATCGACCGGGAAAGCGGGAGGCCGCCGGGCAGCCGCTTTGCCTCATCGACAAGCGCGGTCATGGCGTTCTTGGCGGCCAGCAGCTCGCCAATGCCGTCGACGAGCCGGTCGATGTGCTCGACCCCGACGCGGAGCGTGCGCTGTTGCTGTCCAATCGAGGCATCCGCCGCCAGGCCCTCCTGCGGTCGCGGCACGATGGAAACCTGATCGGGAACGAGCCGGAACACTGCCTCGATTTCCGCCTGCGGTGCCAGCGAGAGTGCATGGAAGATCAGGTTTGAACGAAACGGGTCGAGGATGTCGGCAGCGGCCCACGGCTCACGGAGGGCGATGGTCGCGCGGATGATACCCGGCACGGATGCCATCAGCGCCACGGGATCATCGCCGCTGAAGAAGCACTCGGCGGGCGGTTCGTAGCGAAAGGCCACAGCGTTTGGCGACGGGTCGAGGTCCAGCAGCGATTTCGCCCAGTCGGGGATCGCCTGCGGCGCGGCCGGTTCGGGGTTACCCCCCGCGGACACCGGGCCGCCGGCAAGCGCCCCGAGAAGAGCGCTGGCGCGTGCGGGCTCGCCGGCGTCCAGCGCGCCCCTCGCCGTCAATTGCCGCACGCAGCTCTCGGTCCATTCGAGAATCTCGAGCAACGGATCGATGGCGCCGGTGTCGAAGGCGGCAGGTCCCTTGAGAACCGTGCTCAGCCTGTCCTCGGCGGCGTGCAGCACACGCTGCATCGGCACGAGGTCGAAAAGGCCCACCGACCCCTTGAGCGTATGGAACGCTCGGAACGCGCTTTCGAGGTGGGGCCGGCTGGAGGGGTCGCGCTCCAGCGCCAGCAGATCTTCCGACGCCTGCTGCGTCAGCTCGAGCGCCTCAATGACAAACTGTTGCAGCAGTTCGTCCACTCAGCCCTCCTTCCCGCGCCGATAGACGACTGCTTCGGGGAAGCGGGCGACGTCGAAGCGGGTCGAAATCCGGTTCATCGACTCCGTATGTCCCAGGCAGATGAAGGCGCCCGGCAACAGCGCGTCGTAGAGATGATCGGCGGCGCGCGACCGCGCGGCATCGTCGAAATAGATCAGCACGTTGCGGCAGAAGATGACGTCGAAGAGCCTTTGCTCCGCCATCGACTGCCGGTCAATGAGGTTGGTCTGCCGAAAGCTGACGGATTCGCGCAAATCCCTGATGATGCGCCAGCTGTCCTCCTGCTCTTCGAAATAGGCCCGCGTGACAGCGGCGGGCAGCCGCGACAGCGCTCGCTTGCCGTACTCGCCGCGCTCGGCCTGCGCGAGGGCCGCGGTATCGATGTCGGAGCCGACGATTTCGACGTTGTAAGCATCGACCAGCCGCCAGTTCTCCAGCAGCCAGATGGCGATCGAATAGGCCTCTTCGCCGCTGGAGCACGGCACCGACCAGATGCGGATGCGGTCGCCGGGGCGCTTGGTCTTGATGATCTCGGGCAGCAGCGAACGCGTCAGACACTCGAGCTGATGCTCTTCGCGATAGAAGTAGGTTTCGTTGACGGTGAAGCTGTTGATCAGCAGCTCCGCTTCGGCCGGATCGGCGCTCAGCAGGGTGAAATACGAGCCGAAGGAGGGCGAGTCGCTGGCGGCCATCCGCTCGGCGACGCGCCGGTCGATATAATAGCGCTTCGACTCGCCGAACAGCATGCCGGTGCGCCGGTAGATGAAGTCGCAAAGCCGCGTCAGCTCCGCGGCGCTCAGCACGCGCGCCACATCGTTCATCGCCACGGACTGAGCTCCACCAGCCGCCTGCCGATGCCGGGCAAAGGCACCACTTCGCTGGCGCCGCCGCGGCGCACCAGATCGCCCGGCATGCCCCAGACGACGGCCGTTTCTTCCGCTTCGGCGATCGTATGCCCGCCGGCGGCCCTGAGTTCGGCCATCGCGGCCGCGCCATCATTGCCCATGCCGGTCATCAGGATGCCGACCAGTTCCGGGGCATCGAGGCAGTCCATGGCGCTCCGCATGAGCCGATCGACACTCGGGTGCCAGCGATGTTCCATGGAAGAGGGGACGGGCAAGGCGGTGAGGCGCCCGCTGCGCCGCGTCACGATCAGGTCAGCATCGCCGCGCCCGATGTAAATCCTGCCCGGCTCGACCGGCATGGGGGCCCGAACTTCCACGACATCGAGCGCACAGAGGCCGTCGAGCCGCCGGGCGAAAGAGCCGGTAAAGGTCTCGGGCATGTGCTGGGCGACGAGCACCGGCCAGCCGAAATTCGCCGGCAGGGCCGACAACACACTGTCGAGCGCCGGCGGCCCGCCAGTCGACGCGCCGACGATGACGAGCGCGTCGCCGAGGTTTTGTGGGCGAGGCGATACCGGTGCCCTATAGCGCGGCAGGGGCGACTGCGCCCCGGATCGGAAGCGGATGCGGTCGGCGAGACGCCGGCTGCGCCGGATGCGAGTGCCGGCAGCGTTGCGCACCTTCTCTACGATCAGCGGCGCCAGTTCATCGGCGTGCAGGGAAACCGTCCCCTCGGGCTTGGCGATGAAATCGATGGCGCCCATTTCGAGGGCCTCGAGCGTTTCGTCGGCGCCGTGCTCGGTCAGCGCCGAGACCATCACAACGGGACATGGATGCTCGACCATGATGCGATCGAGGCATTCCAGACCGTTCATGTTCGGCATCTCGACGTCGAGGGTGACGACGTCGGGCTTGAAGACATCGAGCTTGCCCAGCGCATCGACGCCATCGCGCGCCGTCTCGACTTCGAAACCATCGGCCGTCTCGAAAATCCGGCCCAGAAATTTCCGCATCAGGGCGGAGTCGTCGACGACCAGAACGCGGATCACTTGGGGGTTTTCCGCGTCTGTCTGGCGCCGAAGTCCGCCAGCAGGTCGCGCTCGGCGCGGTTGAGCAGTTCCTGCGGATCGACCAGGAGGATCATCGGTCCGCCGGCGCCATCGACCGTGACTCGATCGAACATGCGGGTTTCTTCGCCCGGCAGCTGCGGCGCGGCGGACAGGGCGTCCTCGGCGACGCGCAGGATTTGGGAGACGCCGTCGACGATGAAGCCGGCCTCAAGTTGCTCGGTGGCGACGACGACCACCCGCGGCTTGCCACCGCCGTTGCCGGCGCTGGCCCGGAAGCGCTGCCGCAGGTCGATGACCGGCAGCGCCCTGCCCCTGAGGTTCATCACCCCCGCCACGAAACGTGGCGCCCTGGGTACTCGGGTCAGCGTTTCGGGCAGTTGCACGATCTCGGCGACCGCCCCCAGAGGGAGGCCGAACATCTCTTCGCCGAGCCTGAAGATGAGAAGCTGGGCGGTGGGCGCTGCGCCTGATGGGGACTGCACCTCGTTTCCTCCGGCACTGGCGCTTTCGAGAACCTGCCCGATGTCGCGATTGTGGAACAGCTTTTTGGGGGAGAGGATGGAGATCAGCGCCGCGCCGTGGCCGGCCCGCGCGATCGCCTCGATCTCGGCATCGCCCTCGCCGCGTTGCAGGATCGCCGGGACCGCCTCGACCGCAGACACCGGGATGCGGCTCACGCCATCAACCGGGCCGCAAACCAGACCGACGATCGATTTGCCGAGCCGCGTGACGAGGATGCTGGACCGGCTGGTTGTCGCGCGGAGGCCGAGAAGTTCGGCGAGCGAGATCAGCGGCAG
>Ga0265327_10004493_pt1 | contig 12320 bp, 7 predicted proteins | sample 41621metaG_FD_202089 | JGI IMG/M metagenome (GOLD analysis project Ga0265327, IMG submission 202089) | Rhizosphere microbial communities from Carex aquatilis grown in University of Washington, Seatle, WA, United States - 4-16-21 metaG | ecosystem: Host-associated > Plants > Roots > Rhizosphere >...
GCCAAGTGCTCGACGATGACGGCGGCCTTCTGCTCATTGATAAGCCGGGCGGCTTCGGTGATGAACTGCTCCGGATTCAGCCGAAACTTTGCGAAGGTCTCCGGGGAAACCCGAGTGAGGATGGCTGCCGTAGTACGTCGGGTGAGTTGCGTCTTCTCCGTGATCTCACCAAGCAGGTCGTACCTGACCTGGGAGCTGGAAGAGACTGCCTCGGTGTGGGTAGACGTACTGGATACGCCGAATCCGGTGCCTGCGCATAGATCGTCGGCGTCGAGGGAATCGTTCTGAGTGCCAGCTTGGACGACGTATTGCATCGCGGCGACGTTGAGGTGCTTGTCGAGTTCCCGGGCGCACTTGCCGATCAGTTCCGCCGAATCGAATTCAACTTGGTAGACGGCCTTGTGGTTGATTCGCCGCCAGAGCGCCTGGAACTCCTTCTTGGCAAAGTTGGACTCGTTGAGCGGGATCTTCTTGCCTTTGCGGTTGTCGGCCGGAACAGGAAGATCGATGTAGAGCGAGTCCACCAATGGCCATAGGTGCGCGATGAGAGGTTTGAGGGCCTCGGACACCGGTTCGGCAAGCGAGCCAGAGTCTTTGTCCGCCTTGTACTTCTCGGTGACGAGGCCTTCCTCGTCGACATAACCGTTCTGGACAAGATGAAAATAGAGGGCGGTAGCCAGTTTCTCTTCAACCACGCTCTCACCCGACTCGGTGCGAATTACCTTGCCGGTGAAGAACTTAACGCTAGCCTTTCGGGGCCGGGCGGCGAGAGTCTCGGCAACTTCTTTCTGCAGCCCGGCCACGAAATCGGTGTATGACTCGTCGGTGACGACGGTCAGTTCGTTGATGTCATGCACGGTGACGGGGTTGTCCATGCGTTCGCCATGCTGGTCGACGGCCAGGCGCAGGCCGCGGCCGATCTCCTGGCGCCGTGAGACTGTGTTGTCGCTCTTCTTGAGCATCCCCATGACGAACACGTTGGGGTTGTCCCAGCCTTCACGAAGTGCGGAGTGGGAGAAAATGAAACGGACGGGCTCGGCGAAGGACAGCAGGCGTTCCTTGTCTTTGAGGATCAGGTCGTAAGCGTCGACGTCCTTAGATTGGCCCTTCTCGTCACCTGTCCTGTGTACCGGGCCGTCGATCGCGCGCTTGGTCTTCTTGTCAATGGAGAAGTAGCCCTCATGCACCGTGCGCACGTCGTCGCGGCGCAGGTACTCCTGGTATGCGGCAGTTGCGGCATCGAGGTCCAGCTCGCCGAGAATCTCCTCGACGATCGAGACATATTCTTCTTCGAAAACCCGCGCATAATCGCCGAGGGTGTCCTCACGGTCGTAGTCACGGTATTTCGCAACCTCGTCGATGAAAAACAACGACAGCACCTTGACGTCCTGGGCGAACAGCTCGCGTTCCTTATCGAGGTGCGCGCGGATCACCTCACGAATCTGGATGCGACGCTTGGTTTCTTCAGTGACGTCACGGTCAGCGAGCTGCCCAGCGGTGACAACGTCGCCGTTGCTGAGTTCGATGACGTCCCGGTTAGCGTCGATGTCCGTGATGAAGAGGCCTTTGTACGCCTCAATGCCTTTAGCGACATCATGAAGGTTTGCGCCCACGTCGAGGCGGTGGACCTGGCGCTTGATCGGGCCGCCTTTCGTCTGCACCTCGATCTCGACGCGTGCACGTGGCTTGGCGCCCTTGGCGATCTCGATTGCATCGAGGTACAAGTAGGCGGTCGAGCCAGCCAGACCCTTCACTGTGAGCCCTCGCACAGAGATCTTCTTGACCAGCTTCTGGTTGTAGGCGTCGAGGGCATCCAGCCGATGGACTTTGGTGTGCTCAACCTTGTGGGTGGCGGAGTAGCGCAACACCATAAGCGAGTTGAATCGTGACAGGGCCTCCAACGACTTTGTGGCGCTGATCTTTTGAGGTTCGTCGATAATCACGATCGGCCGGTTCGCACTGATGACGTCGATGGGTCTCCGCGACTGGAAGTCGTCGAGTACGTCGTAGATGCGAAGGTTATCCTTGCTCGTCGAATTGAACGCCTGAATGTTGATGATCATCACCTGCACACCGGCGTCCGAGCTGAATCGTTCCAATTCGTGGAGTTGAGATGAGTTGTAGATGAATGGCCGTGGCTTGCTGCCATACATCTGTTGAAAGTGTTCGGCCGTCACATCGAACGACTTCTTCACGCCCTCGCGGATCGCGACAGACGGGACGACGATGATGAACTTGGACCAGCCGTAACGCTTGTTCAGTTCCATGATCGTCTTGATATAGACGTAGGTCTTGCCAGTTCCAGTCTCCATCTCGACGTCGAGATTCGGAGCACCTGGGGCAGCCTTGCTGTCCACCAGCTTGTCTGACAGCGGCAGGTTTCGTGACCGTTGAATTTGTTGGACGTTATCCAGCCGCTGCATTGGCGTCAGCGCTATCTCGGCATTCCGCAGTCCCGAGTCTGGAGTTGCGGTGGGTTCGAACAATGTCGGAGCGGCGGCTGCCTGCACCTTGCCCGGATCAATTCGGTACGAGACACCGTCATGTTTCGGCTGACCGGCAAAGGCGTCGACCACCGCATCGACCGCATCGGTCTGATACTGCTGGACCTTGAACTGCAGTTTCATCAGCGTTAGATGACTTTCACGTCTGTCGTCGAGGGAGAGATTTCACGGAAGATCTGTTCCGCGTTGATCCGAGCATCGTCTGAGGCAAAACCTGAGTCGCGGAACACTGCCCGCAGCGGCTTGCGCTTTGCGATGGCCCTCACCACTTCTGTGCTCACCTCTGAATCGAAGCAGGCGATGAGGGCATCATCTTCAACCACAAAAACGTTGTGGCCTTCGAGCTTCTCCACACCGATCGGCATGGTCAGTTCGAGGCCCCAGTCGAGCAGCACCTGAAACAGCAGATCCTCACTCGACCGACCGGGTTTCACACTGTTCTCAAGCTCGGCGAGTGCTTGTTGACCGGTTTCGTCCGGAGTCCGTAGGACGTCCGTCATGTTCGTTGTGTCGATGGAGAGAAGTCGATATCCGAGATCAGAATCGGTCGATCCGAGCTGTTCGCGCAGCTCCTTCGCTACGTTCGTTACTCGAGCAAGGCTCATTCCAAGGATTGAGTCGAAAGTCGGTTCTGGTAACGGGAGCTTCTCCTCGACCTGCACACCGATGAACCGACGGCGGCCACCATCCTCAGCGTTCTGCTTCAAGACTGCGTGGGCCGTCGTGCCGCTGCCGCTAAAGAAGTCCACCACAATGTCGTCCCCGTCGGGATCAGTAGCCAGCTGCAGCACACGCTGGATCAGTTCCACCGGCTTGACCGAGTTCAGAACGTTCTCAGTGTGCTCGAAAGGCACATACTTGAGCAGCGTCTTCTTCGCATCTTGAGTGTGGCCGACCTCCTGGTACGGCCACAAAGTTTGCGGGGTTCGGCCTCCCGACACCTCGGTCAAAAAGCGTTTAACCGCAGGGGCGTTGTTACCGTCCGTTCCCCACCAAATGCGGTTATCCGCATCCAGATCCTTGAACTTCGACTCGGAGATTCCCCAGTACCTACCTCTGGGCGGTCCAGCGATCACACGCCCACTTGGGGTTGTCACCGGATATACGCCAGCGTCATAAGGATTGCGGGCCGTCATGTTCTCCGCCTTCCAAGGACCGCGCGGGTCGTTGTCCGGGTTCTTGTATCGAGCCTCCATCTCTGGGGTGCGGGGAAGCTGGCGTGGCTTCCAACTTTGTTTGTCCCTTGCAACGGCAAGAATGTAATCGTGATCCTCGGAGAACCACAGAGCAGAGTTCTTCGGGGCATAGACTTTCTGCCAGATGATCTGGGCCACAAAGTTTTGGCCGCCGAAGACCTCGGCACACAGTTTTCGAAGGCTGTCCACTTCATTATCGTCGATGGAAATGAAGATGACTCCGTCGTCTTTCAATAGGTTTCGAGCCAACTTCAGCCGCGGGTACATCATGCTCAGCCAGTCCGAGTGAAATCGCCCGTTTGCTTCGGTGTTCGCCACAAGCTTGGCGCCCTGTGCGTCTGCCTGGCCCGATCGCGCAAGATAGTCATCGACTGACTCCGCGAAATCATCGTCGTAGATGAAGTCCCCGCCGGTGTTGTACGGCGGATCGATATAGATGAGCTTGACCTTGCCCAAGTACGACTCTTGAAGCAGCTTCAGAGCTTCAAGGTTGTCGCCTTCGATGAACAGGTTCCGAGTCGTGTCGAAGTCCACCGACGCATCACGAATTGGCCTGAGAGTCTTTGCGATCGGTGCATTCGCAGCGAAGGCCGCTTCTCGCTTACCGGGCCAGTCGAGCCGATAGCGCTCCTGGGTCCCTTCGACTACGTGGTCGGACAGCTCTTGGCGCAGTAGGTCGAAGTCGATCCCCTTCTTTGGGTTTCCTTCGGCATCGAGTGTCTCGGTGACGACACTCGGGAACAACTCGGCGACCTTGTTGATGTTGACCTCGGTCAAATCGGGTGACGTCATGCGCAGTTTCTCCACCGGTTACCTTTGCTGTTCCAATTCGGCTTGCTTGATCTTCAGGGTGCGCCGCAGTTCAACCTTGCGGTTAAGCTGCGGCTCGTTGCGGAGTTTCCGTTCTAGAGCGGCGATCTCGCGTTCGAGCTTGCGTGCGGCCTCCAGTCTTGCGGAGACCTCCGGCAATTCCTCACCGGGCCGTGCCGATACCCCGCTCAGAGGTTGTAGGAGTGCTGCGTACAGCGCCGGCAGTGTGATGGTGGTCGGCAGCGGCTGGCGGTCTGCGTCTTCGGGCTGCCATCCAGTGGTGTAGTAATTACCGAGTTTGGGAGCGCTGCATCCGAGCTGCTTGAGCGTTGCAGCCATGCGGATTCGCTCGTCAAAACGGGTGATTTCGAAGATTATTGGTGTCTGAACAGCCTTGTCCATGGCGGCTAGCACGAGTTCACTGACGTCGTCACCTTTTGCGTCGATCTGAAAGACCTGGATCTCTGGGACCTCGACGCTCCCCGGAAGATTGATGGTCGACTCCGCGAGTTTGTATGCCCACGTGATGCGTTGAATCTCTGCAATGAATTTCTCACGCACATTGGTGGACACCGTGCCCTGCTGGTAGAACTTCGTCTTGGGCACTTGACGGCCGAACTTGGCCGCGGCCGGCCAGCGATATAGAAGGTCGGTCACGCGTTCACCTCGGCCGGATCGACAATCGCGATGAAGGCGATGAGTTCGAAGTCATCGAGCCCGGCGATCGCCTGGGTGAGCGCCGTCGTAGCGCCAGACGAAAAGAGGCTGTCGATGTCGCGTTCTTCAGTGACCTCAACCATCGATCGAATTGCCGCAGTAAGTAATTCGGAGTACTTACCCATCTTCGCGCCTTCACCGGTAGCCGCGTTAAACGCACGGGTGACAGTGGCTACGGGCTCGTCGTACGGACGGCAGCCGGTGCGAATCAGGTCGAGGAGGTGTTTGGCCTCGGTGTGGTCGGCGATGACATTGCCCTCGTCATCGAGGTAAACGAGGTAGTGCGGATGTAGACGATTCCCACGGTTGATGTTTGCGTCGGCGTTGATGTTTCGCAGTGCGAAGAGCACACCGGGAAGTAGACCCTTGTCGGGGAGCGCGGGAACAACAGCGTGCAGCCCTTTGGGTGCGGCCGCTAGATCGCCACACTCCTTCAGGTAGCCCAGCAGGTCCATGCGGAAGTCGTTGAGCCCCAGGTCAGTAATGGAAACGCCGGTGCGGACGTCTTCGAGTTCAATGACTTCGTCTTGGAGCTTGCGGAGCTGTTCTTTTCGGAAGGCCGCGTCGTTGTTCTCGAGCGTAAGGACGTTATCGTCCGCGGTGCTGGCCAGGTCGGCGATTACCATGCGGCTTTCGACGCGTTCCTTGAGGTTGATGTACTCGTCGAGAGAGATATCAGGCCAGAAGTTGACCAGCTGAATCTCCGCGTTGGTGGAGCCGATTCGGTCAATTCGGCCGAAACGTTGGATTATCCTGACCGGGTTCCAGTGGATATCGTAGTTGACGAGGTAGTCACAGTCCTGAAGGTTCTGTCCCTCACTGATGACATCGGTGCCGATGAGGACATCTAGTTCACCGGTTTCCCTGGGCATCGTGAGATGGCGTTGTTTGGACCTCGGCGAGAAGAGCGTGAGGACCTGCTGGAAGTCATAGCCGGTGCCCAACGTCGTCTTCGCTGCGTGCGCACCACCAGTGACAAGAGCGGTCTCAAGTCCTGCGGTCGCCAATGTAGGCGCAAGTTCGAGGTAGAGATACTCGGCCGTGTCCGCAAATGCCGAGAAGATCAAAGCTTTTCGGTTACCAGGGTTGAAGGGTTGCTCGGCCTTGTCTTCGATGAGCCGCTTGAGTGCCTGGAGCTTGATGTCGTGATCGGGGGTGACTTTCCGCATCTCACCGAGAAGTTCGCGCAGCGTCTCGCGGTCGTTCCACAGGTCGCGGTGCCATGAGTCGATGTCGATGTCGTTCAGATCAATCTTGATCTTGTCGCCGAATGAAATGGTCTCGACGTTGGTGTCGTCGTCGATATCAAGATCGAGATCGGTGAGGTCAGTGTCGAGATCAGTAAGTGATCCGGTCCGTGATTCGAGCCGTCCAAGCGTTTTCACCACTGCCACTTCGATTTTGGCAAGGGTTAGTCGGAACGCCTCGACCGAGCTCTCGAGACGCTTGAGCAGATTCACCGTCATGAGCTTCTTCAAACCTTGCTCACGGCCCTGCTGGCCGATATTGGAGCGGGCGGTTCCGCCCTTGACGTTGTACAGGTCCTCGTACTTGCTGATCCTGCTTGGAAATACGTAAGCCAGCGGGGTGTACACCGCCAAGGTGAGCGCTTGAAGCTGTCCGAAGATTTCGTTGAATGTGGGAACATCCGGCAGGTCTGATAGCGGCACCCGGATCGACTCGGGGTGACGCCGCTTCGGGAATGTACCGATTTCCGCGGTGTCGTAGAACGCCTGAATGTGCTTGCGGGACCTCGCAATTGTGACTGAGTCCAGTAGTTCGAAGAAGTCGAAGTCGAGCATCTGCAATATGTGATCTGCCGTGCGTGCCTCGGCGGGGAGCTTGGACCACTCGTTGAAAACGCGCTGCGCGTCGCTGAAAATTTTCTCGACCGTGCTTGAGATGTTAAGCTGCTGGGCGAGATTGTCCGACTCACCTGCGTACGCCAGCTGGAGCTGGTTCTTCAAGTCATTGAACCGGTTGTTGACCGGGGTGGCCGAGAGCATCAGGACCTTTGTCTTGACGCCCTCTTGGATGACCTGCCGCATCAGGCGTTGGTAGCGGGATTCATTTTCTTCCGCGTAGTCGGCATTGCGGAAGTTGTGTGACTCGTCGATGACGACGAGATCGTAGTTGCCCCAATTGATTCGGTCGAGGCGCAGGCCCAGGGATTCGCCTCGGGTGCGCGAAAGATCGGTGTGGGCGAGGACGTCGTAGTTGAAGCGATCGCCAGCAAAGATGTTGGTGGTCAGGTTGGCGTTGTAGTTGGTCCAGTTCTCCGCGAGCTTCTTCGGCGCAAGCACCAGCACGGACTTGTTGCGGAGCTCGTAGTACTTGATGACCGCCAACGCGGTGAAAGTTTTTCCCAGACCGACACTGTCGGCGAGGATACAGCCGTTGTAGGTCTCCAGCTTGTTAATGATCCCAGTCGCTGCGTCGCGCTGGAAGTTGTATAGGCTCCGCCACACCTGCGTGTCCTGATACCCAGTCCGGTCGTTGGGCAGCACGTCGTCGCTGATGTCTTCGAGGAACTCGGAGAAGAGGTTGTAGAGGATCAGGAAGTAGATGCGTGCGGGTGAATTTTCCGCGTAGACGCTCGCGATGTGGTCCTGGACAGACTGCGTGACGTCTTCGAGTTGGGTTGGGTTGCTCCAGATTTGGTCAAAAAGTGCGACATATTGAGCGGCCATCGGCGCGTCGTCAAGCTTGGTGACCATGTTCGACACCGCGTTGCCGCGCTCGTAGCCGAGGTCGGCGGAGGTGAACCCTTGGATCGGTTGGTAGGCGACCTTGTCGTCGACAACGACGAACTGCTGCATCGGAGCATCGGTCCGGTTTGATCGAAAGCGGACCTTCCGGCGCACCCAGTCGGCGCATTCCCGCGCGATGGCCCGCTGGGTCAGCTGGTTACGCAACCGAATCTCGAATTGCGAACCGTAGAGCGATGATTCGCCGTTAGCTGCGGTGGGAATAAAGAACTGTCGACGTTCTTTCGGTAGTTGGTCAGTGGCCTTGGACGCAACGAACGATGGAGAGGTGAAGACGAACTCCAGCTCGTCGACTCGTTCCAATTCCTTGCGCAGCGCCTCGAAGGCGAAAATCGAGAAAGTCGATGCGGCGATCCGCAGCTTCGAGCCCTGACGCACCTCAGTTTTGAGATCGTCACCCAAGAGTTCGTTGACGTTATCGATGATGCGCATGGTCAGCCTGTGATCGAACCGCTACAGCTGTGGATGACAAGCAGTCCACCGGCAGCCTGGACGGAGCGAGGCGTGGATTGCGTACGAGCATTGTGTAGGCGCGGATCGCGGGCGGTCCCGCTAGCAGTGGGCAGGCCTAGCGCGTTCGGCCACCAGCGGCGTACCGCGCGCAATTCGGACCTCCTCGAAGAATTCGTGCCGTACACAGGCTCCCCCTCACCCATTGGCCGAGAACGCCCATCGTACGCAAAACGATGGTCGCTCACCCCGGCGCCCGAGCTCTGCGAATGGGATAACCCGCACAAACCTAACCCCTAAACCGCCATCACTTGCTGCCCCTTAAGGGAAGATTAGCTCACGCTTTGCTGGGTGCGTTCGGATTCCGGGCCAGCAGTTGGCCCGGCCCGGCCCTCGACGACTATTCGCCGGCGATATCAACCCAGCCGGACCGCTCCGAAGCATCACGGACACTTCTCCGTATCCCGCACCACCCCAAACCGGAGCGCAGTACTCGTGGTGATCGTCGCCCCCGCCGCCGGCGTGGACGTACACACCTGCCAGTTGCGGTCGATGATCTGCGCCCGACCCTTGCCGGTCAGATCCGTCGACCCGCTGAACCACACCGCGCCCCGGGTCAGCGACTGGATTGCGTCCTGAGCACCCTGCAGATCCATCCCGACCAGGTTCGGCATCGTCCACGACGGCTCGGCCGCTGCCGCCGGGCTCAACGTCACAGCCGCCCCGACCGTCATAGCAGCCACCAACAGTTTCTTCATGTCTTCCTCCTGATTTGAGTGAGCCGCACATCGTCGCACCGCCCGCCGACAAGTTCGACGACCTACCCATCCGGGCCTACTGTGGAAATTGGACGTTCCCGTAAACGAACGGACGACAACGATGGCAGCCGGTAGCGCGACGCTCAGCACGATCCCGGGATGCAGACCCGACGATCGTGAGTCGCTCGCATCGCAATTCCTGCTCTCCACCACGGCATTTGAGCCGATCACCACCGACTTCATCGGTCGCCCGAGCAGCGCCAAGCCACGTCCACCCCACCAACCAGGAGGCACCACCATGGCTGATGCACAATCACTCCAGACCGACATCTCCGGCGTCACCGCAAACGGCATGCCCGAACCTTGGCGTGCGGTCCTGGCCCGTCACCCGCGCAACATCGGCGACATCGTCGATGACCCCAACCGCGGGCCGTGGAACTCCACCCACAACGGCCAGACCTACCAGGGCACCTTCGACGCCTTCGAACAGCAGGTGACCACCGCCGAGCAGATCGCCTGGGTGCACACCTTCAGCGACGGCATCACCCGCGACAGCGGTGACGTGCTCATCGAGCTCATGGAGTTCGCCATCCAGTGGCGCAAAGCAAACGGGCTCCCCACCACCGCGAAATGAGCTGAGCGATGACCACTTTCAGTGATATCGCCGCCAACATCTCGGGGGTTTACCACGTCCGGCACGCGGTCCTGACCTTTGCCGGTACCTGGGCCGCCCCCGGCACCGGCTATCCGTCGGACGTCGTCCGCGCCGCCGACCCCGACCTCGTCTTCGAGGTCCCCATCCAGGCCCCGTGGACCTTCGGGCCCATCCCGCCCGGCGCTCCCCTGTCGCCGAGCTACGCCGAATCGGTGCGGATCGCGGTCACCAACGCCATCGGCTGGATCAACAACTATCCGAAGCAGACCTTCGCGCTCGGCGGCTACAGCCAGGGCGCCGAGGCCGCGTCCCGGGTCCTCGCAGAGATCATGACCGGCAGCCTGCAGTGGGCCAAGCCCAACCTGATCGGTGGCTACACCTTCGGCAACCCCTGGCGGATGAAAGGCCACACCTTCCCCGGCGGCACCGACCCGGGAGGCCGCGGCATCGCCACGACCAACATGACCGCTGCGCAAATCCCCAAGGACAGCAACGGAATTGACACTTGGTGGGACTTCGCCAATCCCGGTGACCTCTACACCACCACGCCCACTAACCAGGCCGGCGCCGACATCAGCGCCGTCTACAAAGCCGCCGTCCAGCTCGGCATCAGCATCAACGCGGCTCTCGCGCTGATCGCGGGCCTGACCGGCCAGGGCAGCCTGGCCCAGCAAGTGCTCGCGTTCGTCACCGATCCGATCGTCGGCGGCCCGGCCCTCGTCGAAGCCATCGACCGGGCGGTCGCGTTCTACGCCACCAACCCGCCGACACTCCCGCACATCACCTACGAGTTCGTCGACGCCCTCCCCCACCAGAGCTCGGTGCAGGTCGCCACCAACCACCTCAACCAGATCGCCGCGGCGACCGCAGCACGGATGGCGGCATAGCGCGGCACCAACACGGTCAGGGCGTACCGGCAGCCTCGCCGACAGGCCGGCGCCGCGTCGCACCCCACAACCCGACACCGATCCCGACGACGGCGCCGCCGAGGCCGATGTACTTCTGTGACGGCCTCATCTCATGATGAACACCCATGCCGCCCAACAGATCTGCCGCATCGGCGCCACCGGAGGCCAGGAACCAGCCGCGGGTGTCCCGACCGCGCAGCGCCGCCGCGGCGAGCAGCCCGCCGATCAGCGCATCGCGGTAACCCATCGAGTGCAGCAGCAACCAAGTGGATCCCGTCGGCTTCTCGGGGTCACCCCACAACCGATTCGCCCGGGCCGGGTCAACGAGAAACGACACCCCCGACGCAAGCCGAATACCACCGACGACGAGCGCAACACGGTCGATCGACATGGTTCGCAGCGTAGGGCGTCAGGCCGCCGCGTGCGGGCACGTTGCTCCGGTCGTGTCCGTCCGTACACGCGCTCAGCAAGATCTACCAGCTCCAGCGCTTCACCGTGTACGTGCGCCGCGCCGGCGACGCGGCCCGGTTGCACTGAACCACACTGCGGCGGTGTGCGCGGTAGTCGCGGCTACTTGTCAGACCGTTGCGCCAGACTCCCGGCATGAGCCGCCGTAACCGCCAGAAGCGCACCGCCAAGCACCACGACCGCCGCCGTACATCGCCCCGGCGAGAACGCCGGAGCACCGATCCCGGGTACGACCGGGCTGCGATCCTCGACCACCTCACCGCGGCGCTAAACAACTATGCGCGCTGCCCCGCCCACGACGCGGACTTCCACGCCGCCGAGCTACTGAACGAATTCTCCAGTCGAGCAAATGATCTCGACATTGCCGCCGAAGCGGCGCTGACCGACGCGATCGCCGTCGCGTGGCGGGTGGGTTGGTCACCCAACGATCTGCACGAGTTCGCCCGCCGCCGCCTCGACACTTCAGCAGTTGGCTATTTGGCCGAGGCCGTCGTGCGCGAGTCCCGGCAATATCCCGTCTCCACCCTGCACCCGCGATGGCGCGCCGAACTCGCTGCATTGCCCGCGACCATCGAGAACGGCGCTCGGCAGCTGTGGGACTGGGCGGACAGGAACGCCGTCGACCATCACGCGGCTTTGAGCGCCGTACTCAAGGTGCTTCGGTTCTTGGGGACCCTCCCGAAACTCCAACCGTTGCTGCCGTTGCCCGGCGAGAACCAGCATGCTGCGGTCCAGCCGAATGCGGCCGACGCCAAAGCGCTCAGCCGGGTGCGCGCGCTGCTGGCCAAGGCTGAGGCCACCAACTTTCCTGACGAAGCCGACACCCTGTCAGCCAAGGCGCAAGAACTGATGAGCAGATACTCGCTGCACCACGCGATCCGCGACCACGAGCGCGGTCGCGCAGCCGAGGCAAATGCCCGAAGGATCTGGATCGACAATCCCTACGTCATCGCCAAGGCAGCACTGGCGCAGGCCGTTGCTACGGCCAACCGGTGTCGCATCGTGTGCGCGGAGAAGCTCGGATTCGTCGCCGTCATCGGTACCGACTGCGACGTGGAATTCGTTGAGCTGCTTTCTACTTCGCTC
>Ga0265327_10004494_pt1 | contig 12317 bp, 9 predicted proteins | sample 41621metaG_FD_202089 | JGI IMG/M metagenome (GOLD analysis project Ga0265327, IMG submission 202089) | Rhizosphere microbial communities from Carex aquatilis grown in University of Washington, Seatle, WA, United States - 4-16-21 metaG | ecosystem: Host-associated > Plants > Roots > Rhizosphere >...
CGCTGATCATCGTCACCGAGTGGAAGGAGTTCCGCAGCCCTGACTTCGACAAGATCAAGGCCAGCCTCAAGACCCCGGTGATCTTTGATGGCCGCAACCTGTACGAGCCCTCGCTGGTCAAGCAGGCGGGCCTGAGCTACGAGAGCATCGGGCGCCAAACGACATGAAGATCCTGGTGACAGGTGCAGCTGGTTTCATCGGCATGCACACCACGCTCAACCTGCTCAAGCGGGGCGATGAAGTCGTGGGCATCGACAACATGAACGACTACTACGACCCGCAGCTCAAGCGGGATCGTCTGGCCGAGATCGACCGCCACGCCCCCGCCGGGCGCTTCCGCTTCCTTCAGATGGATGTGGCGGACACGTCCTCCATGAACGCGCTGTTCAGGCAGGAGCGCTTTGACCGCGTCGTCCACCTGGCCGCGCAGGCCGGCGTGCGTTACTCGCTGCAGAACCCGCATGCCTACGCGCAGTCCAACCTGGTGGGCTTCGTCAACGTGCTCGAAGGCTGCCGCCACAACAAGGTGCAGCACCTGGTGTATGCCAGCAGCTCCAGCGTGTACGGCGGCAACGTCAAGATGCCCTTTGCCGAGAGTGACCCGGTCGACCACCCCGTCAGCCTGTATGCGGCCACCAAGAAGGCCAACGAGCTGATGGCGCACACCTACAGCCACCTGTACGGCCTGCCCACCACCGGCTTGCGCTTTTTCACGGTGTACGGCCCATGGGGGCGGCCTGACATGGCGCCCATGCTGTTCACCAAGGCCATCCTGGCGGACGAAGCCATCAAGGTGTTCAACCACGGCCAGATGAAGCGTGACTTCACCTACATCGACGACATCGTCGCTGGCGTGGTGGCCGCCATGGACCGCATCCCCGAGCCCGATGCCGGCTTCGACCGCCAGCAGCCCAACTCGTCCTCATCGTGGGCGCCGTACCGCGTGTTCAACATCGGGCACAGCGAGCCGGTCGAGTTGCTCACCTTCATCCAGGCCATCGAAAAGGCGCTGGGCAAGGAGGCCGTCAAGGACATGCAGCCCATGCAGCCTGGTGACGTCGTGGCCACCTATGCCGATACCTCCCGGCTGGAGGCCTGGACGGGTGTGCACCCCCGCGTGTCGATTGACGAGGGTGTCAAGCATTTTGTGGATTGGTACAAAGCTTACTTCAGCAAGGCTTAAAAGGCACAGAACTTGTATGTACGCTCCCTCGATTCAAAAAGAGGGCGTACCGTGGTTTCCAGAAACATCGCGTTGGACTATGCCAAGGGTATTGGCATCGTCGTTGTCGTATTTGCCCATCTGTGGCGCGGGCTGAGTGGCGCCGGTTTGCTCGACAACTGGCGCCCTGATCTGGTTGCTGGTGTGAGCAGCGCCTGCACGCTGTTGTCCATGCCCATTTTCTTTTTCGTGTCCGGCCTTTTATATGGCCGAGGCATGGAGCGCCGGCACGGGCTCAAGGAGTTTGCCGGCAAGGTGGACGCCATTTTCTACCCCTACCTCATCTGGTCGGTGGTGATTGGCCTGTTCGAGGTGCTGGGCTCCGGGTTGCGCAACCACAGCGGTGGCTGGGGGAATTTGCTGGATATTCTCTGGAACCCCCACGGCATATTCTGGTTCCTCTACGTTTTGCTGCTCACCTTCGCCCTGGTTGAGCTGGTGATCTACTTGGCGGGCGTTCAGCGGGCGCGCTTGCTGGCGCTGCCGATGGGTGCTTTGCTGTTGCTGGCTTACCCCTGGGCGCCCAAGTTGTTTTGCCTGCCCGAGCTCTGCATGAGCTTCATCTATTTTGCTGTGGGCCTGACCCTGGCTGGCGCGTTGCCCAAAGTGCAAAAACCTTCCTGGCCGGGTTTCATGCTGGCATTGGCGGGGCTATCGCTGCTGACCTTCATGGTGCACGCCGTGTGGGACATGGGGACGCACAGCCTGCGCTCCGTTTCGCCCAATGCGCTGTTAACGGCGCTGGCTATCCTGGTGCTCTTCATGGCGATGTGCTATGCCTTGCCCGAGAAAGGCCTTGCCTGGTTGGCTTACCTGGGTGAGCGCTCCATGGATATTTACCTGGTGCACCTGCTGTTTGTGGCCACGGTACGGATTTTCCTGCAAAAGGCCATTCACGCGCATGCGCTCATGATTTACCTGGTGCCAGGTATATGCCTGGGTATAGGCGGCTCACTGATTTTGACGCACTGGTTGAAATCAGGGCGAGCAAAGTATCTCTTTGCCCCGCCTGATTTTCTATCGCTGAAGGCCAGACTTGCATCAGCTGGTCAACCCGCAGCGGCCTGAAATATTTCATTACAGATTGATGAAAATTGGTGCGCACCGTTTTCGCGCAAACCAATGGAATCACGCCGCAGATTGATCGGACTAAGCAAAGATCCCAGTGCATTAAATGCCACCCTGTGCCCTATACTTGCCCGCCACCCGCTGGGTGGGGCATGCAACAGTTTGTGACGAAACTGCGTGGCGTGAACTCGTCACGGGGGCAAAGACAGCTAATCGGTAAGCTTCGGGCCATTGATGTCGATAGCCTGGTAGTTAGACCGTTCAGGGTTGGTGAAATGAAACAGTACGTTAAATTGGGTTCCTTGTTTGCGAACAGCCTGTTGAGCATGGCAATCGCCGCAGGCATGGCAACGCTCGAAGGTTGCGGCGGTGGCGGTGGTAGCTCGGCAACCTCCGGCGGCGCGACAGACCAATTGCAGTCCCAGGCCGGCGCACCCACGCTCGCTGAAGGCACGACCGGTGGCGGTGGGGCTTCGACCGGCGGCACTTCTGGAACAGGCACAGGCACAGGTACTGGCTCCGGCAGCAGTGCCCCCACCGCCGGCATCACGGGTGGCAGCACCACGCCGGCCCCGGAAACCGTGGCCAGCACCTTGGGCTATGCGGCCCCAACGGGCACCGTCATCAGCGGCGCAGATGGCGCCAGCCAATGGCGCTTCAGTTCCACCAAGACGCTGGCCTACTCGGCCGGCTCCGTATCGACCGATGTTTCCGGTTCGGTGCTGCTGAAATTTGACTTCGGCTGCCAGACTTCCGCCATCGTCGTGCGCCAGACCGATTGCCGCAATTCCGTCAGCGCGCGTCGCCTCCTGCCTGCTTCCGTGCCCGTCAGCGGCAAGTCGATGCTCTCGATCGACGTGCGCAATGTGGACGCCTCGGCCAACTTTGCCGTGATGCTGTGGGATTCAACCGGCCAGGTCCTGCGCTACCCCCTGTCATTGCGCGGCATTGAAAACCGCAGCCCCGATGCCGTTCAGCGCGTCTACATCCAGCTCAACAAGCCTTCGTCGTACTGGGCAGGGGCCAACGATGGTGTGGTGCACGACAACATCGTGGCGATTGCCGTCTCGGCGCAGCCCTTCATCAACGACTTCGCCACGGGCGGCATGAACTACCCGGCTGGCACCCTGGCCTTTGGTGACATCCGTCTGCATGCTGCATCCAGCTTTGATTACACCCTGCAGACCAACGCCCAGCGTGTGACCAGTGCCTATACCAGCTACAAGGGCCGCCTGGCCGTGGCTTCAGACTCCCTGGAGCCCTTCTACCTGGACAAGGCCCTGCAAGCCGGTATCTTCACCATCCGCCGTGACCTGAACTGGGAAGGCGCCGAGCGTGCCGGCGTGTTCAACTTCAATTACAACCTGGGCTTCATGCCCGGCGTTCAGACGCGCGGCATGAAGATCCTGTGGGTGCTCGATTACGGCCACCCTGATCATGGCGGCACCACACCGCAAACGGCCGACGATCGCCAGGCCTACGCCAACTTCGCACAAGCTGCCGCCACGGCGTTCAAGAACAAGCCGGTGCTGGCCTATGAGCTGTGGAACGAGCCAGACAGCAGCATCTACTGGACCTCACCTGATCCCGTCGCCTTTGCCGACATGGTCTCGCGCGCCACCAGCGGCATCAAGACTGCTGACAGCACGGCCAAGGTCGTGACCGGTGGCGTGGTGCTGGGCCCTGATCTGTCCTACCTGTACAAGCTGGCCGGCCAGACCACCAAGCTCAGTCAGGTGGACGCGATTGGCGTGCACCCTTATCGCTTTGACTCCTTCACCTACACCGGCCCCTACAAGCGCGTGTCCAACAGCCCCGAGGCCTATGCGGCTGACCAGGCTGTGTTGTCGAAGCTGCTGACGGCTGCCGGCTCCACCAAGCCGATGTGGGACACCGAGGCGGGGTATTCCTCCTACCTCTTCCTGGACTCGACCCGCTACGGCAACGGGCTGGACCCGCGTGCCCTGAACCGCCAGGGTGTGCTGACACTGCGCCGTGTGCTGACGCAGCTGGCGATGGATGCCCCGCTGATCACGCTCTACAGCCTGTATGACACGGCCTACAACGCGACCGACCGCGAGCACAACTTTGGCCTGCTCAACGCCGACCTGAACGAGAAGCCTTCGTTTGTGGCCCTGAAGAACCTCTACAACAGCGTGGGGCAGTTGACCTTCAAGGGCTACCACAGCGATGTGCCGCCTCACACGCATGCGCTGCGCTGGGATAACAGCAGCACCAGCGCCCGCGTCTTTGTGATGTGGAACGACGATCCTGACTTCAGCACGACCGTGACCTTGCCCGCGGGCGTGACCGCCGTGAAGTCCTGGACTGGCACCACGATCACCCCGGCTACCGCCACAGGCGGGGCCAAGCAGATCACGCTGAGCGAAGACGCCGGCCCCGTGTTCGTCTTCGTCAACTGAAGCGGTTTGCCGAAGATGCCAGGGGCCTGATCAGGCCCCTGGTCTGCAGGTGATCAAGGGCGTCTCGGTCACGACCGTCTGGGTTTCGGCCTTCTCTTCGGGCAGCACGCCCCAGGCCAGGCGCCCTGTCAGATCGCGAGCGGGGATGGTGTAGTTCACCTGGCCTTCTCGCGCCCAATAGGCGGTGCACTGCTCTTGCCCTGTGTTGATCTGAGCCTTGAACACACCCTTGGCCGGATTGCTGACGCTGACCTTGCTGCCCTCAGACAATAGGGACACAGCCACTTTCAATGCCTTGAAGGCCGGCTTGACGCCCAGGTCTTTGGTGACCAGACCGAAGTTGTGTTCCTTCTCCATCGGGTCTTTGCCACTGTTGCGAAGCTCGTACCACCATACGCCGCGTATCGTGGGCTGAGCCCTGACCAGCAAGTGAAAGCGCAGCAGGAAATCGGCCGTCTGGTTTTCTGTCCAACCCGTCTTGTCTTGGTGGTTGGGCCAGCCAATCTCGGTCACGTAGATGTCCATGGGGCGACCTTGGTTGGCCGCAGTCAGTTTCGCGCTTAATTTGGCGAGCCAATCATTGGCATCTTCCGGGCGGTTTTGGCCTGATGGACGCTGGTACACATACGGGTGAACTGAAAAGCCATCAATGCCCTTGAGGCCACCCTGCGCAATGAACTCGTCAATCCACTTGTCGTCGGGGCCGGCAACAGACCCCGCAATCAACTTGGAAGTTGGGTCTATGGCCCGCACGGCTTCCATCGTTGGGCGCAATAAACGGATGTAGTCGGCTACTGGCCGGATGGTTCGAGGTTTGCGGTTTGAGCCAAGGCCGATGTTCCACTCGTTCCAGACCTCATACAAAGGAACGCTGCCTTTGAAGTGGCTCGCCACAAACCTCGCATAGCGTGTGAACCCTTCGATACCGGTATCCGTGTTGGGGATGTCGCCCAAGTCGTAGAAGGTATTGTTGTAATCCAGCGCGATCATGGGTGAGCCGCCGGATTTTCTGATCCGCCCAATCGTCGCTTCAAGATCCGTCAAGGACGATGGGTACACCAACTGGTCCTTCTCTCTTTCGATGCGATGCCAATATGCTTCGTCGCGCAGGCTGTTAAAGCCCCCTAGCGAATAGAGACTCATGGCCTCAGCCGTGCTGAGTTTGTTCTGACCGATATGGGTGCCCATGCCAAAGTAGAACGGTGCAGCCTGAGTCCAGGTCGTACAGCTGGTGGTGGCCAACGCGATGCTCAGCGCTCGGATCAGTGCATGTTTACGCATAGAAAATGCTCCTGAGGTGTTTGTTGCGATTGATGACCGCATGACTCAACCAAGCGAGCGCTGCACAAAGAATCACTGAAATCAACGTTGCCAGGAAGGCATTGATGGTCATGCGTTTGGACAGCAGATTGGTCAACGCGTTCTGTATAGGCGCATGAAATACCAAGATGATCAGTGTGTTCCGCCCAAGCCAAGTCAGCGCGAGCTTTACATGAGATTTACTGTGAGCGATTATTTGTGAGAGCGCCATGACGAAGATGATGCCCAATGTGCCGCATGTCAATGCGGCAGGCCACGACTGAACGGCACGATAATTCAAGTCCAACCCTGGGTCGCTTCTGAGCAGCAACATGAACGCGAGCGAGGACACAGCAGCCGTCAACCACACGGCTTGAGTGCTGGGTGGCTTCCGTTCTGTCGACGTTGTTTGCCACCAATTTCCTATAAGCAGCAACGACGCGATCAACGGTGCAAAGTCAAGGTTCAGTGGTGCACCAAGCGGCCTGTTTAAGACGTCGAAAGGCAGCAGTCGAAATCCGATCTGATTCGACATCGACCAGTATGTGAACGCAATGACGCTACCTGCTATCAGTGGCACGGCAATATGGTTGGCTGCCAAAGCCTGTATCCGCGTCAATACGGAGTACAGCAGGTAACCTCCAATCAATGCAGTCAGAAACCACAAAGGGGTGTTGAAGATCGCATTGCCCGATCCCCAGAGTGCATGCTGCAAGATGCCGTCGTTACTCGGGTGATCTGCCTGTTTGAGCTGCAGGGGCAGAAATAGCAGGATGCCCGCTACATAAGGCTTCACCAGACCAACAACGCGCTTGAACAACTTCTCGCCCGAAAGAATCGCAGGCGTTGTCAGGCCGGAGAGGAAGAAGAACAAGGGCATGTGGAACAGATAAACCGCCGCATGCAGAGCGGGCAATTGTTCCGTCAGCGGCCGGTTGTGCCCCAGGACCACCAGGAGGATGCCCAGGCCTTTGGCGACGTCAATGTTTTCCAGCCGATTCTTCATTGTGGGTACCGTGATAGATGAGCAGACCCGCAATGGACACGTAGGCAATCGTATTGGTCACGTTGAACATCGACTGCGCCAACCAGGGGCTGCATGCGCCGGCCAGGCCAATGAGCAGGGGCCCTCGTGTCTCCAGCGCTTTCGCCAGGAGGCGCTTCCACAACAGGATGGTCAGGGCGAACCAGAGCCCCAGGCCCACCAGGCCGACGCTCAACACGAGTGCGATGTACTGGTTGTCGATCGCGAACGTCGCGCGGTAGTGCCCGTTCACGTACCAACCCAGACCCGTGAGCAGCGTGTACCAGCCGTGGCGGATCAGTTCTGAAAAGTAATACTGGTTGCCGTAAAGCCGCTCGCCCAAGGATGATGAGGACAGAATGCTGCTGGAGGTCGACAGCAGCCTGACCAGCGGTGCGGCGAAGTAGATCATCATGGCCAGGGCCCCGAAGCCAGCAGGCAACCAGGACAACGCCGTTGATGGCTTGCCCTTGGCGCGGTAGATCATGAGGGTGCCCAGCATGGCGCATGCCGCCATCAGGTAGGCTGCACGTGTCAGCGTGAAGTACAGGCCGAGGGCCGCCAGCCCCATCAGGCCGGTCAATGCCAGGCGCAGCCATACATGGCGCTTGTCCAGCCACAGCGCCAACGAGATGGACAGCACGATGCCGCAGAAGAAGCCAAAGTCATCGGCGTGCGCGAACGCGGAATTGGATCTGCGCTGCCCGAAGAAGCCCAGGTTGAACGCCGCGGCTTCCTGCGAGATCCAGGTGCCGATTGCAAAGTTGTCCTGCTTGATGCCCTGCGCCACGCCCAGGCAGACGATGGGGATGGCGCCCAGGTAGAAGAGCTTGAGGAAGAAGTCCTCGCGAACGCGGAACGAGGAGTTGATCGCCAGCGCCGCCAGGAAGAAGTACCAGTAGTTGACGTAGAAGCCAAAGAGGATGCGAAACGGCGAGGCAAAGGGGTCTGCCGTGGAGAACAGCACCACCACCCACATCCAGCAAAGCCAGCTGTAGACGATGGGCATGATGCGCCGGTCATAGCTCGCATCCTTCGGGCGCCGAAAGCCCAGGATGGCGATCCCCAGTATCAGCACGAAGATGGAGGAGGGCAGGATCTTCTTTTTGATGGCCACGTACTGGGCGTAGCCCCACAGCCCGTCCACCATCAGGAAGTACCACGCGAAAAAGAACCCGAGCGCGAGGATGGCGTGCGCGGGGCGTGGCTGGAACGGCTGCTCGGTTGGCGTCATGGATGCGGACTTACCGTTGCGCGGCGGCTTGTTGATAGGCGGTCAGGTAGCGGCCGCATACATAGGCTGGGGCAAAGATGCTGGCGCCTTCAAGGCAGGCCGAGCGCTTGCCGGATGCGTCGGCCCCTGCCTGCGCGGCCTTGACCATGATATCGGCTAGTTGGGGGGCGTTGCCCGCCTCAAACAGGTGGCCATTGCGCCCTTTCTGAACCAGCTCCGGTGTGCCCCCTGTGCTGGAGCCAATGACTGGCACACCGTGGCAGAAAGATTCGAAGATCACGCGGGCCAGGGGTTCGTCCCACAGCGAGGGCACCACGGTCCAGTCGAGTTGGGTGTAGAAGTCTTCGGGCTTGACGCGGCCCAGGAAGCGCACAGGCAGGCCCTGCGCGCGATGCTTGAGCGATTCGATGTAGGCCTCGTCGCCATCGCCGCCAATGAGCACTTCAAACGCGGTACCCGATGACATGGCCACCTTGGCCGCGTCGATCAAGGTCTCGACGCCTTTGGTGGGGGCGATCCGACCGATGTAGCCAAACCTGATGGCCAGGCCTGGCGCACGTGGCGGGCAGTGTTCTGCTGGCGCGTAGGCGTTGTAGATCACGTCTGCCTGCGCGTGGGGGAAGAGGCCGTAGGCCTTGTGCTTGTTCAGGATGAAGTGGCTGTTGCCAATCACCGTGTGGACCAGGCGGGTGGCGTGGGCACGCGGTGTGCCCAGTACGCGGCATTCGGTGCAGCGTGTCTCGCATGGCTTGCCGCCTTTGAACATGGCGGTGTTCGGGCAGAGCATGTAGTAGTCGCGCAGGGTGTGCACGATGGGGATGCGGCGTGCAGCCAGTTGCTGCCACACGGCCACCGAAAAGCCCGCCACGTTGTTGGTGTGGGCCACATCGGCTTGCCATTGGTCCAGCACCTGGCCCACTGCTTTGGCACCCTTGACGTTGTAGCTGTCCAGCCCATGCCACAGCAGCTTCTTCCAGCCGGGCTTGGGGCTGGCATCCAGCGGGTCGTACACATTGGCAATGGGCAGGCGCTCGATGCGCACGCCGTTGAGCTCGCTGGTGCTGCGCTCGGGGCCCAGTGTGATCACGCAGGCTTCATGGCCTTGCCGGACCATGGCTTCCGCCAGAAAGCGCACCGACTTCTCCGCGCCACCGACTTCGTTGGGTGCGTAAAAGCTGTTGATGTAGGCGATCTTCATGCCTGTGCTGCCTTGCTGGTGTAGCTCTGGGCGGCGCATCGGTCCCAGGTGAAGGTGCGGGCGTGCGCGATGCACGGTGCCCTCAGGGCGCCCGTGCCGGCTTGTTGCAACGCGGCCTGGAAGGCTGTTGTCAGGTCGGCATCGGTGGCGCACACCCAGCCTGTCTGGCCGTTGGCCACCACCTCGGGCAGGGCCTGCAACTGGGTCACCACGGCGGGCAGGCCCTGTGCAGCGGCTTCCAGCAGCACCAGGCCAAAGCCTTCCACGCGCTCGGGCACGTCTTCACCGGTCAGGGCAAAGACATGGGCCAGCGCGTAGGCGGCCTTGAGTTCACCATCAGGCAGTCGCCCGGTGAGCGTGAGCCTGACCTGGCCTGCTTGCGCGGCAGCCTGAAGGCGTGCGCCATAACCGGCTTCCACTTCCTTGCCCACGCACACGTAGTGCACGCGGCGCTTGAGTGCGTCGGGCAGGCGCGCAAGCGCCTCGATGGTGCGGTGCTGGCCTTTGCGCGAATCCAGGCGGGCCACCGTCAGCACGATGAGTTGGTCCGACTGCAAACCGGCCCGTGCAGACAAGGCCTGCTGGTCAGCCGCCGAGGCGGTGTCGAACCAGCTGTGATCGACACCCAGCGGTGTGACGACGGACCGTGGCGCCAGCTTGGGGAAGTGGGTTTGCAGCAGGCTCTGGGTATAGCGGCTGTTGCACACATAGCGGTCAAAGCTGGCCAGCGCGCTGGATGCCCGCGCCAGACGCGCGCGGATCGAGCGCTTGATCAGCAGGATGTCGGTGCCGTGCAGCGTGGCCAGGCGTTGGCTGCCGGGCGTGGCCACCCCGCGCAGGGCGACGATGGCCGGCCAGTCGGCGGCATGCACCACGTCATAAGGGCGTGCGGCCTGAGCCAGCGTGCGCTTGATTTGCGCGCGCAAGGCCTTGAGCTCCTTGAAGTGAAACACATCGCCTTCAAAGCGGATCACCTTCACGCCAGCTTGGTCGCTACAGGCCTGAGGCTGTTTGTGATCCGGCGCCAGCACCGTGACCTGATGCCCCGCACGCACCGCGGCCTCGGCCAGGCTTGCGCAGTATCGTCCCACGCCACCGGGGTAGGGCGGGTACTCGTGGGTCAGCATCAGGATGTTCATGTTCAAGGTTGGCGCAGCAGCTTGGTCACGGCCAGGATCACCAGCACAGCCAGCAGGCTTTCAGAGACGAGACAGACGATGGCGGCACCGTGCCAGCCATGCAAAGGGATCAGCCACAGGCCCAGCCCGGCGTAGATGGCCAGCACCAGAAACTGGATCTGTGTGCGCACACGCTGGTAGCCCGCACCGGTGAGCGCATCAGACAGCACATAGTGCACCGCCTGGATCGCGGGCAAGGGCGCCAGCCAGCGCAGTACGTCGGCGGTGTCACCGTAACTGGGGCCCAGTATCCAGGGCACCAGGGGGGCGCACACGTACATGCCCAGGCCCACGACCATGCCGTAGGGCACAGAGAAGCGGATGAGCTTCTTGCTCAAGGCAAACGAGTGCTGCACGCCCGACTGGCCCGACTTGAAAAAGCGCGAGGCGGTCACGTCCAGCAGGGAGCGCACCGGGATGAAGGCCATGACCACCAGGCGGTAGGCGGTGGTGTACACGCCCAGCTCGGCACTGGGGGCGGTGCGGCCCAGGAAGACCTTGTCCAGATCGGTATAAGCGGCCTTGGCCGAGGTGCCCAGGGCAAAGTAAGTGGCATCACGCCATTGGCTTTGAAGGGCGGCCAGTGACAGGCTCAACCCGCCAGCACGTCGCGCTGCGGCGGGCACATGGACCAGGGTCAGCAGCAAGAGCAGCGTGGCACTGATCATGGCCCAGTTGAGGGCCTGGGGCGTGTCGCTCACCAGCAGGCCGCCAATGGCCAGCACACGGCACAGGCTGATGGACACGTTGATCAGGCTCAGGCGCTTGATCTGGTCCATGGACTGGAACAGCTGGCCGGCCACCAGGCAGGACCGCACCAGCACCAGCTCGGACAAGCCAACCACCAGGGCCAGGGACAGGTTGCTCTTGGGGCCGTACACCCACTGCACGGCCAGCATGATGGCCATGACCAGGATCAGGCCCAGCGCGACGGTGACGGCCAGGCAGTTGCCCAACTGGACCGGCGCGGCCTTGTGGTCGCGTGACACGGTCATCAGCATGACGTTGCCATAACCCAGGCCGGCCAGCGGCACCACGATGGCCACCATGGCGTTCACGGATGCGAAGGCGCCGTATTCAGCCGCACCCAGGGTGCGCGCCAGCAGGATGAACTGGATGGCCTGCAGCACGACGGCGGCCATGTTGCCACCGAGCATGAGGAAGGTTTTCTTGAACAGACTACCCGCAGCCATGAAACCTGCCGTTGCCCAATGCGCGCGCTGGCTCAGCGCGCCAGCAGGTCACGCGTGGCCGGCGTCACACTGCGGACCAGGTCTGCAGCGAACTGCTCCTGCCGTTGGAAGACGCTCTCCAGCTGGCTCGGCTCGGTCGAGGCGGGCACCTTTTGCGAGACGCGCATGAGCAGGCCGTCCGTGACCCGGCCTGCCAGGCCTTCCTGGAGGATGTGCATGCGGGTCTTGAAGGCGCTGTCGCTGTAGATGCTGCCGATGCGGATCCAGTAGCTGACGACTTCCATCGAGCCATTGCGGTCCAGCGCGATCATGCGTTTGCCGATGATGGCTTGCTGGCTGGTGCTGCTGGTGACGCCGAAGGTGTGATCCTGGATGTTCTTGACCGCATAGCCTTGGGCGGGGTAGCACAGCTCGGGGCGGTGGATCTTGACTTCCTGGCGCTGGTGCTTGCCCCAGGCCACGGCCACACCAATTTGAT
>Ga0265327_10004495_pt1 | contig 12315 bp, 11 predicted proteins | sample 41621metaG_FD_202089 | JGI IMG/M metagenome (GOLD analysis project Ga0265327, IMG submission 202089) | Rhizosphere microbial communities from Carex aquatilis grown in University of Washington, Seatle, WA, United States - 4-16-21 metaG | ecosystem: Host-associated > Plants > Roots > Rhizosphere...
CCACTCGACCTCTACCGCGCGCTGCGGTCGGTCAATCCGTCGCCCTACATGTTCATCCTGGAGGCGGGCGACTTCTCCATCGTCGGCGCCTCGCCCGAGGTGCACGTCCGGCTGACCGACGGCCGCGTGGAGATCCGTCCCATCGCCGGCACCCGCAAGCGCGGCGCCACCACCGACGAGGATCATGCCCTGGAGAAGGAGCTGCTGGCCGACGAGAAGGAGCGCGCCGAGCACCTGATGCTGGTGGATCTCGCCCGCAACGACATCGGCCGGGTCTGCCGCTACGGCTCGATCCACGTGCCCGAGTTCATGGTCGTGGAGCGCTACTCCCACGTGATGCACATCGTCTCCCAGGTCGAGGGCACCATCGCCTCCGAGAAAAACGCCTACGACCTCATGCGGGCCACGTTCCCCGCCGGCACCGTTTCAGGGGCACCGAAGATCCGGGCCATGCAGATCATCGCGCAGTGCGAACCGACGCAGCGGGGATTCTACGCGGGCGCGCTCGGCTATTTTGGCTACGACGGGAACATGGACACCTGCATCATGCTCCGCACCGCCCTGCTCAAGGACGGCCAGATCCACATCCAGTCCGGCGCCGGCATCGTGGCCGACTCCGTTCCGGCCAGCGAATACCAGGAAACCATCAGCAAGGCCTCGGCCCTCCTGAAGGCGGTGGCCATGGCCGAGCAGTTCTAGGCCCTGGATTTTCAGATCTGCGCTAGTATGGCGCAAACGAAGGCCGAAGTGTGCCAAGTGCCCGTTGTAAAAATGCCCTTTTAGGCATCCTAGCCCCGTGTTCGGGCGTCTATGACTTGGAACGGCCCAAGCTGGGGAACAATTCTCCCACTCGAGTCTCTTAACATTAGCAAAGAACTTATCATGCCCGCCAAGTTCAAGTCCCTCAGTACCGTCCTAGACGCCGAGGACTCGTCACCCGCCCTCCGGGTTGAACTGCCCGATGCGCCGCCGTCCTTTCTCGAACGATCCGAACCCGTTGCCGCCGAGGCTCCTATCCCTCACGGTGAACGCAGCAACCTCCAGCTTTACCTGCAGGAAATTGGCAAGACCCCCCTCCTGACCATCCAGGAGGAGATCCAGTTGGCCAAGCGCATCCGCCGCGGCGACAAGGCGGCCCGGGATCACATGATCTCGGCCAATCTGCGCCTGGTGGTGAAGATCGCGATGGACTACAAGGACTTCGGCCTGCCGCTGCTGGACCTGATCAGCGAGGGCAACATCGGCCTGGTCAAGGCGGTCGAGCGCTTCGACCCGCGCAAGGGCGGCAAGCTCTCAACCTACGCCGCGTGGTGGATCAAGCAGTCCATCAAGCGCGCTCTCGCCAACCAGTCCAAGACCATCCGACTGCCCGTCCATCTGGTGGACAAGATTTCCAAGATGCGGCGCACGGCGATGAAGCTCACCGAGGAACTCGGCCGCGAGCCCACCGACGAGGAGTTGGCGATCGAGCTGCAGATCCCGACCAACAAGGTCGCGCACCTGAAGTCCGTCAGCGTCCGCCCGGCCTCGCTCGACGCCCCGGTCGGCGAGGACGGTGACTCGGCCACCTTCGGCGAGATCGTCGGCGACGACAACGCGGTCAGCCCGTACGACGGCCTGCGCGACAAGAACCAGTCCTCCGACCTGCGGGCCATGGTCGATTCCCTCGACGAGCGCGAGGCCGAGATCATCCGGCTGCGTTTCGGCCTCGACGGCAAGGACGAGCTGACGCTCGAGGAGGTCGGCAAGAAGTTCAACGTCACCCGCGAGCGCATCCGCCAGCTGGAATACCTCGCCCTCTCGAAGATGCGCCGCGCCATGGCCAAGCACGAGGCCGTCCGCACCGTCGAGGAAATCGAGGAGGACGAGCGCATCCGCCAGCGCAACGCCATCATCCGCGAGTTTGTCGAGGCCAAGTCCCGCAAGGCGACCAAGTCGGGACGCAACTGAGCGCATTCTCCCTCCACCCAACATTCCCGAGGCCGGCCATCCCGCCGGCCTCGGTCGTTTCATGGGGTCGACGCCTGCCGGCTTCACCCCGGCCCCGGGCAACCGGCCTCATTTGCTCCGCGTGACGATCAGGCAGAGATTCTGCGTGGCCTGCTGGCTCAGCTTGAACTTGATGTCGCGGGCGCGGTCCGCGGGAAACACGACGCCCTTGGCGTGATAGGACTCGCGGTCCTCGCCCACGGCAAAGGTGATGTCCAGCGTCTGGGCCGCATTGAGGCGGTTGTAGACGCGGGCCTGCACCAGGATCTCGGTCGGGCTGACCTCCGTGGCGATGAGATTGGGCATGGACACGCCGCCCGTGAGGACCAGTCGGTAGCCCATCTTGTTTTCCGGAAAGATCGTGCCGCGCTCGGTCCGGAAGGGCGAGGAGACGCCCTTGGCCTCGCTCACGCTGATGTTGGTGTACTCGCGCTCGGTCTCGACCACGGGCGCCGCCACCGGCTTGGGCTTGACCACCACCGGAGGCGGCTCCGGCACCGTTTCGCAGCCGGCAAAAGCCAGGCTGAAGATGCTGAGCAGGGCGAGGGCAAGCGGTCTGGATTTCACGGGGGAGGTAAAGTGGGGCCACTACAAGCCTGATGCCAACGCAGCAGGCACTGGGTCTCTTGTGGAATTCGACCCGCTTGGCAATCCCACGGCTCGTGTCGCCCGCGCCATCCCAAAAAAAAGCCGCCCATCCCGCGGAACGGGAGGGCGGCTTGAAGTGAGCGAAGGGGGCTTATTCCTTCTTCGAGGCCTCGTCGAGGATGTCGCCGAGGTTCATCATGTCGGTGCCGCTCTGGCGGTTGAGCGCCTCGTAGGCGGTCGTCTCGGCCGCGAGCTGCTCGGCGCTGTAGTTGGCCGCCTTGATACTCAGGCCGAGGCGACGCTCGTCGCGATCGATCTTGATCACGCGGGCGCTGACCTGCTGGCCGGGCTTCAGGACGTCCTTCACCTTCTCGATGCGCTCCTCGCTGATCTGCGAGATGTGCACGAGGCCGTCGATGCCGTCCTTCAGCTCCACGAAGGCGCCGAATGACGTGAGCTTGGTGACGGTGCCCTGCACGACGTCGCCGATGCGGAAGAAGGAGTCGATGTCCGACCACGGGTCGGTGCCGAGCTGCTTCATGCCGAGGCTGATGCGCTGCTGGGAGGAATCCACGTCGAGCACGATCGCGTCCACCTCGTCGCCCTTCTTGAGGACTTCGGAGGGATGGTTGACCTTGCGGGTCCACGACATGTCGGAGACGTGCACCATGCCGTCGATGCCCTCTTCCAGCTCGATGAACGCGCCGTAGGTGGTCATGTTGCGGACCTTGCCGCGGACGCGGGCGCCGATCGGGTAGTTGTGGCGGACCATGTCCCACGGATTCGGCTCCAGCTGGCGGAGGCCGAGCGAGATCTTCTGCTCCTCCTTCTGGATGCCGAGGACCACCGCATCGAGCTCCTGGCCGACCTTGAGCAGCTCGGAGGGCTTGGTGATGCGCTTTGTCCAGGACATCTCGGTGATGTGCACGAGGCCCTCGACGCCGGGTTCGATTTCCACGAACGCGCCGTAGGGCACGAGGTTGACGACCTTGCCGTGGACCTTGGCGCCGACCGGGAACTTCCGGTCGATCTCGTCCCACGGGTTCTTGGTGGTCTGCTTGAGGCCGAGGGAGACGCGCTCTTTCTCGCGGTTCACCTCGATGATCATGACCTGGATCTCCTCACCCTGCTTGAGCATTTCGGAGGGGTGCGAGATGCGGCCCCAGCTCATGTCGGTGATGTGGAGCAGGCCGTCCATGCCGTCGAGGTCGATGAAGGCGCCGAAGTCGGTGATGTTCTTGACCACGCCCTTGCGGATCTGGCCGGGCTGGATGCTCTCGAGCAGGTTGCGGCGCTTGCTGGTGCGCTGCTCCTCGATGAGCTCGCGGCGGGAAAGGACGATGTTCTTCCGGTCGAGGTTGATCTTGAGGACCTTGAAGTCGTAGGTCTGGCCCACGTACTGGTCGAGGTTCTTGGGGGGCTGCACGTCGATGTGCGACGCGGGCATGAAGGCATCGACGCCGATGCTGATGATCAGGCCGCCCTTGACCTTGGCCTTGACGCGGCCGGAGACCACGGAGCCCTCGGGAAACTTGGTGAGGATGTTGTCCCAGTTCTTCTTCTGCTCGGCGAGGTCGAAGGACAGCACCGGGGCGCCGTTCTTGTCCTCGAGCTTCTGGACGAGCACTTCGATCGTGGAACCGATCTGCAGCTCGCCAATGTCGATGAACTCGTTCGCGGGAACCAGGCCTTCGGATTTGCCGCCGATGTCGACGACGACTTCGTTCTGGCGGATTTCGGTGATGGTGCCCGGGACAATGGCGCCTTCCTTCAGTTTATCGAAGGCCGACTGCGCGAGCAGATCTTGCATGACTGAACTCATATGCGGAAACCGGCAAACGGGCACCCTGCTCCGCAGGCACCAATCCACCGGGGAAGGTCCCGCCGCTAAGCGGAACCGTGGGTTGACTGTTGAACTGACGTGAAAAGCCGGCGGGAGCATCGCGGCGACGCCAGCTTGACCGATAACCTATGCCGCGAACGGTCAGAATCGCCGACTATTCACACCGCCGGCAAGCCCTAATTTAGCGGGCCGTGTCGGGAATCTCGACGCCCTCGCGCAGCACCTGGTCGAGGGCCGCAAAGTACGCATCATAAAGGCCATGCGACCGGAGCGCCTGATCCGTCGCACCGGCACTGAGGTCACCCTCGACCTGCTCGTGGAGCAGCAACGCAACCTCGGTGTGCTTTTCGTCCACGTTCCGCAGCCGGACCTCAAAGGAGTACTGGCGGACCTGATTGAAGGCATCCTCGTTGTGCAGCCCGCTGCGCCCATTGACGATGCCCTGGGCCTGCGCCGACTTCGTGATCACGAAATCAATCTTCTTCATCGCCTGCTGGGCCGCGTAATACGTCGTGCGGTAATCCGACTCCACGACCTTGGTCTGGGGTGGCACCGCCGAGTAACGCTCGGAAAGCGAGGGCAGCGGCTCGATGGACTCGCAGCCCGCGAGCAGCAGCAGGGAACCCAGCAGGAGAATCAGGCGTTTCATGGTCAGGCGGGTTGTTGCTGGGAGATACAATGCAGCGTACCCAGCCCCCACACAAGCTCCACGCAGTCAATCGGGACCATCTCCCGGCCCGGGAAACACCCCGCCAAAATTTCCGCCGCCGCCGCATCGCGCCGCGGCTGGCGAAACGCCGGCATCAGCACCGCGCCGTTGATCACGAGGAAATTCGCATAGCTCGCCGGCAGCCGCTGCCCCTCGCAGTGCACCGCCGCCGGCATCGGCAGCTCCACCAGCTTGAATTTTTTCCCCGCGGGCGTGCGCAGGTCCTGCAGCCGCCCGAGATTTTCCTGCAGCACGCGGCAGTTCACATCCCGCCGATTCCGTTCCACCACCGTCACGATTCCGTCCTCGCGGAAAAACCGCGTCAGGTCGTCCACGTGGCCGTCGGTGTCGTCGCCCACGATGCCGTCGCCGAGCCAAAGAATCTGCCGCACGCCCAAATTGTCCCGGAGCAGCTGCTCGATCTCCGCCCGCGACAGTGCCGGATTCCGGTTGGGATTCAGCAGGCAGGACTCGGTCGTGAGGAGCGAGCCCGCGCCGTTCACGTCGATCGAGCCGCCCTCGAGGACGCGGTTGATCTCGAACCGCCGCAGCCGGAGCGCCCGGGCGATCTTCGGCGGGATGGTGTTGTCGAGGTCGTACGGCGGATACTTGCCGCCCCAGGCGTTGTGCTGCCAGTCGGTGACCGCCACCTCGCCGGTGCGTCGGTGCTTCACGAAGATCGGCCCGTGGTCGCGGCACCACGCGTCGTTGGTCGGATGATCGTGGAACGTCACCCGCGCCAGGTCCGCCCCGGCGCGGCGCACGAGCGAAAGCGCGCGGGCCTGCAGCGGGCGCGCGAGGTTGATGCGGACATCCTCAAAGCGGCTGATCGCCGCGACAATCTCCGCGAACTTTGCGGGGATCGGGCGGAAATGTCCCGGCCAGGTCCGGCGGTTGTGCGGCCAGGACAGCCAGACCGCGGCCTGCGGCTCCCATTCCGCCGGCATCCGGAAGCCGAGTGCCGCGGGCGTCTGCTGGGGCGACGCGGACATGGGTCAGTCGACGAAGCGCTTGGTGAGGTCGCCGTAGGCGTCGATGCGCCGGTCCCGCAGGAAGGGCCAGTGCGTGCGCGTGACGTCCACCTGCCCGAGATCCACGGGCACGAGGAGAATCTCCTCCCGGTCCGGGCTGGCCTCCGCGAGCATCTGCCCGCTGGTCCCGGCCACGAAGCTGCGGCCCCAGAATTCCAGGCCGTCGCCGCCGACGGGCCGCTCGAGCCCGATCCGGTTGACCGCGGCGACGAAGCAGCCGTTCGCGACCGCGTGACCCTGGTGGCTGATGCGCCACGCCCCGTGCTGATTCGCGCCGTGGGCTTTCTTTTCCTTGGGATGCCAGCCGATCGCCGTGGGATAGAACAGGATCTCCGCGCCCTGCAGCGCGGTGAGCCGCGCGGCCTCGGGATACCACTGGTCCCAGCAGATCAGCACGCCGATGCGGCCAAACTTCGTCTGCCAGGCCCGGAAGCCGGTGTCGCCCGGCGTGAAATAGAACTTCTCGTAGTAAAGCGGGTCGTCCGGGATGTGCATCTTGCGGTAGATGCCGAGCAGGCTTCCGTCCGCGTCGATGATGACCGCCGTGTTGTGGTAGAGTCCCGCCGAGCGCTTCTCGAACAGCGACGCGACCACCACGACCCCGTGCTGCTGGGCGAACTTCTGCCACGCCACCGTGCTCGGCCCGGGGATGGGCTCGGCCAGCGCGAAGTTCGCGTGGTCCTCGCTCTGGCAGAAGTACTGCGAGCAGTGCAGCTCCTGCGTGCAGATGATCTGGGCGCCGCGCTTGGCGGCCGTTTCCGCCAGGGCCAAGGTCTTCCGCCGGTTCGCCGCCGGCCGGGCGGAGCAGGCGTGCTGCAGGAGACCGAGCGTGACCTTCATGGCGGGAGCGCGGCGGCGCTCAGTAGACGACCTTGTTCAGCGGGTACTCGACGATGCCCTCGGCGCCGAGCGCCTTGAGCTGGGGAATGATTTCCCGGACCACGCTCTCGTCGATGATGGTCTCGAGCGCGATCCAGTCGGGCGAGCTCAGCTGGGAGATGGTCGGGTTGCGCAGCGCCGGCAGCGTGCGCACCACGGAGTCGAGCGCGGACTTCGGCAGGTTCATCTTCAGGCCGACCTTGCTCTCGGCCTCCAGCGCGCCGCGCAGCAGCAGGGCGATCGTCTCGATCTTCTTCCGCTTGGCGGGGTTCGCCCAGCTGGCCTTGTTGGCGATGAACTTGGTGTTCGTCTCGAGCAGCGTGTCGATGATCCGGAGCTTGTTTGCCCGGATGGAATTTCCGGTCTCGGTGATGTCCACGATGGCATCGACCAGGTCGGGGACCTTCACCTCGGTGGCACCCCAGGAGAACTCCACCTCGGCGGCGATCTTCTTGGTGGCAAAGTAGCGGCGGACCGTGCCCACCAGCTCGGTGGCCACGCGCTTCCCGGCGAGCTGCTCGGGCTTGGTGATGGCGGAGGACTCGGGCACGCACAGCACCCAGCGCGACTTCTGCACCGAGGCGCGGCTGTAGATCAGGTCGCAGACCTCGACCACGTCGGACCCGTTTTCCTGGATCCAGTCAAAGCCGGTCAGGCCGCAGTCGAAGAAGCCGTGCTCCACATACCGGCTGACCTCCTGCGCGCGGATGAACCGGCCGTCGAGCTCCGGGTCGTCGATCGACGGCTTGTACGAGCGGGAGCTCGTCGCAATCTTCCAGCCTGCCTTCGCGAACAGGCTCTTGGTGGACTCCTCCAGGCTGCCCTTCGGCAGGCCCAGCATCAGCAATGGCTTTGGGTCGGACACGCGGTCAAGGCACACTCGGCAATTTGAACCTTCAAGTAAATTCGGGGTCGGTAGGGTAAAGCCCCCTCCTATTGACATTACCCACCCCGAACCTAGTAAGGGGCATTGACAAGCAACTCTTTGCCCATGCGCACAGAACCTAAACCCCTCGTTGTCGTGGTGGAGGACGAGGCCGAACTCGCCAAGCTGATCGCTGTGCACCTTGAGCGGGCGGGAATGCAGACCCAGATCTGCAACCGCGCGGCGCATGCCCTGAGCTTCCTCAAGAAGAATTTCGCGAACCTCCTGCTGCTCGACATCACCCTGCCCGACCAGTCCGGTTTCTCGCTGATGGAGGATCTGAAGGCCGCGGACATCACCGTGCCGGTCATCTTCCTCACCGGCAACGTGGACGAGCCCAACAAGGTCAAGGGGCTCAACATGGGCGGTGACGACTACATCACGAAGCCGTTCAGCTACGCCGAGCTCGTGGCCCGCATCCATGCGGTGCTGCGCCGCACTGAGTCCAAGGGCGACCTCAACGTCACCAAGAACGTCCGCCTCAACGACGAGCCCTTCGAGTTCTGCGGCGCGCAGATCAGCCCAATCCGCCTCGAGATCACGTTTCCCAGCCACCCGGTCCGCAAGCTGGGCCGCAAGGAGCTCGGCATCCTCTCCTACCTCAACGAGCACCGTGGCGCCGTCATCACCCGCCAGGCCCTCATCCACTCGGTCTGGGGCGTGCACGCCGACATCAAGAGCCGCTCGCTCGACCAGTACATCGTCAAGGTGCGCGAGCTCTACGCGGAGCACGGCCTGACGCTCGACGCCTTCCGCACGGTCCACGGCATCGGCTACATCTTCGATCCGGACAACGTGGCCAAAGAGGGCCGCTGAGCCCTCTCGTTCGCTCCATCTCCGCCGGCTGCGCCGGCGATCTCGCTCGCGCCGCGGCTTACGGCAGCAGCTGGCAGGCTTCCCACACGCGCTCGAGCGCGGCGTTCAGGTGATCGCGACGCTGCGGGCCGCCGAGGGGCTTGTTGGCCTCGATCCGGGCGATCCAGGTCGTGATCAGCTCGGTGTTGTAGGCCTGCATGACCATTTCGAGCGCCTTCTCTTTGCCAACCTTGTCGGCGATGGCCTTCATCAATTGTTTCTTATCCATGGCGGGGCGGGTTGATCCTTTGTCGGGTTTTCCGGGATGATTTGCAAGGTCGGCGTTGGGTCACCGTTAGATGGCTAAAACAGCTCGCGCTGCACATAGCGGCCGCGCGCCTCGGCCAGCGCGGACCGCATCTCCATCTCCTCCAGCAGGCGAAACAGCTCCCCGGCCCGCACCTCGGCGGGCTCCGCCGCGACGGTGGGCAGCGCCAGGTTGAGCGTCGTGAGCCGCCGGTTCAGCCGCAGGCGCTCGGCGTCGGCCCGCACGGGTTCCTGGAAACGGTCCGGCTTCAGTTCGCCCGCGTGGCTGATCACGCCCTCGAGACTGCCGAATTCCGCCAGCCACTTCGCCGCGGTCTTCGGGCCGACTCCCGTGATGCCCGGGATGTTGTCCGACGTGTCGCCCACCAGCGCGAGGTAGTCGGCGATCTGGCTCGGCGGGACGCCGAACTTCTCCTTCACGCCGGCCGCATCCAACACGCGCCAGCCAAGCTTGGGATTCGCCGAGGGCGGCGGCAGCAGGATTTTGATGCGATCGTCCACGATCTGCGCAAAATCCTTGTCGGCGCTGACAATCAGCACCTCGTGGCCCGCCTGCGCGAGCGCCACCGCCTGCGACGCCAGCAGGTCGTCCGACTCGACGCCGTCCTGCTCGATCCCCACGAGCCCCATCGCCCGCGTGAACGCCTTGATCGGGTCGATCTGCTTCTGCAGCGCCTCGGGCATCTCCGCCCGCTGCGCCTTGTACTCGGCGTGCAGCGCCAGGCGGTCCTGCGACCCGCCCAGATCGAAGAACACGAGCGTCGCCAGGGGCTGCTCCTGGTCGGCGAGCCGCCAGAGCGACTTCACCCAGCCATGCAGCGCGCCCGTCGGGAAACCGTCCGCGCGGGTGAGTTCCGGCACTGCGTAAAAGCAGCGGTAGGCCAGATTGAATCCGTCAACGAGCAGCCATTTCGCCATGCCGAAGCGAAGCCCAGCGCGCGCCGGTGGTCAAGGAGCCGGGTGATGCTTCAGTCCCCCGCCGGGATTCACCAGGCTCGCCGTCACGAAGATGAGCAGGTTCCGCTTCTGCATCGTCTCCCCCTTCGAGCGGAACAGCCGGCCGAGCAGCGGCAGGTCGCCGAGGATCGGGACCTTGTCGCGCACCTTCTTCACTTCCTCGCGGGTCAGCCCGCCCATCATGAGCGTCGCCCCGTCCCAGAGCGTCACGCGGGTCGCGATGTCGCGCACCGAGAAGATCGGCTGATAAAACCCCGACGGCACCGTCACGGTGGTGCTGCCGGAGATCGCGATGCTCGGCCCGCCGTACTCCACGAAGCCGTCGAACTCCGTCACGCGCGGGTTCAGGTCGAGGCTGATGCGATAGTCATCGTCCTCCACCGTCGGGGTGACCTTGAGCTCCACCCCGACATTGCGCGACGTGAACTCCTGCGGCGTGCCGGCGGTGATGGCCACGCCCGCCGATCCGCCGCCGCTCGCGCTGCCCGTGCCCACCTGGCTCTGCGTCTGGCCGAAGCTCTGCGGGTACCGCATCTCCTGCGCCACCGTGATCGTCGCCGGATTGCCCGACAGCACGGTCACCTTCGGCGCGCTCAGCAAATCCGTGCCCTGCTTCTGCGACAGCGCGCGCACGACGGCGTTGACGTCGAACTCCCCCACCACGCCGTGCAGGGTGGCCAGCGGCCCGGCCGCCGCGGCCAGCTCGGACGCGCCTGGGAGCTGCGGGGCGTTGTTGATGATTGGGACGTTCAGCGCGGGCGTGACCACGCTGCCGCCGTCGGCCGCAGTCGTCGTTCCCTCGGGACGGACAATCCCGCCCTGCTGGCTGCCCGAGCGGCTGGTGAAGGCGTCGGCGAGCGAGCGGTTGCCCGTGGAGTAGGTGGCCTGGACCCGGGCGTTGAGCTGCGTGGCGCGGGTGGTGGCGCCCCAGTTTAGGCCGAGTTCCTCGAGCGCGCCTTCCTGCACCTCCATGAACTTCGCCTCGATGGCCACCTGTCGGACATCGTCGTACCGCGCGAGCAGCCGATGCATGCGCTCCAGGTTGCGCGCCGTCTGCGTGACGATCAGCGCCGCGCCGTCGTACGCCAGGCTCGCACCCGGGGTGTCGTCAAAGTTGACCCCGGCCAGCTGCAGGAAGCGCCGCATGGCCGCGGTCTCACTGCCGAGGGAGGCCGCCGGCATCTCCGGGCCGGCCGGTGCGGTCGTGGCCGGCCCCGCCTTGCCGGCCGGGTTCACCGCCGGAACCGTCCCCTGCCCGGTCATGCGCAGCACCGTCGCCCGCGTCACCGGAAAGAACTCCGTGTCCAGGGCAACCGAGTCGCCCTCGGGCCTAAGGATGACGGCGTCGTCCTTGATCTCATAATGGTAGCCCACCGCCTCCGTCACGAAGTCGAGCGCGCGCCGCAGCGTGACGTTGCGCAGCATCAGCGTCACCCGCGGCGCCTGGCCGCTTGGATCGAGCAGGACCAGGTTGACCCCCTTCACCGAACTCTCCGACGGGTCGAACTCCTCCGCGGCCGAGCTCAGCGCGGCCACGACCTGCCCGAGCGGCACGCGGGAGAAGCTGACCGTCGGCAGCACGATCCCGTCGAGCTTGACGATCATCGGGGACGGCGCCGTCAGCGTTGCCGACTCACCTTCCCGGGCGCGCTGCGCGTCCGGCCGCTGCCAGCTGCGGCCCACCTCGCGCAGCAGTTCGCGGTGGGTCTGGTCACGTGCCTCTGGCGCCACGGGAACCTCCCGGACGGCCGCGGAGGCCGGCAGCGCCGGCAGGGCCGCAGCCAGCGACAGCAGGCCACGGACGAATTGAACCAACGGCACAGCTCCTCGCTTTGGCAGGATTTTCATGGATAAACTCACTCGTCGGACTCATCTGCCGCCGGATCGGCAGCAGGACGGGGCACGAGCCGGATCAACGCCTCATCCTCCCCCACCTGACGGACCGACACTGCAGCCGGATCGGATTCAATCTGCTCAATTCGGTAGTCACCCTCGACTGCCGTGATCACATCGCCCGTCCGAACCTCGCGCGAAACCTTCTCTCCCGCCGGCCCGGACTGCACCAGTGCCACAAGTTCATCCATGAGCGCATCCTCCCCGCTCACGAGATCCTGCTCCCGGCCGGTGCCGTCCTTCACCTTTGCCTGGCCGGCCCACGCCGGCATGGCATCCAGCGCATCGCCGCCAGTCAGTGGTCGGCGCTCGACGGACAACGCCAGGAGCGTCAATCCGAGCACCGCGCACTCCGCCCCGGGACTCAGCAGAACTGTTT
>Ga0265327_10004496_pt1 | contig 12314 bp, 15 predicted proteins | sample 41621metaG_FD_202089 | JGI IMG/M metagenome (GOLD analysis project Ga0265327, IMG submission 202089) | Rhizosphere microbial communities from Carex aquatilis grown in University of Washington, Seatle, WA, United States - 4-16-21 metaG | ecosystem: Host-associated > Plants > Roots > Rhizosphere...
AAATCTCGGGCGAAGGAAACGCCGAATTGCTCGACGACGGCTCCATTGAGATCGAGTTCGAATACGACAGCGGCGACGAAGCCGTCCTCAAAGCCAAGCGAGACTGATTTTCAACAGCCTGCTAGGGCCGTAAGCTGTGCGAAGTTCAATTCGTCCCAGGGGTCGGGTTCGGGATTGAGCGTCTCCAACTTTTGGAGCCGTGCTTCAACGCTTCGTTGCATTGCGCACCTCTTCGGCCCGTTCGGATGCATTGATGAATCGCTCAACCAATTCGGCTGCTTTGGGTTCTATGGGCTGCTCTCTCATCGCTCGCCAGCGTGCCAGTTTTTCTTCGGGACCCGGTTCGCGCCAGTCGCCGCGCCGCCGCGCGGCAATACGTCGTCGAGCCCGCCAATGGGCGGGAGGTCGATTTCGACTGATCGCGACTTCCGGGCCGGGCAGATTCTGTCGAGGATGATTCTCGCCGCGGCCATGTCGCCGCCCTTGGCCGCCGAGACAACGGCCTTCACGACTGCCTCGGCGTCGTCTTCCATTAGCTTCTCGGCAAGCTGCGTGATCCGGCTCCGCAGGCCCTTAGGCTTGCCTTTGGGGTTGCCGGATTGGCCGGGCTGGAAACGCCCCGCGCCCTGCTTCTGCTGGGAATTATCAGGCGAGGTCACAGAGTCACCCGATTCGCGTGACGCCAGCGGAGCCCGTGCTGGCGGGGGCGCCGACGTTCGTTAATAGGGGGGCGGCGGTTGCGTGGCGCTGCGCTTGCAGGCGGCCCGCATAGTCGCGACGCTTCAGCACCTCGACCAATTCGTCGGCGAGCATTTCAGACCAACCCTCGCAGCCGGCATTGGCGAACAGGGCCGCAAGCGCTGGGCGGATGGCGTCAGGACCGGGAGGCGGCGGCGGTGAAGCGGCGAAGCGACGCCTCGGGACTTCCTGGGCTGCGATGTCGGCAAGGGCCTTGTCGACGATCTCAGCGCCCTCTTTGGCTGATAGGCTGAATTTCTTAGCGCTCATCTGCTTTCCTTTGAGTTCGTGAGTTTTTGCATTCCGGCGACGGCGATCAGCGCCGCCTCGGCGCGGTCACAGTCGCATTTGCGGGCGAAGAGAGAGGCTTGGACAGGCCAGCGCCGAATTGCCTCGGAGCGGGCGCTATCCTTGTTCTCCTTGCCGGGCGCTATGTTGGCGGCACGTTTCCATGTGACCGGCGCAACCATCGTGAGGGGAATGCCGGCGGCGGCGCAGACGCCTTCGATAATCCCGCGCGTCCGACCAAAACCGAATGCGCCAGCCTTGGAGTCAGTCGGGCGAGCCGTGACGAGTTCGCAGTATGCGGCGCGGGCTTGAGTCGAATAGATGATGCTGGCCAGTAGGGCGGGATTCACCGCGCGGCGTCCCTTCGCGCCGTCCTCCAGCGTCGGCGTGTCGTGGACTTCGACAAGCTCTCCGTCGACCGTCAGGACTGCGATGGCGCCATCAAGGCCGGGATCGATTCCGAGGATGCGCGTCATCGGAGGCTGGACCCTTTAATCGCAATGCCACAACAGCATCCGGTGTGCTCGAAGCAGTACCACGGAGGCACGGGATAGACGGTCCAGCCGAAGGCGCTGAGCTTGGAGCCCACGCGAGCCAGCTCCTTCTCGGCCTCCCCTTCTTCGCAATAGTTGGCGAAAAGAAACGCGACCTCCCCAAGGCGTTGGAGCGCGCGCCTATGGTCGAGAATCCCCTGGGTCTCGAAGCTGTCTCGAAGGAAAGCCTTTGTGTATCCTCTGCGTCGCCAGCCCGCCGCCTTGCAAAAATCCCGGACTTCTTTGTCGAACATTGCGACTGTCTCCCTATCGGTCCGCTGCGTCGGCGATTGCGCCAAGCAGTGAAGCCGGAGCGCCGTCGAGGCAGGCGCACCAGCGATCGGTCGAGTGCTCCCGGACGGCCCGCGCGTTGCGGGCATCGGCCTCGGCTTGCCGTGCGGCTGGATCGAAGACAGGGTGAGCGGAGGCCAGCGCCCGGGCGACTTTTGAGCCAATGTCGACTCCCAAGACGTTGCTCATCGTCACGCCCTCCCCTCGACAGGCCCGCATTCGAGGCAGCGCCAGATTTCTCGTCCGTAACGATCCGGCCAAGCGAGGGAGGCAAACGCTGCGTTGGTTTGTGTTCTTTCAAGAAGCGGAGCCGCGTGGTTACCGCGTGGTTACAAGCTCGGGAATGAGCGGAGGGAACGGCAAAGAAGCGCCAGAATGGAGCCCTCCTGGAGGAGCGATGCGCGCTATTCTGTCGCCTTCACGAAGGGGCATTTGCCCAAAAAAAGCCCGGCCTTGGAGCAAAGGCCGGACTCGCGTTTTTCCGAGAGGAGTTGAGGCCCTTAATCTCGCTTCGATCAATACTTCGCGAGCACCGGCGCCGGCGCCCACCAGTTGACGTGGTAGTTCATGCCAGCCCGCACGATGTGGCCGTTGAAACGGGCGTTGGTCTGGACCCCGTTCGCGAAAAGCGGGGCCTGTTCGGCGTAAGCCTCGGTGACTAGCTGGAGGCCGTTGAGTTTCACCGAGCCCAGATCGTAATAAAGATATTCCGCCTTGAGGCTCAGGTTCGGCATCAACATCCACTCGACGCCGGCACCCGCAGTCCAGCCCGTGAGAATGTTGTTGAATTGCCCCGCCGCGATGCCCGGATTGGAACACCACCAGCAGCCATTATCAATGCTGGTTATCGCGGCCTTCAATTGCCCTCCGCCATAGGCGAAGCCGCCCGTACCGTAGACGAGCAAAGTCGGCGTGAACAGATAGCCGACGCGAGCGCGTAGCGTTCCGAGGAAGTCGAGGCTCTTCGTGACGCCCGTCGTCGTCGTCGTGAGACAGCGGGTGCCGGTGCAGGAACCACTAAGAATTGGCAACGTGGTCGCCGTGGCCGCCTCGCCGTGAATGCCCGTGCCTTGGATGTCGGTCTCGATGCCGACGAGGAAGCTGGAGCCCCACTGATAATTGTAGCCGAACTGGCCGCCGCCGATGAAGCCGTCACTGTTGATGGACAAGAAACTGTTGGCGCCAGCGGCCTCCGCATTCTGCAACGGCCCGGGGCCGCTGCCACAATCGCCGTTATGTCCCTGACCTCGAACACATGTCCAGACGGGTCCAGCCACGGTGTTGATGGATTGGTCGCCGCCGAAGCTGTAGCCAGCGTTCAGACCGGCATAGAAGCCCGTCCACATCGGGGGCGGGGGCGGCGGGACGAAGACGGGGCCCTTGCGGCTGGGCAGGTCGGCGGCGAGGGCCGAACCAGCGGACAGCGCCATCGCCAGCGCGAGAGCAAAAACGTTCTTTTTCATGATAGTCCCCTTTTGAGGATCGTGGGTCTTAGCCACAGCCGCGGCAAATCCGCTGCATGACATGGCGATGACGCTGACGCATTCCTTGGTCTAAGGGAAGAGGAACATGGCTGTTAAGACGCCTCGATATGTGATTTTCAAAAGGTGTTACAAATATAGCACAGTCTTATAAGTAACTTTACGGTGTGGCACATTTACAACATATCAAGTCGAGCTTCCCGAACGGCTCGATTGGCATGCAACGTTTCGCCAATTTGCCGCCTTTCCGCCGGCGGCCGCCGTCGAACGCGGCGTTGGAGGACGACGAGATGGCAAATGACCGGCGCGATTGCGGAATGAACGGCAGAAAAGGGTCAAATTGGAACCGCCCGCAGGGACGATTCGCAGAGATTCGATCACGTCAAGGGTTGGTCACATTCTGAGGCTATGCACTATAAATATTTTGTCTTGTGGCGGCGTAGCCATGAGGAGGTTGGCATGAAGAATGTGGGCAAGAGCTTGGGTGACCGGCGTGAGCATTTATTGCAGTGGGAACTCGAAGTCGTTCAAGCCGCGATAGAGCGCGCAGCAGGTGCCCAAGAAGAATCTGCTGTTTCAAAAGAGTGGTCGGCCAAGCTTCAGCAATGGCGAGACGAGCTCAAAAGCTCCCTCCGGCGACTTCCCGATTGGGCGGCCTGAAGATTTTTCGGCTGGTCGAAACGTTCGCATCACGCATCATGACAAGATGCGCTAAGCCTATGAACGTGAGGCGGCACGTTGTGGAGGTAAATGAATTGGCTGGGTGGCAATTTTGGGTTCGAGATTCCGGACGAATGCGGACGTTTATTGTGGCGTTCCACGATTTTGCGGAGGCGCAAGCGAAGGCGGTTGCCCAAACGAAGGACGGAAGCGTCGTTTCCTATCGGCAAACGCCAGAGAGTCTGATTCCATATCTCCAGCTACCCAGAGAGGAAGTCGCAGAGCTAATTTCGGTTAATATCGGATGCGAGCCCATCGCCGACGGAACGTTGTTGAATGACGAATGCACTTGCTGAGCAAAATCGGATTTCCAATACAGACACTAAACAATGAGAAAGAAGGGCGAGCTTTTTCCCAAAGAACTTAGCTCGACCGGAGCCTTCACAAGGTCCATTTGGGGGTCATCCTGTCACCTTTGCAAAACAGCGATTGCGCCTGATCCGAGAAAACATACGCGCCCATCATGGTGCGGGCTTGCCCTGGCCTCGGTCGCTGGCCACCCCCCCAGCCCCAAAATTCGCTCGCGAGCTCGGCGCAAACCTGCCCAGAAACCGATGTATCAAATTTCCTGAATTCCTCGTCAGCCGTCTGCCAATCTTGTTTTCGACGCATCCAAAGAGCGTCGGTGGGCAAAAATAGCTTCGGCGTGAGCATGTGTGACCGTTTGAGGCCTGGCTAAGCAGCGATCGGGCTGTGCTGGAACTTTCACCCGGCGCTAGGAGTTGTTCAACACGTTATTTGAAGACGGAGATCTGAGATGAAAAACTGGCTTCGCTGTAGCGCCCTCGCTGTTGGGGCAGTAACGGCGCTGTTGGCAGGATTGCCATCAGCATTTGCACAGGCCCAAGTTCGCGGGTTCGTGGCAGTTTTGGAGACGATTGGAGAAAGTCCTGCGGCGCGCGAGGCAGTGATTGCGCTTGCAGAGAAAAGCCCAGCATTGCGAGCGCTAGCGGCTGAGCTCGGGCTGTCCATTGCACAAAAAAGCGCTCCCAAGGAGCTATTGTTGGGGTTTGAAAAACTAGGTGCTGCGCAGCGAGGGGCAATCATATTACATGATCCAGAGCTCAGCCAGACACTGCTTTCTTCGGGGCGTTTATCTAAATCCATAAGCGATCAAAGTAATATTGTTTCTAGTTTTAATTCCATGCGGCAGATCGGTGTAGGTAAAGAGGAACTCCCCAGGTGGATGAAAGCTAATTCTGACCCCCTTCTGCTGGATCCTTCAACCGGGAGGGTGTTCGATGCCAATAACCTAAAGGAGTTAAGGGTGTTAGCTGCTCCATCTGTCGAGAGAGCGCTTGCCGAGAGATTGCTGCTTGCAACTAGAGGGGCAACTAGAGGTGCAGATGTTGAATTATCTGAGCCGTTAAAACTGTGTAGCGCGGGGGTATGCGACGTTAAAACAGAGAAGATATCAATTGGCAGCGCATTTGATAAGGTAAAAGATAAGGTAATCGACAAGGCGACTGATAAGGTGATCGACAAGGCAACAGATGCCGTAATCGATAATGTGACAAAATACACTGCGACGGGAGCGGTTGGAATTGAAGCAAAAAACGAATTACAGAAATGCATAGATGATGACAAATGTAGAATAACGTTTGAGGAAAATATAAAAAGCACTCTCGACGCCTTGAAATCCAGGCCCTGAGTGTCGCGACTCGGAGTGGCTGGAGTTGGAACGGCGCTGGCAACAGGCAGCACAGCCTGTTTTGCTCGTCCGAGGCGCATCGAGTGGGAAGTCGTTTGACTGTCGCCCCACGCCACCCGGCAACGGTATGCGTAGTGCGTTTGGTTGTCACGAGTCTGATCGAAAACGACGGGAAAGGTGTGTCTCGATGGCGGGAAACGGGACATTTTTCAACGCTCGGCGTGGCATCGCCGGCTCGTAGCCCTATCTACTCGGCCTGCGGGCGCGGCGGGCTTGCCAGAACCGATCAGTCGGCGCAGGATTGGCTCAAAATCCCAGCCCATCTGACGAATGCCGGATAATTTGTGGCGGAGAGCGCACATGTCTGAATATAGGATCGTCTATCGCCTGACAAAATATCCGTATGCGGATCCGAAAAAGAATCCTAATATAGGCTTTGGAATTGAGATTGGTGGCTTGATATATAAAATAGCACTGGAGCAAGTGTTAGACAAATTGAAGCATGGACTTAAGTTTTATGTCGAAATAAACGGCTTAAAAGCATATGTTGAAGAAGATATAAATAAAACGACTGGACATCATTATATTAGAACAATTCCTGATTATACGCCTCTCGACAATCTCTCAAATGTTCCTGCTCAATACTGTGATTGGCAAGGTTCGGATCCCTACAGCGCAAACGCAGGAGCTGGGTGGGATAATCCTCAGAATTATGTTAATCTTAATTTTGTTGCACAGGGTTGGCAGTATATAAGGAGACACACTAGTTTCGGATATTTGGATACGCATGGCGAAGGTCCGGGGTGCGCTTATGCCGTCGGCTATAATAACTACGATGATACGAACTCGATCGGCTATGGAACAAAGTGAAATATTCTTTACCGGACGTTGATTTCTATTTATTTAGAAGGCCTTGCCGATAAGGTCGTGAGAACTGCGAAATTAACGCTTAAAAGGTCAGCCGCATTCTATAGTGTTGATGATACGGCCAGCAACGTTCCTTCGGCTTTGACTTCCGTATGGAGACTTATTGAGCCTTTTAAATTTGTGGACCCAACTCTCATATCTATTCAGGATATTGGCGCGGTTCCAAACAACGGAGGCCAAACATCGCTCGCCTCTTATGATGCTGGCACACATATTGTTACTCTTGATATAGCAATCGCTGTCTAACATTGGCGACGAAATCCTGATTACAACTTTGGTCTAATGCTAGTCGGCCCAGCTGAAGTAGAACAATACAATAATAATCAGTAATATTCTTGCTATGACGTACAATCCATAGTCGCATCTCAGGATTTGGAAATTCCTTGGTGATGCGCGTAACGCCGCCAGAAGCCGTTTTGGCGGGATTTGCCCGAGAGGGCTTGGTCCGTATGTAACTGCCATGAAATATGCTTGGTCTGTCTCCACGAGAGCGGAAATAGCTCGGGATCGGCAGACGGGCAGTTTAAGGCTAATATCAAGTCTCGGAGATTCTCACTCGGAGAGGGTTCCCGAATCAGCGCGGGATTGATTCAAGTTAAAATGGAGGCGATGCGGTTTTAGCGCTGCCGCTCGGCCGATGAGTAAGTTGTCTGGGGTCAGCGTTCGCACTTTTTGAAGCGGCCGCAGGATTCGGCGGCGACGAGGGGCTATTCGCTTGAAACGCGCAAGGAACTGTCGAGGCGGCGGTCCTAATTCCGCCGAAGTGTTTAACGCATCCTAATCGGCGGCTTCGCAAGCGCAACCTTTGGAGCGTGCGATGAATTTACCCGAAGTCAACAGCGTCGCCGAAGCAGTTTTCGCCAAAGACGACTTCGATATGCCTCCGGAAGCCCCCGAGTTTGAGGGAGAATCTCCTCAGTCAGGCAACAATGCAGCTGCTGCGCTAGGGGTGGTGTCGGAACTCTCCGCGGCCATTAGAGAGCTTGAAGGGCAATCCGCGCAGGCGATTGCGCGCGCACTAGACCATGCCAACTCAACTGCCAAACAGTTGGAGGGCGAAATGGCGAGAGCAGCGTGCGCTGAAGCGGCAGCGCAGGAACTATCCGCAGCGCTGGCGCGGACCCGCTCAGAACTCGAGATCACCCGGCGACAGCTAGCGAACGAATCCGAACAATTGTCCTTGACCAAAGACCGCCTGCGCTTGGCCGAGGAAGAAGTGAGAGCCGCTCAACGGCAGAGGACGGAGGCGAATGTCAAAAGCGAACAAATTGTAGAAGGGATTCGAGCCCAACTTCGCCGCCGCGAAAATCTACCCGCGCCGAACCAAACACCTCCCAGCTTCGACAAGAGTCGCTTCGGTGATGTCCGGGTCGGCCCCCACCATCGCGTTCGTTTGCCGCTGAATAGCAAAGCTGGTCCAGATTGGACCGAGACTCCAAGGGCATAAAAAGTCTATTCACGCGTGTAAGGCGATAGATGCGCCAGAAGCGGCCGTTCGTGAAATTCAGACTGCACATGGGCGAGAGGATCTATTCCCAAGCGCCAGGCCCCGCCACCCCTACCAGCGCGCCGGGTGCTCCGCCGCTGACCCAAAGGCCGCCTATGAACCAACATTCCACTTGGATCACCCGATGGGGGCCGGCCACGCGTGTCGTGATCGGGAGTTGGCAACGCCACTACAACACCGGGCGTCCGCATGGATCGTTGGGCTACAAACCGCCGGCGCCGAAGTCTTCATCCCGGCCTTCGCCGCGCAAAGGCCCACAATGCGCCAACATACCAGCTGGACCCGTCGCTGGGGGCCGATCACAGACTACAATCTCTACGGACTCACGGATACGCTAATCAGCCCGCTGTTGACGGTGACGGTGGTGCCTGCCGGCAAACCGGTAGTATACGGAGGCGGTACCGCCTTGCCGTTTGCGGTTACGGTCGTGGTCGTTTTGCCGTTCACGGTCGACTTGACTACACTCGTCGTATTCCCGTTGACGGTGACGGTTGTTGTCGCGGTTGCGATGTTCCCTGTCGTTTTGCCGATCGTTTGCGAACTCGTCGCATGTACGTTCGAGCCATTTTGAGTGATGGTCTGCCCTGCGAGAGCGGGCACCGTCGCCGCGACGGAAAACAGTAGCGTTCTCGCCAGGAGCTTCTTGTAAGGTCTCATGTCCATCTCTCCCTTGAATTTGTTCTAGAACGCTCAAACTCTAACCGTCGGCGCTCGTTTGAGACGGAAGCCGGCGCGAAGATGAACCGCATTCTTTTAACGCAGCGCGGTCAGATGAGTTCCAGCTAAAGTTTCCGAAGTGTGCGTCCTCGCGCCTCGGCATAAGCCCCTCACTATAACACCTGCAAATAGGGCTGGGAGCGAGGGGGCTGATCCCGGTTGAGGCGAGAGTTATCGAGACCGAGGTGTGGCGCGAATGCCACATTAGCCGAGATAATGATTGTAGCCTTTCACTTTAGCTAGACCGGGCGGAGCACTTGGGCGCAAGCTCAACATTCCCCTCCGCCGAATCTAAAGGCGAGCCGGTGAGGCATAGCGCGTGAAGGCCTTCTGCGGCTTTTGCGGTTGACAGACCCGAGAGACTTCAGGTGATCAGCAAAAAGGCTTCGGCTCCGGTCTGGCCGCGGGGTTGGGGCGCGGTTATTGGAGCCGCCCTCGCTGCCGCGCCCTCTTGCGCGCTTGCTCAGGAAGCCAGTTCCACGGCTCCCGCGGCCTTCATCAATCCCACCGTACTGACGCCGCAAGCGAAGCCTCCTGCAAGGGTGCCCATCCGCGCTGTTGGCCCCGCCCGGAAAGGGCTCGAACCTCCCGCGAACGCAGATAAAATCTATATCGCCGTGCGAAGCATCCGGCTCGTCGGAGCGTTCTCCGAAATGCAGGCGGAAAACGAGGCCTTGATCGGCGCCCTCCAAGGCCGACGACTGAGCCTTGCTGAGATTTATCGGACGCTTCAAACGCTGCAGGCGGCCTATAGCCGGTCCTATCCGTTGGCGCGCGTCTCGATTGAGGACAACGACTTCCGCGGCGGAGATGTCCACGTCAAAGTCACGGATGTCTACATCGAATCGCTTGATCTCTCACAGTCGCCCGAGCGCGTGCGAGATATCATAGCGGCGCGCGTGCAACCACTCGTGGGCAAACGCCATCTCACACTGGAAGAGTATCAACGCCGCTCTCTTCTCATTGGCAGCGTGGCGGGGATTTCCGGCCAGACCTCGACCAAGCAAGGCTCGGCCGAGGACGCGGACGTCCTCGTCGTTTCCGTAACGGAAAGCCCCTGGGCAGGGGCCGGCGTCCTCGACAATCGACTGCCGCGAGAGTTCGGAACCTTCGAACTTTCCCAAGTCGTTTCCGCAAACAACGCTCTGGGATTCGGCGAGCAATTCTCGGTCAGCGCGGCGTCGAGTATGGATTTCGATCGCTACCTTGACGGAACGGCAAAGTCCCAATCCTACGCCACGGACTTTATCTTGCCGATCGGCGTCGACGGCTTCACCGTATTGTCGGGGTATGTCTCCGTGCGCTCCCGGCCGACCCCTTACCCAGGAACCTTTTCAGAATCATACAACGTCATGGGGGAACGCGGGACCGGCGATTATGATCGCGCTTACCTGCAGGCGGCCTATCCGCTGTTATTAACCATGGACCGGTCCGTGAAGGTCGCGGCGACCTATGACCATGTCGACTTACGGACCCGCATCAATCCGCTTCCGTCGATTTTTTCAGCGCCCGTCGGCTTCGGGCCGTCAAGCTTCAACGTGCCCGTCGGCTTCGGGTACGACTTGAGTCGGGATCAATATAGCGTCGCGAGATTTGCCGCCGACGCCAAGACGGAGCTTTCGTCATGGTGGGAGTGGGGCGGCTCCGCGTCGTTGCTGACGATCTACTCGCACGGACTCGGAGGGCGCACCGCAATTGACCTGCCCCTCATCGGCGCGATTGGCGTGCCGTTGTCGCGGCCGGAGGCCAATCCGACGTTCAACAGATTTGCATTGAAGGCCGGGCTCAATATAGGGCTCCCTGAGAATTTCCAGCTTACGGGCGTCTTCCGCAGTCAGACGAGCTTTGGAAAGCCTCTGATGATTCCGGAGAACCTGTCACTGGATGGATTTGAAGCCGTGTCAGGCTACGCTGCTGGCACGTTGAACGTCGACCGCGGCATAACGTTGCGCTCCGAACTCTCGCGCGGTTTCAGCGTCGACTGGTTCGAATCGAGCAACAACACTATCGCCCCCTATCTTTTCGCGGCCTACGGGCGCGGCTCTCACGAAACAACTTACGTCGGCGAAACGAGGCGCCACCGCGCGGAGACTATCGGCAGCGGCCTCAGGGCCGACACCTCGATCACGGGCTCCCCTTACGGGGAATCGCTCAGTCTGGAATTCGGGAAGGATTTCTCCAACCTCCCTTTCCACGAGAGCGGTTACAGGGCCAATGTCAGCTTCAACGTTAGATTTGCTGGCGACTCACTCTATGCCGCTCCCTTCACGCCCCAGAAGACTCTCGTGACCAAAAGTCCGAAGGCGGCGCAAGCAAATCCCACCGAGATTTGGACAGGTGCCTACGCGGGGTTGAACGCCGGCTACGTCTGGGATCCGCAGGGCGGCGCCTACACCTTCGGAGCGCCGGCGCAAACGGATTTGGACGCCCTTTTGTCGCTTGATTATACGTTGGTTTCCGCTCTTGCAGCGAGCGGGACGACCGCTGCAAGCGGAGGCGGCGCCCTCGGTGGAGGGCAGATAGGATACACTCGCCAGTCCGAGCGCGTCCTGCTGGGCCTCGAAACCGATCTCCAGGGCACGAACCCCAGATCGCGGGGCAGTCTTGTAAGCTACGGACAAGAAGCGGCCACGGGCGACGTTGCACTCTCGGCTATCGAGCACAACAAGGACGTCGAATGGCTGGGCACGGCGCGCGGTCGATTGGGCTTTCTCCCTTGGCCAGAACTCCTAGCTTACGCCACGGGTGGTCTAGCCTTTGGCAAGGCGGCGGCGGATGTCCACGTCACGCAAGATTGGACCGGGCCCTTCCTTGCCCCGTATCTGAACAGCATCGGTTCGGTCGGTCAATTCGCGGGGGTCAAGACGGGCTGGACGATCGGCGCCGGCTTGGAATGGATGTTTGCGCCAAATCTCAGCTTAAAGGGTGAGATCCTGTATTATGAACTCGGAGCCGCGAGGTTTGCCTCCTCGCCCTTGTTCACGCAGTTCGGCCCGATTGCCGCACCGCCCTACAACAGCGTCGCATTGTCGACGCGTGCGGCATTCAGAGGCGATATTGTGCGTCTGGGTCTGAACTATCATTTCCGCGATTTCGGCTTCACCGCCTCGGCGGCGAGCGCATGGCGATTGCCCGAAGGCTTTTCGCTGGACTGAACGCTGGATAGCATGGCGCTGTGTTGGGCTGCCGTTGACTGGGCGGGCTCGACGACTGCGCACTTCAAGTCACTCTGGGCGCATCACCCTCTCTCAGGAAGGTATCTGGCGCGAGGCCGATCGCCTCGAAGCTCAAGGGACTCGACCGCAGACAAAACCGGATAGGAGCACGTCACCCATGTCCGTCGTCGAATGATTTGAGACAGCTGGCGGCGTGATTTAAAGGAGGATGCGGCTCATCCGAGGGTTGATTTTATGCGGCGGTCAGTTGGTGTTGCAAGCGTCGATTTTGGATTGTGACGCGTT
>Ga0265327_10004497_pt1 | contig 12313 bp, 10 predicted proteins | sample 41621metaG_FD_202089 | JGI IMG/M metagenome (GOLD analysis project Ga0265327, IMG submission 202089) | Rhizosphere microbial communities from Carex aquatilis grown in University of Washington, Seatle, WA, United States - 4-16-21 metaG | ecosystem: Host-associated > Plants > Roots > Rhizosphere...
CAATGATGGTAAATGCAAGTATTAACTATTTGGTTGAACCGGGAACTGCTTCCGTTAATCTCAGAGTGCCATTTAAAATATGAAAGAGGAAATAAAAATAGGTATTGCAGAAGATCACACAATCGTCAGAAGCGGGTTGGTTTCCATGCTATCGGAATACGAGAGAATCAAAATCCTTTTTGATGTTAGTAATGGAGAGGAATTAATGGAGATCCTTAAAACAACCAAACCCGATATTATTTTATTGGACATAGAAATGCCAATAATGGACGGGACTATCGCCCTGGAAAAAATTAAAAAGAAACACCCCAAAGTAAAGGTTATTATCATAACTGCTTTTTCTGGAGATGCTCACATCATTGAATTCACTAAAAAGGGAGTTAACTCGTTTTTACCAAAAGATTGCAAAATTGATGAGCTTACTGAGGCGATTTTCACTGTATATGACAAAGGAAAATTTTTTAACCAGCACGTCTCAGGCGTTATTGCACAAGAACTGGCTGAACCAAGTATTGTTGCAGAATCTGACGACGAAGGACTAACTAAACAGGAGATAGAGATTATTAAATTAATTTGTGAAAACAAAACTAGCAAAGAAATTGCAAATGATCTTTCTTTAAGCCTTAAAGCAATAGAATTCCATCGCTCTAAGATCCTCAGAAAAACTAATTCTAAAAATATGGCTGCTCTTATTATCTATGCCGTCCAAAATAAACTAATTACGTTTCCAAAATAGTGATTCCACTATAATTAAAACTAGGGTTTCCTCGCATTGACAAGGCCAGAAATACTTTGTAATTTTATTATGTATCCTTATTGATCCTTAAACTCTAATTACATGAAGAATTTAGTAACAGGAACAAAAATCATTTTAGCAAAAGAAAACGAATTATACCGGAAATACTTTTCTAAATTTTTGGAATCAAATGGATTTGAAATTATTGCACTAGCTGGTTCCGATGAGGAGGTTTTTGAATTGCTTAAAACAAACACTCCTGACATTTTAATTTATGACCTGTGCTTAACTTCCGGTGGTTTTGAAAAGACAATTAGAAAAATTCTCGCAACCTCCCCAAGTACAAAATTAATTTTAACTGGGGAGTTTTACTCCGTTCTCATTGAAAACGCTATGATCTTGGGCGCAAATGGTTTCTTTGATGAAGACGTAACTGATCTCGATTTAATTATTGATTCAATAAAACGTATTAGCCTGGGAGAAGTGGTTGTTTTGACCAGAGAGAAAGTAGCATAGAACTACTTGGTTATTTTGAAGGTAATTTTGAATGTATTTTTCCAGTTTGTCCCTTTAAGGATATTTCCTTCTGACAAAATAAGATAGGCTTTTATCGTATTACGTTTTTTCTTCAAGTCAAAATCAACTTTAAGAGGTTTTTCTAATTCGGCAAAAACTTCAAATTCGAAAGTTTTACCATCACTTTTTATTTTTACCAGGAGAGTCTTTGCTTTACACAGAAAAATAAAATCAATTATCTCAACGCAACTTTTGTAAATTCTTATGTCACGAATTAGATCAAAGAAATCTCTTTCTTCATAATCATAATCGAAATCTATATCAACTGGTTCTGTTTTTGGATAATCTACAATATATTGCTTTATACCCACTAATATCCCTGAAAGCGGTAAAAATGGAGGGTATAATTTAGCCCTGATCTCCTTAAGCGTCTTTAGAAATTCGTTTATTAGGTGTTTTTGATTGCCAATAATATTCAAATCAATTTTCTCATTGTCAACTTTTGTTTCAAGGCCCTTAAGAATCCTTTCCAATTCATTCAGATAAACCTTGCTCGCGTGTAATTCTTCACCTATAGTTTTTCTTTCTTTTAACTCCTCGTCGAAAAGAGATTTTAGAAGCTTTATGTTTGTATTATAATTTATTTGGTTCATTACTTTTTAATTTAAATCATTTTTATATCCCAAATATTGCAAGCCAGCGGTAGCACAATATCCTGCGAATTCTGAAGCGTTTTTGCATTTTGTTTTTTGATAAGCTCTATCTCTCATAGCTTCTACAGTCCTAAATGAAATGCAAAGCAACTTTGCAATTTGTTTACTTGTCTTTCCAGCCAACAAATAAGGAATAATTTCAATTTCCCTGGGTGTAAACAGTGAATCAAAGGATTTTGGAAAATTATTAAATCCACTATCATAGTATACTTTCTTAATTGTGTTCGCAATAGTTCTGCTATCCGAATCTTTCGTAAGGAAAGCATTCGCACCTTTGGCTTTAAAATCTTCCAATAAAGAATCCTCTGTATATGAAGTAAGAATAATTACTTTTAGATTTGGGTATTTGGATTTTATTTCACGCAGCGTCTGGTTTCCATCCATTACCGGCATTTCGAGGTCAAGTAAAATTATATCAGGAGATAACTCTTTAAGCAAGCTTAAAAGCTCAAGTCCATTTATAGCTTCACCAATAACATCAATACCTTCAAGTTTAAGCATAGTACTTGTTCCTTCTCTTGTGAGCTTTTTGTCTTCTGTATGAATTACTTTAATCCGGTAGTCCATCTTAGTAAAATTAGATTATGAGTGTAACGCAGATGTTATGTTATTATTTTACGAATGTAGATTGAAAGTTTTTCTTTTGAAAATTTAAATTAGGGTTTACACTGCGTTTTATCAATTTACCCTAGTAAGTGCCGTATTAATACGGTACTCTTTAACACTTAGTATAGTATTTCTACTCTAACACTTACAACTTCTAATACAATACATTTGCTACAACTCTAATGTTATTTTTTTTAAATGAATGCTTACGAAAATAAACGCACTGAATTTATGAAGTGTCTTAGAAAATACAACCGACTGTACTTTCCCCTGTGGGATGAATGGTTACTGTATAAGGGTGAAAAATATATAACTCAAGAAGAACTCTACGCTTTAGATGTTTACGCTAAAAATAATTTTAATATTCTGAAACAGGAATTAGTAATGTTCTATTATAAATCCGAAGTAATAGAACAAATTTTATTGAAATTAAAGACTTCAAAAAAAGAATTCAAAGAATGGGTGCTTGATCGATGGATGTTTTCTCTTTTGAAAATCGGGTTAGAAAATGATTTGACGATTCTTGTAGAAACACCAATAGACGCATTGAATATTTGTGAAGAGTTAAAAATTAGTCTTAGAAAATTCAAAAAAAAATCTTTAGGCGAGATTTTCGATAGCTACAATAATAAGGGTTTCATGGAAGATTATCGCTTTAATATAATCTTAGATAATATGACCATATTAAAAAAAACGAAAAACAATTTTAATCAACCAATAAAAAAGGAGGTACTGACACTAAACTGGAACTAAACATCATTAATTACTCACTTAAATCCTAACAATCAAAGATGATTAAAAAAATAATGTTCTGCGTGTTAACCATAGTGGTTATAACCGCAAAAGCCCAATTTCCATCTCCATACACTGTTCCGAATACTGATTGGATTAAATATTTCAGTGGGATGGACTTGGTAGTGAGTGCGCCAACAACCTTAGATGCGAATAGTAATGTCTTTATTGCCGGATATATTGGAACAACTACTGCTTCCGATTTAATCGTTCTAAAGTATGATAGTACAGGTGTTACTTCTTATACCTATATGTATAATAATGGAGGATATGACATTGCGAAGGCAATTAAAATAGACGGTTCAGGAAATGCAGTAATCGTGGGAATTTCAGATGGAGGTGGCACAGGTTTAGATTATATTATGATTAAGCTAGGCCCTACAGGCTCTGTCATTTGGACAAAAAGATGGGACGCAGGGATTGGAGGATTAACAGATGAGGCCATAGACCTGGCAATCTTGGCAAATGGAGATGTTATAGTCACGGGACGAAGTCAAAATGCAAATGGCGACTTTGATATTGTTACTCTTCGTTTGGACGGGAATAATGGAAATACTATGTGGGGATCGCCTCATTCTTTTAATGGTGCAGGGAATATGGACGAATCTGCTACAGGAATTGTATTAAGCAGTGATGGGCAAATAGCTTATATCACTGGCAGTACAACTGATCCTTCAAACGGAACTGATATTGTGACGTATGCTTTGGATGCAAATGCAGGAGGTTTCACTTGGAGTCCAGTAATTACCAATGGAAGCGGAAATGCTAATGACAGAAGTAATGGGATTATTTTATGCGGAGGGAATATATCTATATGTGGAGAAATTGATAACGGTGTAGGGGCAACTTCAATGGATGGAGTACTTATTAAATACGATGGTTCAAACGGCACTATTCTATTTAAAACAGAATATGATGCTTACTCAGGAGCCGACCGTGCGACTGCACTAGCCAGAGATTCAGCAGGAAACATTGGAGTTATAAGCACAGCAGCTAATGGAAGCTATTATGAATACCATACAAATTTATATGATAGCACAGGAACTCAGTATGCGTTAAATAAAGAAACTACTGGGCTAGGTATTTTATCGGTTGATCCAAAAATTTGTAACGATACAATAGCTCATCATTGGTACGTTTCGGGAGAGGCTCTGCGAGCGACGAAGGACATTTTTGTTTATCAAATGAGTCCGTCCGCTACTACATCTTGGAAACATTATGTGGATGGCCAAAATAATGACATTGACTGTGCAACTGGAATAGCCGTGAATGGCGTTGGCGTTGTGTACATTGGTGCATTATCAAAAAATTCAATGGCAGATTATGATCTTACTACAATTAAACTTAATCAAACTCCTGTTTACTGGCCACCTGATTTTACTGGAGAAACGGTTAACAATGGTCATTTATATTTAAAAAATCAGGGACAACTTTTGCGTAATGATACAACTTTAGCGAATGAAGTTTTATATTACACTCATAATGCAAACCCCGAAGTATATATAGAACAAAACGCTTTTGACTTTGTTTTCAATCATACTGATACAGTGCAAAGTACGTTAGATAGCTTGGAAAAAATTCAATTTAAATTTTTAAGTTGTAATACTCTAGCGAACGCTCACGAATATTTACCAAAATTAACGAACTATAATTATTATTTGGGATATGCTGTATCACCCGCTATTGAAAACGTACAAGGGAATGAAAGAATTTTTGTCCCAAATTTTTATCCGTATGTAGATCTGCATTATTTTAGCGGAGCAAACGGTATAAAATATTATTTGGTTGCAAAACCGGGTGCTTTAGCGGGCGAAATCCGAATTCAGATTAATGGCGCCAACTCAACAGGCATCCTTGCTTCCGGCGAATTAGGTATGACTGGTGTTTTTGGAAATATTTTATTAGAAAAACCAATAGCTTATACGGTTAATTGGTTAGGGGCGGTGGTGACCATTACAACAGGTTCCGCTTCCTGGAACAGTTTAGGAAGCAATATGTATAGCATTAATCTTCCAAGTTATAATAATACATGGCCTTTAATCATTGAGGTAGCTTCAGCACAGACTGCAACTGTTCCGGCTGTGAGCCATGCAGATCTGGATTATTCTACCTATTACGGAGGTTCTGGCGAAGAAGCTTTTAATGATATAAAAGCAGCAGCGAATGGTGACAGGCATATTACTGGCTGGACAAATTCGCAGTACTTTCCTGTTCAAAATTCAATTTCTCTCTTTAAAGGTAATAAGGATGTAGTAGTTCTTAAATACACTGCTGATGACACCATACGCGTTGCTTCTTTTATGGGTGGTATAAATGATGATATTGGAAACTCTATAGATGTTAACTCTAACAATGAAGTTTTTATTGGAGGGAGTACTGTATCAACTGATTTTCCTGCTAAACCGCTTTTTGGAGCTTCAAATCAAACAGTCAATGGGTTAGTTCCTACAAGTGGTTACTACCAAGATGGGTTTCTTGCTAAGTTTAGCCCGACTCTTAATGCTAGCGGCAGGCCTTCACTTAGCCATACTTGGAGTCGGTTTTTGGGTGGTCCGGGCGACGATCAAATTAACAGTATTTTTGTCGATGGCCCAGGGAATCTGTATTTCGTTGGTGAAGCTAAAAGTCAAACTATTACTAGTCTTTCCGGTACTAATTCAAGTACCAATGGAAGTTCTGACGCAATTTTAGGAAAATTTACTCCCACTCTCTCAATTGTTTTTGGAGGTTTTTTAGGCGGCTATAATTCACCTTTTACCAATAACTCAAGGGATATTGGAATGGACATTACCGTCGATAATAGTGGTGGGGTAATTGTATGTGGTCGTACAGACGTCGCTAATTTTGGAGTAATGAACTCCACAGGAAATAGTAACGTATTTTCACAAGGTTTAAAAGGATCTTTTGATGGGTTCCTTGTTCGATACAGTTCTACTGGCACTAAACAATATTCAACTTATTTTGGTGGTAATGGACTTGATGCAATAACCCGGTTAGCCCATAACCCAATCACGGATGATATTTTCTTTGCCGGAGATTCTTATGATACCACTTCATTTCCTTTTCTGGCAAAATCTGGAGCATTTAATAGCAGACATAAAATTGCCAGAGCCGCTTTCGTTGGTCAAATAGGCGGAGATTTAACTAAAAAATGGTGCAGTTATTATGGTAGAGGTACAAGTGGAACTTATACTGTGGCTGGTTTATCCGTTGATAGCCGTGGCTTGTTATATGTAAGCGGAATGACTACAAGTGATACTATTCAACGTCCTCTTACCTCACCTCTTACTACTGTTTATCAAGACAGTGTAAAAAACAATACGGAAGGTTTTGTTGCAATTTTTAAGCCAAATCAAGATCTCTATCATGCACATTATTTCGGAGGAGGTAACGTAGACGAAATCTACGGAGCGGATATAAGCCAGGATAAAAAATTATACGTTGTCGGATATACTTTAAGTAACAACTTTCCAATTGCATACAGTTCTGTAAATGCAAGCCAAATAGATAGTACTTACAATGGAGGGAGTGATGGATTTATTAGTCGTTTTGATTTGACAAATTACCAAATAACGGGAATAAAAGAATCTACTTTTGATAAAGCACATTTGAGTGTCTATCCTAATCCTGCAAACACAGGATTTAATTTGGAATTGCAGTCTGAATTAACTTCTCACGTAAATTTGAAAGCATTTAATCTGATGGGGCAATTAATTTATGAGCAAGACGTTAAAGATAAAAAGACCTCAATCAATTGCGAATCATGGCCAAATGGCGTATATTTAATATCAGTTAGCAATGCCCAGAGCCAAAGCACTTTCAAATTGATTAAAAATTAATGAATAAATTTCTTTTAATATTAGTTTTTTCAACCTGCGCCTGTTTTACACGGGCGCAGGTTTGGACTAATTATATAAATGGTGTTCCGATGGTTGGCGCACCTGATATTTATTGTGCTGTTGAAGATACTATCACAAATACACTTTATTTCGGAGGGCAATTCAATGCTATCAATCAATTTACTACTAATGCAATTATCAAATTCGATGGCAATACCTTTGACACGCTTCAATGCGGAATGGATGGAGATTGGCCCGGTAATTGGGTTACGACCATTCGAGATATGGTCATGTACAAAAATAAGTTATACGTTTTTGGTGATTTTACTAGGGCTGGATATAGGTCTTCACCGAAAATGGCTATTTGGAACGGTGCAAGCTGGGATTCTTTAAGGGCATACGGTTTTCCAGATTTTGCATATATGCTTAATGATGAAATGTATGTTTGGGGTTTAGATTCTATTGACGGATTAAATATAACTGGGCTGGCTCGTTTTGATGGCACGAACTGGCACGATGTTCCTACTCCACACACTCCGGGGCATACAGCAGATTATGTAGTAAATTTTCAAGGCAAATTATATAAAAGTGGTCAGGTAACGCCATCTTCTTCCGATGCAAATCTTTCTTACTCAGATGGAACTAATTGGATTCCTTGGGTAGGTATTTTGGGCGACAACAATAAATCAGTATTTGGTATGAAAGTTATTGACACACTACTTTTTGTTTACGGTCGATTTTATAGTATCGCAGGAACACAATGTGCAGGACTCGCTGCATACAATGGCAAAAATTGGTATGGATTTGGGCAAGGGCTTTCCACCAATGGTGGATGGGAAACCGTAAACAATATTCAAAAAATTAACGGAGAATTATATATAACGGGTTTATTTGATAAAATCGAAGGAATTGGGAATTCAGATTTTTCAAAAAACCAAAGTACAAATATTGCAAAGTTCGATGGTGAAAAATGGTGCTTGTTCAGTCCGCCTATCAACAATACCGTATTGGGTATTATAGAATATAAAAACGATTTATACATGTATGGAGGTTTTGAAAAAATAGAAAACGATACCGTAAGAAGCTTTGGAAAATTTAATGGAGGCTACAATGAGATTTGCAGCCAAAATGTAATAATTAAAATGAGCGTGACGGGTCTAAACGAATTAATTACTTTCGATAATCTTAAAATTTATCCTAATCCGGCCAAGGATAAATTAAATATTGAATTTAATACGTTTGAAATTTCTGATTTTAAAATAGAATTAATTAACTCTTTAGGACAGGTTGTAAGTACTTTAAATGTGGTTAATCAAAAACAAGAAGTGGATTTAGGTTGTTTACCAAGCGGAATGTATTTTCTGAAGCTTCAAAACAATTCTGAGAAGAAGGTATTTAAGTTACTCAAGGAATAGCCTAGTTTAATAACTCAAATACCACAATTGAGTATTAACCTTATAGTTATTGAAACCTTGCCTGTACGAGATCGTTAAAGTATCGAATGACTTTTAAAACTCAAACCCATGAATAACAAATATTTCCTTTTTATTCTTAGTGTTTTATTTTCCACAGAGATGCTCACTTCACAAATTAGCTTTACAATCGCGCCAAGTATTTGTAAAAGCGATACAAGTCACCTTACAGCTAACACAGGATCGTTAACCAATTGCACCTTTACCTGGGTAAGCATTCCAATAGGAGCCAGTTTGTCTTCTGCTAACAGTTCAATTACAAGCATTTCTTTTACGAATGCGAGCAGTTATACTGTTGTGCTTTCCGTCACCTCAGGAACAATCACTACTTCTGTTCAACACTCAGTTACAATAAATCCTTTACCATTAATAACACTAACACAAAGCAGTTCTACAACTTGCATCACAAGTAATTTTCCCATGTTTTCAAAACCTGTGCATTTGTCGGCGACAGGGGGTTTAACCTATACATGGAATCCTCCTCCTTCGCCCAACATGATAGGAGGGAGTCCTAATGGTTCGGGAAATGATGTGAGGCCAGGTGTAAACTCTTGTTTTACAGTTACTGGACAGGATGCCAACGGTTGCAAAGCAATGGCAGTTGCTTGTGTTACGGTTGCCCCGCGATTTAATATTCAAGTATCTCCGATTTATACATTAATCTGTAGGACTTTAGATATTAATGAATATGCTATTCTCAAAGCTGATAACCCGTCTGCGCTCGCCGTGGGCTTGCCAAGTTCATATACATACTCTTGGACAGGAGGAGTAATCGGAGGGATTTTAACTTCCCCGCTTTCATCTACGATAGCTGCTTCTCCATCGGCAATAAATACATATACGGCTGAAATGTTGGATTCATTGCACTGTGTATCTTTACCCGCTATGGCAACAATAGACGTTGAAAATTGTACAGATATTCTGGAAAGTTCTTTAGCATCCAAAGATTTGTCTGTTTACCCAAATCCAGTAAAAGATAAATTACAGCTTAATTCTAATTCATTTGAGTTAAAGGTTCAAAAACTAACTATTAGAAATTCTTTAGGACAAGTAGTTTATATCCAAGATGAATTAAAAAACAAACAAGAAATTGATCTAAGTTTCTTACAGGCCGGAATGTATTTTCTGAAACTTCAAAATAATTCAGAGCAAAGGAGTTTTAAGATTATAAAAGAATAAATCATAATAATTGCAATATATCAGCGTTTTACTACAAACGGTGGCTAAATGAAAAATCCAATCACTCTTTTTCTTGTCCTTTCTTTATTCTTTGCAATATCCTGCAAAAAGAAAAATGCGGAAGCAAGCACGACTGCAACAATTCTTCCTCTGGTTCCACAAAAAGTTGATGGTTATATAGATGTTTTCTACGAATATCAGATGTTCAAAGACAGTTCAAAATTTCGGCAGTCAGAGATATTTGCAAAGTTCTACAGTCAAGCTCAAAATAATGATCCAATAAACTATTTTCCTTTTGATGCCGATGTAGGTAATATAACCCTTAATGACAGTACATTGGGCAAATGGATTAACGGGTCAGTTACAGAATATTATTGTTATCCGGCACTTTCCTCGGAAGTTGAGCAAATCAAAAAGGCAAGAGTATGGCAAATATCTGGAAATGGATCGTTTAAGAAAATGTCCGTGATTGATAATACTCCTTTGCCTGAATTATTCGGTGCAATATTACCAGATACAATGTTTAAGCCTGCCACCAATTCGATTAAATTAGGCAATTATACAGGAATTGAACCAATTCAAGTGATAGTAAAATTTCCAAGCGCCCCCACTCGTATTAAAATTCCAACGCGTTCAGCAAAAGAAATTATATTTACAGAGTCAGACTTTGCATCATTTTTTGATTTTGAGACAGTAAACGTTACCATAAAATTTACATTAATAAATAGTTCTTATCAAACCGTTGAGGGAAAAGTTTTATGTTTGACATCACACATCAGCTATGAAACTTACGAAATACCCTTTAAATTCTGAATAGTGGCCCTATAATGGCTATTTGGTGGAATTTAAATTCTAAAACTCAAAAAACATGTCAAGATTTTTTTAAATTTGATAAAGAATAGCGAATGGTAAAAAATTTCCTTATAATTTTAGTTCTACTCTTAACCCTTATAAATGGTTTACATAGTCAGGTAATTTGTAACGGCCAAAAAGTCATTCTTATAGAAGAAAAAAAATGCCAACCAGATAATTTTATTTTAGAATTTGAAGATAATTTTGACGGTACTTCCCTCGACACATCGAAATGGAGGACTCAATTTGGTGTTGTAAGAGATCCGGAACAAAAATCCGCAGGACAATGGTTTACATCAAAAAACGTGGAAGTTAGTAATGGTACTCTCAAGTTAATCGCAAAAAGAGATACATTAATAAACCAATGCTTCGATATATGGATGAATGATGCAATAGGCATGAAGAGTTTCTGTAAAGATTTTTATTTTTCATCAGCTGAAATCTCTTGTAAAGAAAATTTTGGTTATGGTAAATTTGAGATTTCTTGTAAACTTCCAAGGGGAAAAGGGTTAGGAACAGCATTTTGGATCTGGACGTATAAACAACAAAGTGAGATCGATGTTTTCGAGTTCACAAATGAAAATGGACTGTTCGGTAATTACAAGGCCAGTAAGTTATCAAAAATACATTGTATGAATAGCCACAATGATTACGGTAGTAATGGCGTCATGTATGATTGCCCAACTCATTATACTGGGCCCGATTTTTCGGAAGCATTTCACACGTTTACACTTATTTGGTCTCCTCAGGTAATGCAGTGGTTTGTAGATGGAGAATTAAAACGAAGCAGTGCGCTTTTTTACAATTTGGAAGGTAAAATGGTTGATTGCGATGATTTAAAAAAATACGGAGAGTATATTTTAAATAAGGCTTTTCCAAAAAACCCTATGCACATAATTTCTGGTTTAACAACTCAAATCGGAAGTAACGCCCCGGACGAGAGTACGGTATTACCGGCTAGCTTTGAAATTGATTATATCAGATATTATAAACTTCAATAAATTTAGAATCAAAAGCGCACTAAATTTTCCTATCCCGATTTAGTCTTCGCCCCTTCTTGCTTTCTCATAGTCTGGATGTACGAGATATTTTTCTCTATCTGGCTCTTTGGTAATTGTAAAAAACACCCGAAAATAATTCTGCCTGGTCATACTATCATAATGAATTATATTATACTTGGCTTGTACACTTTGAAACAAATTCAATAGAATGAAAAGACTAATTGAATAATATGTTATCTTACGTACCCAGGATGTTTGCTGTTGAACTGCCAATAAAAAAGCGCAGAAGGGAATAGCTAACAAAGGATAAATATCAATTAAAACCCTTTGCCCAAACGAGCCTCCGTACCACCAACACCACCATGAAAAAGCTACATACAGATAGATTAATAAAAAAACGATTAAGGCAAACGTAAACTGTTTGAATTTATCCCTGAGTAAAAATAAACCTATAAGGGAGAAGATCATCATTGGAGTATAAATGAGCCAACCTTTTCTAAATCCAAAGACCGCTTTAAAGACGTGTGGATTATTAAAATAAAAGTGTTCTCCCACATACGAATTAAATAAAAAGTGTCCTGTAACATATTTCCAATACAATAACTGG
>Ga0265327_10004498_pt1 | contig 12312 bp, 10 predicted proteins | sample 41621metaG_FD_202089 | JGI IMG/M metagenome (GOLD analysis project Ga0265327, IMG submission 202089) | Rhizosphere microbial communities from Carex aquatilis grown in University of Washington, Seatle, WA, United States - 4-16-21 metaG | ecosystem: Host-associated > Plants > Roots > Rhizosphere...
CTCCGAGGTCCTGTATCAGGAAACGCGCCCGGGCGATTTCAGGCGCGTTTTCGAGCTGGACCCGACCATCGACACTTCGAAGATCAACGCAAGGATGCAGCAAGGCGTTTTGACGCTAACCTTGCCGAAAGCCGAAAAGGTCAAACCGCGAAAGATCACGGTCGGCGAATAACCTCCAAATTTGGTAGTGCGCATATCTGTGCGCACCGGGGCAATCGAAATACGAGCGGCTGTGCAGGAGGAACCAGCCGCTCGTTTTTTTATCTATTACAAATCCTGCCGGCGATTGCGCTTCTTCTTCGGTTCGACTTCGCCAGTCTTTTTGCGCTCGTCGTATTGAGACAACCGATCTTCAACGAGACCGCGCTTGATGAGTTCCAGTTCGGGGATTGCGCCCATGTCTTTCGTATCTACCAGCCACTTGTCCATCGCACCACGCAGTTCGCGAAGTCTTGCGTCCAGTTGCGGCGTCATCAAATCCGGCGAAGCGAGCAGATTGTGAATTTCCCATGGATCAGTCTGGCAATCGTAGAATTCCTCGGTGGGCTTCGTTGGGGCAAAGAACAGCTCCTGCGTCGCGTTGAGCTTCCCTTCCCTATTCCATTCGCGCCAAACCTGCATTGTCGGCATCAACTCGTTGTAAGCGATACGTTGGGCGTATGGCAGTTCAGGATGGAAGTTGCGAATGTATTTATAACGTTTATCGCGAACTGCGCGAATGCGGTCCGGCGTTTCGTCCATGCGATCGCGCGCGGCAAAAATATATTTACGCTGTTTCGCGCTCGGTCCAAGAAAGACATTTCCCTGCATGTTGGTCGGGACGGGCAGCCCCGCTATGGAAAGCATTGTTGGTCCGAAATCAATAAAGCCAACCAGATCATCGCGTTTAGTGTTCGCCGGAATCTGCCCCGGCCATCGAACGAGCAGCGGCACATGAATCCCACTGTCGTAGGTCCAGCGTTTGAACCGTGGCATCCCACGACCATGATCGCCAGTGACGAGAATAATCGTATTCGACGCAACGCCCCAACGCTCCAGCGTCTTCAAAACTTCCCCCATTTGTTTATCCACGGCAGTGACGAGATCATAGTAATTCGCGATGTCGCGGCGCACTTCCGGCGCATCTGGATAAAACGGGGGCACGAACATCCGTTTCGGATCGTGCCGGTCGGCCGAAGTTAACTTCGCAGTAAGTCGCGCAAAGTCCGCCGCATCCGTCCGAATCCTGCTCTCGTGCGACCACACAATATTATAATAACCAAAGAACGGTTCCTTTGGCATTTGCTTCGTCCAATCGGTGCGCACATCAAAGGCATCAGTTGGCAGTTCGAAATTAAAATCGGTTTTCCCAAACTGATCTTTTGCCGGCCAACAAATCGTGTAACCCGCATCGTGCAGATATTTCGTGAACATCGTCGGCGGTTTGAACAAGCGCGACCGCATGTGATGCGTGCCGATGGTTGTCGGATACATTCCCGTAATCAGCCCCGAACGGCTCGGGGCGCACACGGGCGCGTGCGTATAACAATTCAGGTAAAGCGCTCCTTCCTTCGCAAGTTTGTCCATCACCGGCGTAATGGCGTTGGCATCTCCGTAACAACCAAGTTCCGGCCCCATGTCTTCACCAATTAACCAAACGATATTGGGCTGATTGGCCGAAAAACCGTTCGGGATGAACGCAAGGAGTCCAATCAGAATTGCAATGAGTCTATTGCGGTGCATAAATAAAATGTGCGATGACCAGGCCCAGTAGCAGGACGCCTGTTCCGACTGCGACGAGAAATCCTCGTTGCAGGTTACTTTTATCTGCAACGGAACCGATAATAATCGGGATGATAGTCCAACCGACCGACGCCATTCCAAAGAGCGTCCCTACCGCGCGCCCATGCACTTCGACAGGAAAGTGACTGAGCAAAATTGCCATGAGATTTGGGAAAAATGGACCGTAGAGAAGTCCCGCCACCACAATCAACGCGATCATAACCGCGCGTTTGCGAGTAAAAATAATCCCGAGCAACACAGCAATCGTCAATGCCGCGAGCACGATATGAGTCAAACGCGCAATGTGTACCGAATGTTCAACCGTCGCACTACCGGAATGAAAGACGAGCGCCGTCATCAGACGAGACCCCATAAAACATAGCCAAAAAGCCGAAAGCGCCCATGCGGCGATGCGCGAAGATTTTTCCGGCGCTTCACCAGCGGGAGCGACGTTCTTCACGAATGAAGTCGCCCATGCCGCCGTGCACGATTCAATTGGCACCCAGAGCAACAAGATGATGCCGCAAAACCACATGATCGGATCGCCAATTACTGCGCTGAAACCAACAGGCTTCGCTGGCGCGGCTCCTTGCATGTTGACGGCGAACGAATAAACCAGCGGCACAGCCACGATCGCGCCAAGGAACGAAACTGCTTTGGAGAAACCGCATTTACGAATGAGCAACACCGTAACCGTCGGCGTGAGAAACGCGCCGAGCCCGAAAAAGAAATCCAACAGGTTCGTGGCCATGAACACATTGTCATAGGCCATATACATCAGGACGTTCGCGACATTGATCATCGCCGCCCATCCCGCCGACAACAGCGCGACCGCAATCACTGCAACCGAATACCGATTCGTTCTCGCCAGCAGAAATAAGGAAAGCGCGACCAGCACCGAGCCGCTAACCCACACACCTTTGCGCCCCAGCGCATCGGCCAAAAACCCGCAAATCAAAATAATCGGCCCCACCATGAAGCCGAACGACGAGACTAGTCCGCCGACTTTCGCCTCGTGCATGTTCAACCGCTCGGACAACGGCAATTTAAGAGCTCCTAAAACCGAGTAGCACATGCCGGTAATGGGAAGACCGCAGATCATGAACGTTTGCAGGGTGGTCATTCCGGCGAGATTAGAGATTCTTGATGAAAGCAGCTAGTATTTTCCTCGATGAAAGGTTAGGGCGCTCGCATGGGATTTGAGTTTCCATCTCAGTGGGTGTCTGTTAACCCTACCGCGGTATGACGACCATCGCGCGAGAGTTTGTCCAGCAATGGCTTGTCGGCCTGGGACGCGGCACACTCCTGGTTTGGGAGACGGTGTGCTCGATCTTCAGCCGCAAGCCAACGTGGCGCGACGTGCTCCACCAGATGTACTTCATTGGCGTGAAATCGCAGTCGGTCGTGCTCATCACCGGCGCGTTCACGGGAATGGTCCTTTGCGCGCAGACCTATTTCCAATTTCACAAAGTCAAAATGGACACCGCTACGCTCGCCGTCGTGGCAGTTGCGATGGGCAGCGAACTTGGCCCCGTGCTGACAAGCCTAATGGTCGCAGGCCGTGTCGGAGCGGCGGTGACAGCCGAGTTGGGCACAATGAAAGTCACCGAACAAATCGATGCTTTGCGGACGTTGGCCGCGCACCCGATTGATTACCTCGTTGTCCCGCGGTTCCTCGCCATGTTTTTGGTAATGCCCCTGCTCACCGCCGAATCCATCTGCATCGGCATCACCGCAGCCTATTTGATCGGTGTTTACCTCCTCGGAATCGATCCAACGTATATCTGGTACAACATGCTTCGCTACGCTGGCGCGACGGACATGCTCACTGGGATCATCAAAGCATTCGTGTTCGGCGCCATCATCATTATCGTGTCTTGCGATAAAGGTTTGAATTGCCCGCAAGGCGCCGAAGGCGTCGGCCAGGCGACCACCGAGTCCGTTGTTTACGCGTCTATCAGTATTCTCATCAGCAACTTCTTCCTCACCATGTTGCTCAACCGCATTTTAGGCTCATGATCGAAGTGCGCGATTTAAAGAAGAGTTTTGCCAGCCATTGCGTGCTGAACGGCGTCAATTTTCAAATCAACAGAGGCGAGGCGGTGGTCATCATCGGATCAAGCGGCGGTGGAAAGAGCGTGTTGCTCAAACACCTCATTGCGCTCCTCCAACCCGATTCCGGCGATGTTTTTATCGAAGGCCAAAACATCACCAAAATGAACGAGCGCCAGTTGATCGATGTCCGGCGCAAGTTCGGAATGTTGTTCCAAAGCGCGGCACTGTTCGACTCGATGACCGTGGAAGAAAACGTCGGCTTCATGTTGCGGCGCGAAGGAAAATGCACCGACAAAGAAATTTCCGATGCCGTCGCCGAAGTGTTGGACATGGTCGAATTGGATGGCACGCAGGACAAAAAACCAGCCGAACTGTCCGGCGGAATGCGCAAACGCGTCGGGCTGGCGCGAGCCGTTATTTACAAACCGGAAATCCTGCTTTACGACGAACCAACCACCGGCCTCGACCCGATCGTATCCGATAGCATCGATCAATTGATCGCCAAAGTTGTCCAGCAACTAAAGGTCACCTCCATTGCAGTCACACACGACATGCGCAGCGCCAAACGGATTTCCCAACGCATTTTGATGCTGCACGAAGGTAAAATTTACGCGGATATGTCCACCGAACAAATCTTTCAATCGCAAGACCCGGTGATCTATCGTTTCGTTAACGGTATTGCCGATGTGAAACACATTGTTTTGTGAGAGCGAAAACAACAGTAATTTGAAATTCTACACATGAACAAAACAACGCGCACGGAGTGGAAGGTGGGAATGTTCGTTCTCATCGGCCTGGTGCTGGTCGCCGCGCTGATGCTCAACTTCAGCAAGGGCATCACCCGTTTCAAATCGACTTACAAACTGCGCCTGATCATGCCCACCGTGTCCGGGCTCAAGCCGCACGCCGATGTCATGATGTCCGGCGTTCCAATTGGCAACGTTATCGACAGCGAATTGGTCGACGAAGGTCGTTCGGTAGAAATTACCGTCCAGATTCTTTCCAAATATCAAATCCGTACCAACGCGAATTTTCACATCGATGCGTTGGGTTTTCTGGGCGACCAATATATTGCCATTACTCCAACCACTAACATCTCAGCGCCGTTCCTGACCAACGGCGCGGTCGTCATTGGTGAAGAGCCGTTTAATATGCAGGAAGCGGTGAAATCCATCTCTGGCCTTCTTGAAACAGCCAAGACGACATTGAAAGATCTCGACCAGGCGATCACAAATGTGAACCGCACAATCCTGAATGAACAGACGTTGACCAACTTCGGTCTGGCCGTAAGTAATTTCTATTCGCTGACAGCCGATGCCGGAACTCTGGTCCGGCAGCTCAGCGGAATTGTCACCACCAATACCGATCCGATCAATGGCGCAGTCAAAAGCCTTCGCGATGTCTCCGACAAGCTCAATAAGATGGCCGATGATTTGCACATCATCATCAGCACGAATTCTGCCGATTTGGGCAAAGCGATCGACAACTTCCGCGATACGTCCGCCAGTTTAAAACAATCGGCGGAAGATCTGCAGCAAGGCAAGGGGCTTGCTGGGAGTTTGTTGAAAGACGAACACATGAAGATTCAGGTAGAGGACCTGATCCAGAACCTCAACTCCATGTCCGCCAATTTCGCCATTTTTGGCAGCAACCTTAACCAAAGGGGGATCTGGTCCATGTTACACAGTCCGAAAACCAAGCCGCCTCAGGCCCCACCACCGGCTTTAGGGGCAACACCCAGAGCCCATTAACCTTGCTTTCCACGATGGGAATCGCAAAATCGGCAACCGTTTAAAACATGCCCTCAATTTGGCCACTGCGAATTTTGTTCCTGATTTTGTGCACCCTTGGCGGTTACGCCGTCAGTCAGGTGCGTCCGGATCTTGTCCAGAAAGGCACTTATGGCTGGATGATTGGATTCGGTCTTGGCTCCGTGCTGATCGCCATCGACGAGATGCTCAAGGGCTTTTCACTCCGCGCCTTCTCTGCGGCAACCTTCGGCCTCATCCTTGGAACGATTATCGCCTGGCTAATAGATGTCTCCGGGCTGTTCGTTTTTGCCGATGAAAACCAGCGTTGGATGATCCGCCTCGCGCTGTTCCTCGCGTTCGGCTACATCGGCATGATCCTCGCCGTGCGCAGCAATAAGGAGGATTTTTCTCTCATCATCCCCTACGTTCGGTTTGCATCCCAGTCGAAGCCCGAAAATCTTTTGCTCCTCGACACCAGCGTCATCATTGATGGACGCATTGCGGATCTGATTGAAGCAAAGTTCATCGAAGGCATGTTGATCGTCCCTAGGTTCGTCTTGCACGAATTGCAGCGGTTAGCCGATTCGAACGATCCAATCATTCGCGCACGCGGCCGTCGCGGCCTCGAGATGCTGACTCGTTTGCAGCAAGGGAAAAAAAATGAAGTAAAAATTCACGAAGGAGATTTTGCCGACGAGCCCGAAGTCGATGCGAAACTCGTCAGGCTTGCCCGCGCCCTGAACGCCAAACTTTATACGAACGATTACAATCTCGGCAAAGTGGCCGAACTACAATCCGTCGCCTACATCAACATCAACGAAATGGCGAATGCGCTAAAGCCCGTCATTTTGCCGGGCGAAGTGTTCAGCATCCGCGTTGTCCGCGAAGGAAAAGACAAAGGCCAAGGCGTCGGTTACCTCAACGACGGCACGATGGTAGTTATCAACAATGCGCAAAGCCTCATCGGGCAACAGGCAACAGTAAAAGTGATCAGCTTGCTTCAGACCGGTGCGGGCGTGATTGTCTTTGCCGACCTGAAAACACCGATCGCTGCTTAACTCGGTCGTTGCGGTTGCACAACCGATAGTCCCTTCAATAAATCCAACCCACGCAACAACGCAGGATCAGACAGCACTGGCGCATCGTCGGTCTTGCTTTTAGGACGGTCCGTAGCGAGATCGGTCTCGGGATCAATTCCTTCATGTTGCGCACGCACTAGTTCGGCCTCGTTCATGCGTCGGCGAATCGGCGCGTTCGAAGTGCCTTCGCTCGCAAATGAATCGGCATCGGCATCTTTCGCCGTTTCAACCTTGTGCAAAACTTTGTAGGGATCAGCCATCCATTGCTTTTCATCGTCGGCCGCCAAATCCAATGCGATGTCGGGCTTCAATGGGCCGGATAAAACTTTTTTGTCAGCGACTTTGATTTGCGCCGTGGCAATCCGAAGTTTTTCACCGTCTGACAACGGAAACGTTTTATAAACGTTCGCGTGACCCGCAGTCGCTCCGCCGATGAGCAATCCGACATTTGTGTCGCGCAATACTGCTGCAAGCGCTTCCGCCGCGCCGGACGTTTCGTGATTGACGAGAATGGCCACCGGCACCGTGATTGAATTTCGTTTCTTCGTGGCATGGACCGAATTCGTCCCCCATTGCAAAAGCACTTGCTCGTTGTTCAGGAAATCGTCCGCGATTTTCGACGCAGCTGCAAAGTCGGAACCGCTCGCAAAACGCAAGTCCAGCACCACGCCTTTGATTTTCGTTTTGTTCGTCACCGCGACACTGCGATAAGCCTCCATCAATTTATCCGCAAGTTCATCCGTGATATTGCCGACCTGAAAATAAATGAAGGCATTGTCGTAAAGATGAGTTTGAGCCAACCCCCCCCCGATAGATGCTCCAACCGGACTGATCTCACCCAGCAATGCCTGCGGTTTCAATTGATTGATCAGCCCTTTAACCGCCGCCTGATCGAGTTCCGCCGAACTGACGCCGCCGACGTTTTCACGCAGCAGTTTAAGAACTTCTTCCAGGCGCGGCAGATCATTCGTCACCGATGCGCCAGCGAAATTGCTTATTCCGAGGAACACTCCAGCGCACAAAAACGGAATGAGTATGTGTGGTCTTCGATTCATTATATCAATTCTTCAAAGCTTTGGCCCCAATATCATGGCGAACCTGCGCACCGTCGAACTCAATTTTCTCAACGGCAGCGTAAGCTTTCGCGCGAGCTTCCGTCAATCCACTTGCCCACGCTGTCACACCCAGAACACGTCCGCCGCTAGTCACAACGTGGTCGCCGGTGCGCGCTGTCCCGGCATGAAAAACTTTAGTGTCGGCCAAGCGCGACGCTTCGAAAAGCCCTTTGATCGGCTTGCCTTTCACCGGCGTGCCGGGATAACCGGCAGCAGCCATAACGACGCACACCGACGACTGCGCGCTCCAGCGCAAATCGATTCTGTCCAACGTGCCGCTAACACTGGAATCGAGCAATTCAACCAAATCATTTTCCAGGCGCGTCAAATACACCTGCGCCTCCGGATCTCCAAAACGCGCGTTGAACTCTAGCACTTTCGGCCCATCCTCCGTCAGCATCACGCCCGGATAAAGAATTCCACGAAACGTAATCCCTTCTTCAACACAACCCTTCAGCCACGGATTTAAAATTTGTCGACCAACCTCGGCTAGCTGCGCATCCGTGAGAAACGGCGCCGGCGAATACGTCCCCATACCGCCTGTGTTCAATCCCGTATCCCCATCTCCAATGCGCTTATGATCCTGTGCAGTGGGAAAAAGTTTAGCCGTTTTGCCATCGCACAGCGCGTGCAGGGAAATCTCCATCCCCTCGAGTAATTCCTGGATGACGATCTGTTTTCCAGCAGCGCCGAATTTTTGCGACACCAACATCTCATCAATCCCGAGATACGCGTCAGAAATCGTTTTGGATATCAGCACCCCCTTGCCAAGCGCGAGCCCGTCCGCTTTAATCGCGCACATTCCCTTAAGCGTTGCTGCAAAATCCCTGGCGCTCCTGGCATCATTAAAAATCCCTGAACGCGCCGTCGGAATCCCGTGCTTTTCCATGAACCGTTGCGAGAAAACTTTCGACGACTCAAATTGCGCGGCTTTTTGATTCGGCCCCCAGATGCGCAACCCGTTCTTTTCAAATAAATCAACGATTCCCAACGCAAGCGGATTGTCGGGGCCAACAACCGTCAGGTCCGGCTTGTTCTCCTTTGCAAACGCCAGAAGCTTCGGCAAATCTTCCGCGCCAATGGCGACACATTCAACAAGCGACTGATTAAGAGACAACTGCTCCTGTGCAATCCCGGCGTTGCCCGGTGCGCACCAGAGCTTTTGCAGGAGCGGCGACTGGGCAAGTTTCCATGCCATCGCATGTTCGCGTCCACCCGAGCCAATCAGCAGCAGTTTCATTCCACGCGAAGTGAAACAGGAAACAGGTTTTGAGGAAAGAGGGATTGGTGCTCCTCGTGCGGAGTGCAAACGGAAGGATGCAGCATTGCAAACATCTGCAAATGTTCATTACTATACCCGTTCTATGAAGTGGAGTTTGACCCTCATTTTAACTTTCCTCGTCGCGAGCATCGCAATGGCTGCCGGCCCCGATGACCAATATGTCGCCATCTACGATCTGATTCAGCAGGGCGATTCTCTCAGCGCGAACCAACCCCAGGTTGCGGCGCAGAAATATCAGGAAGCACAGACGCAGCTCAAAGCCCTGCAAAACGTTGCGCCCAACTGGAACAAAGAAGTCGTCGCCTATCGTTTAACCTACCTCTCCGAAAAGATGCAGGAGCTTGGGAAATACATTTCAGCGCAACCCGCGCCGAAGCCCGTCGCACCGGCAAAACCGACCCAGCAAAGTCTCGAGCAACAATTGGCTGGTTTGCAGCAACAGGTCGAACAACTTTCCTCAGACAAATCCAAGCTCGAAGACAAACTGAAAGAAGCCCTTTCCGCTCAACCCGCCGCCGTTGACCCACAGGAATTGGCCAAAGCAGAGCAGAAAATTACCGCCCTGACCAAAGAACGCGACTTGCTCGCCGCCTCACTGGAACAGGAAAAACAAAAATCACAAACCGCGCCTAATCCTAATGCAGATACTGAAGTGGCAACCTTGCGCAAACAGCTCGCCGCCGCTCAGGACGAATTGGTCGCCGTGAAAAAACAGTCACAACAGGATACCGCCGCGCTCCAGGCCCAACTTGCGCAGCTAAAAAACGCGACTCCGACAGCCCCGCAGGTGACTCCCGCAGAATCCGAACAAATGAGCGCCCTTTCTCGCGAACGGGAAGACCTCAAGAAACAGGTCGATAGCTTGACCAAGGAACTCGCCGACGCCGAGGCCACACGCGACGAAGATGTCTTGGCCGCGAAGAGTGAGGCCGAAAAAATCCGCGCTCAACTTAAAGAAGTTCAAACACAACTTGCGCAGCAGAATTCGACGATCCAGGGTCAGACCACGGCTTCGGACCACGGACGTGAAGCTGAGTTGCAACAAAAAATTCTTCAATTGTCCGACCGCCTCGCCGTTTACGAAGCAAAGCGAATCGCCCGCACGCCCGAAGAAATCGCTCTTTTCACAAAAGCAGAAAAACAACCCGCAACCGTGGCAAAAACTGTTCATTCTTTGAAGGATCTTTCACCCGATGGCCGCGCCGCCATGGCTGATGGAGAACGTCTGTATGCCATGAAGGATCTTGCCGGTGCCGAAGGAAAATTCCGCGACGCACTCAAGTCCGATCCAAACAATATTTTAATCATTGCCTACATTGCCAATACACAGATGACCGGTGAAAAATACGACGCCTGCGAGAAAACATTGAAACAAGGTTTGGCCGTCGATCCCGATGATGCCGCCTGTTTGTATATCCTCGGCTTACTCCGTTTGCGTCAGGATAAAGTCGACGAAGCCTTGGATGCGTTGAGTCATTCCGCTCGCATCAATCCAACCAACGCAAGAACCGAAAACGCGCTTGGAAATGCGCTCAGCCAAAAAGGCATGCGCGAACCGGCCGAGACCGCTCTCCGCAAAGCTCTCCAACTCGAGCCCGATTACGCTGACGCCCATCACAACCTCGCCCTCGTCTACGCGACCGACACCCCCCCATCGGTCGAACTCGCCAAATGGCACTACAAAAAAGCCACCGACGCAGGTTATCCCAAAGATCCGGAACTCGAGAAGCTGCTGAAGTAATTTGTTTGCAGTTCCGTCTTCAGGCGGTTCGGCTTTCAAATCACCTGTCGCGAACGGATGTTGGACCGGCTGAAGCCCGGACGACAAACGTTTTACTTCTTCTTCCCGTAAGCCTTAACGAAATCAATGCACTGCTTTACGTCCGGAACGGAGTTCAGCCAGTTGTATTCGTACTCCACTGAAATGTTCCCTTTGAAACCTTGGGACTTCAACTCATCAAGAATGTCTTTGATGCGACCGCCGCCAGTGCCATACGGAACGTCGTGACCTTCGTGGCCTTTTTCCGTCTTGTCTTTAAGGTGGCAACTAATGATGCGGCCTTTCAGGATTTTGATGCCATCGAGCGGATCGAGGCCAGAGGTTTGCCAATGGCCCGTATCGGCGCACGCGCCAATGCGTGAATCACGGTCTTTGACGACTGACAAAACGTAGTTGGGATCCCAGACCTTATAGCTCGGGTCGTCGTCGCGACGGGCGTGCTCATGGATGCCGACGTGGATATCGTATTCTTTGACGAGCTTTTCAATCAGGTCGAGGTCATTGACCGATTCAGTAGTGATACCGTAGAGCTCCATTTTTTTGGCGAACTCAAAAATTTTGCGCCAGTCTTCGGGATTCTTGCCGCCGACGACGCCGTAGTTGACCGCGCGGATTTTATGCTTCTTGAGCTTGGCCTTGAGCAACTTGATGTTGGCGACGGAAAGATTGTGGTCGCACTTAACCTCGGGCTGGTCAGGACTAAACTTTTGCCCTGGATAAAATTCGATGCATTTGCCGCCGGCTTCAGCAGTTTTTTCAATCGCTTCAAACGCGGTGAAACGGTTGAAGGTGTAAGCCTGGCAACCAATGGCGAAGCCACTGATTTTGCAACTATTGGGGATGCGATTTTCACCGCGAGCTACAAATGCAGTGACAACGCAAACCGCCAGAACGCTAAGAAACACTTTCTTCATTCCCGACGTTAGTAGAATGGCGCGCGCGGCGGCAATGATTTTTGTCACGCTTTTCGCAAATCAATGTAGAAACGACTGCCCTGGCCCGGCTCCGATTCAACGCCAACACGTCCGCCCATCCGCTCGACGGCGCGACGCACAATTGCCAATCCAATGCCGGTGCCGGGATAGCTTTCAGGTTGCAACCGTTCGAATACACCGAAAATTCGCTCGTGATATTCCGACTCGATGCCCAATCCTTTATCTTCTACCGATATTCGGACGTGGCCATCCGCTTCCGGCTCGCAGCGCACGCATACATCAGGCGAAGCACCCGGCTTGACGAATTTCAACGCGTTCGACAACAGGTTTGCCAATGCCTGGCGTAGCGCAGGCTCATAAGCGAGCACCGTCGGCATCGGGGATTGAATTGAAAGGTTGGCGTGCGTTTGTTGGATTTCCCGCTCCAATTGCTGACGCAATTCGGCAAGAACCTTGTCGAGATTAACGGGGGCGACCTCCAGCTTGCCGCGGCTTATTTGGCTATAACTCAACAGGTCTTTAATCAGATTATCCATTTCGCCGGCGGACCGTAT